>OJKJ01000673.1_pt1 | contig 16577 bp, 21 predicted proteins | sample 1596491 | NCBI WGS metagenome assembly OJKJ01 (sample SAMEA4350160, study PRJEB24818) | metagenome | biome: human; feature: gut; material: faeces | place: Denmark | collected 2013-09 | reverse complement strand
AGCCCTTACGGTTGGTGCAATAGCAATTGCCACTTTAGTCACTGCCCTTGGCGCGTTAGCCCTTGCCGCTGCCACGGTGATTGTGCCGTTTGCCGCGATGCGACTTAGTCTATTTATGCTTACCGGTGCTCAAGGTTTTGGCGGCTTAATGGCCGCGGGTAGTAGTGCCATTAATCTTATTGGTGGCGGCTTTTCTTTGTTATTGAGCCCTGTGGGTTTATTTGTTGCCGCCATCGTGGCCGCTGGGGTATTAATTTATCAATATTGGGAACCGATTAAAGCCTTTTTCAGTGGGTTTTGGGATGGTTTTACATCTGCCCTTGCGCCAATAGGTGTGGCTTTCAGCGCCACTTTTGCACCGTTCGCCCCGATATTCGACGGCATTTCAAATGCCGTCAGCAAGGTGTGGAATTGGTTTAAAGAATTACTGTCACCAGTTCAATTATCTACCGAAGAATTGAAATCGTGTACCGAAGCTGGCCAAGTGTTTGGTGATGTGGTGGGTAAAGCCATCAGTGCCCTATTTTTTCCCATTCAGCAAGTCGCCAAAGGACTTGGCTGGATATTGGAAAAATTGGGTGTTATTCCCTCCGCGGCCGAAGCTGCCGCCGATGCGGCGCGTGCCATGGGGGTTGACCCGAACGAAAAAGATCCTTTCAAAGTGCTGAACTCCGTTTCAGCTTATGCAGGGAAAACCGCCAAGACCAACGAACAGGCACAAAAACAACAAGCCGAGGCAACCAGTAAAATCACCAATAGCGTCACCGTTGCGGGTAAGCAGCTTGAAAAAAGCAGTGAGTTGCAGAAAAAAGCCAATGACGTTAACCCGCTAGAAAATGCAGAAAAATACGGCACTTTGGTGTATGACGGCGCAGAGAAAAAGAGCAAGCAAAAAGGCAGTAAATCTGCATTAAGCGATGCCGCGGAGAGTGTCGATAGAAATAAACTCGGCGACATTGTGTTTAAAAACTTTCCAGCCGTAACGGCCGTTAATGGGTTGTATCAAGAACCCCGTATTGCCGCGAGAAAAGCGTCATTGTTCCCTCTATTCAATGATGCCTTGATCAATACGCTAGCCCCGATTCAACCCAAATTAAATGCGGTACCGGTGGCAGTATCCCCGACACGGCCAGAACGCCAAGTCATGCAGCCGGAATACAATACTTTTGAGTTGAATTTTTACGGGGTTGATATGAGTAATAAAAAAGAAATTGCCGACATTGTGAAACAGCAATTAACCACCTTGTTACGCGAACGTGATAGCCGCCGCCGTTCCAGCTTAAAAGATCAGGACTAAATTATGATGATGATTTATGGCATGTTTGTGTTTGAGCTACGTACCGCACCTTATCAAACTTTTAACCACTCACTTGACTGGCGCCATGTTAAAAATGATCGTGTTGGCCGCAGTGCCAAATGGCAGTATGTGGGTGCCGGTGAAGATAAAATCACGCTGGCCGGCACACTTTACCCCGAAGTCACTGGCGGTGACGTGCCGCTGGAATTATTAAAAACATCGGCCTATGTTGCCCGCCCACTCCCCCTGATTGAGGGTACCGGCACCATTTATGGGATGTATGTGATCACTAATTTAGTCACTGATAGAACGGAATTTTTTACCGATGGTAAGGCGAAGAAAATAGATTTTACGTTGTCATTGAGTCGGGTGAATGAAGATGTTAGAGAAAGGTTGGCGAATATTACGATGGGGGATTTACTGGGTACCTTTTGATTAAAGCCCCAATTTGGGGCTTTTTGTACGTTACTCTGGCTTTTGTGGCCAATCAATATCTGGTGCGAGTGAAGTATCAACACGGTTTAACAAAACACGGTATGTTTTCCACGCCGTTAATTTTGCTTGGTAATCGTCATCATCAAGACCGACTTCAATGGCATCTTGTAAATACGTGATAGTGGCATTCGCTTCCTCTAATCGCTGTGCCTTTTCCTGCTCGGCTTGTGCAACCAATACCGCTTTTTGAGCTTCAGTATCTGTTACCCATTTTTTGCCGTTCCACTTATCAAATTCTGTTTTCGGCTCTAAGAGAGTTAGCGTATCGGGCAAATCGCCAATAAAATCAATTTCAATCGGTTGGCGGGTTTCTGTGCTGTACGCTGTTTTACCTCTGTTATCTGTCACGATTTCCCACTTAGAGCCATCTTCACTACGCACCACCGCAAAGCCCGCTTTTGTCGGTAGTTCTGGTGCATCAATATAAGCACCAGCCGACACGCTCACATCAAAATAAATATTCTCCATGCTCGCGTTTAAATATTCACGCGTTTGTGGGTCTGCTATATAAACCTTAATCCAACCCGCTTTTGTTGCTAAACCATTTTCACCGATTTCGGCTTGTTCAATTTCTAAATTATAGTTTTTCATTATGCTGCTCTCACGATATATAAAAATGCAATGTTGCGCGGACGTGTTTCTGTTCCACCCTCAAGGTTCATCGCGTCTTTTGAAATTGTTCTACGACTACCGTTCCCCCTACCGAAATAAGCAGTACCAGAGCCAGAATCCTCACCAATTACCGAGTGGTTATGTGCTCGAAATGCATCACCTTGAGCCGATAGAACCGCACGACCTGAATCAACACCGCGCCCAGTATCAAGACCTCGAAGGAACTCTCCTCGTAAATCAGGTAAAATTCCTGTTGGGTATGCTTTTGCTAAAAGTGGATAGGTTGTTTTATTAAATGACTGTCCATTGCAGACTAAATAACCTGATGGAGCGGTTGCTTGAGGCCATGGAATCGGAGCACCTACAGGGTAATCACTTAATTCATCTGGAAAGTTAGTGCGTTTTAAATGTCCATTACGATCGGATTTGGCAATCTCTGTACTATAAAACTCAGCCCAATCATTCATCGTTGATGCGCTTTTGGAAGAGCGCATATATAACCGATTTGACCAATCTGGCGAATAAAGCATGTGGGTAGATACGGCTGGGTCTCGACCAAAAAATATCCCTCCGCCATATTGATGGCCATTTGGTGTATTTTTCGCATCTGAATCATGATAAAAAACACCAAATGTTCTATGTTTATTAATGCCAAAATCAGTCTCTTTTATTGAGTTTTCTTTTTTTGTCGCACCCCAGCCAAAATCGCCAACTAACATAGTTGTGCCTGATTTGTTCGGTATGGTGACTACATTTCTATTACTACCGCTAGCAGTTCTATCAACAATAGTGAGTAGTGACTTATCATCGGTAGGATTTGTTTCAAGAATCAAGTTGCTCGAATCTGCTCTGGTGAGACCTATCCCAGAATAATTACTTGTTCCACCAATTGATAATCTAGCGTATTTAATAGTCACGCTACCTGTTATGGTTCCACCTGTTTTATCAAACTTCCCATCTAGCCCGTTCTTTAACGCTGTATTGGTTGCATAGTCACCCGCAGGGGCATAATTTCCTTTAGGTTGATATCTGCCGTCTGATTCAATTTTTGAATAGCTGTACCCAATTACGGCAAGTTTACCAATTTCAGTAGTGAACAAATGCAGACTAGGCACTTTATCGTTATCGTTGCCTTTGACGCCTGAAATGTTCGCCTTGTCGAATTTTTTATTTAAATCCAGTTTGGTTTGTGCTGATAGTGCATCAATTTTTTTGTCCAGCACGGTGATTTCAGTATTCACATATTCACGAGTTGCCAGAACAACTGACGGGTCAATTTTTAACGTTACTGATTCAGTGTGGCTGACAATTAACACTATACGAATAGACTGCGTGCGACCTGACCCCTCCGCTAATTGTGGCTTATACGTTTCGGGGCAGTTTGCTACCGCAATTAAATTACCGGCTTTATCAAATAAGCCAATCTCACGTATCCACCAACCGCCATCCTGTTCAGGAATAATTTGTTCAGCAATGATTTGATTTTTATTTTTATCATCAATAAACAATGTGTTAATGGCGGCTCTGCGTTTTTCAGCAATTAATTTAGTTTGATTGGTATCCGGCGTTGGCAAACTCCCGCCACCATCGCCAACCGCCATGTGTGTTAATTCAAGTTTTGTGCCTAGCGCTGTCGCTTGGGCTAATAAGTTCTCACCTAATTTTGTGAGTAAGGCAAAGTATTTCATTGTGGATTAATCCTCATTTCATCAATTAAGTGAATAGCCGCACCTTGAACATCAAGGCCAGAAACCGAAATTAAAGGCGGTGTATACGCGTAAACAGTCAATGAGTCACCGGTGTAACTCGATGCCGCACAATAAAATTCACCGCGGGTTTCTAGTTGAATAGTCAGCCCGACAAGGTGACGGCTTGCCGGCTTGGCATCAAAAATTAATGCCTCTAACTCTTGATACATTTCCTCAGTGATACCCGTTTCAAGCACGCCAATATCAAGGCGAAACGTGCCGGCGGTTTCGTTGGTTTTCCACCATTCAATCACACGAATTAAATAGCCCAATGGCTCAACCACGCGGCGCAATGCTCCAATGGTGCCCTTGTGTTTATGAATAAACATGGCGGCTTTAACGGCATCCCGTTTGGCTTTCTCCGTCCAGTTTTTATCCCATCGGTCAACACTAAACGCCCACGCCAAATACGGCAGCAAATGCACGGGGCATTTATCAGGGTGCCAAAGTTCACGAATAGGAATAGGCACGCGCTCAATCTGGGCTAGTGATTCAGCCGCCGCGATCTCTAACGGTGATGAGCCGACAGGTAATAAACGATTATTCATCTGAGCCCCCTAGTGCCACGTTAATTTGTGTGCAGAAGCTCGCCTGTGTTTTATCCAATTTGATATCTGCTGTGGGCTTTTTCAGTTCCACGCGTTGCACGCCTTGAACATGCAGCGCGGCATAAATCGCACTGAGCACAATGTCACGGCCTAACCGGTGTTGCTGTGTCGCATAACGTTTCACTTGTTCCTCTGCCGCCGCCATAATCGGCTCGTATTCAGGCGAGGGATAACAGTAAATCACCGCGTCAATTTCATAATTAACGATGGTTGCCGATTGCACTGTGACACGATCAGCAACCGGCCTAACATCTTCATCGTTTAAGGCAATATCGACTTTCTCAATTAAATCAGCCGGCGCGCTGCCGTTCCCCTCGCGGGATAAAACCGTAACGGTGACATGAGCCGGTAGCGGGCTAATGACAGAAGCGTCAGAAACCCGACCATCGGCGCTACGGGCATGATATTCATAGCTGCCAATAGGGCCTGCTACGCTTAACGCTTCGAAAGCGGCGGGTATACGCATGCGTAAATTGGAATCGGACTCATACACCGGCGCAATGGGTGGAATAGCGTTTTCATCACCCTCCGAAAGTATCAATCGTTTCACGTTGTTATTGGCCGCGAGTTGGTCAAGGTCTGCACCGGTAGCAAAGGCCACCATACTTGCGCGAGCCGCTTCATTAACGCGCTGACGTAAAATCAATTCACGGTAGCAGCTCTCTTGCAATAATTTGGTTAACGGCTCAGATTCCAATTCTAAGGTGCGGGTGATGGCTTCCCGTTGTTCTGCTGGCATCGCACCAATTAGTGCGGCTTTGCGTTCGGCAAAGAGCACCTCATAATCTAACGTTTCGACCACATCCGGTGCCGGTAATAAACTTAAATCAATACTGGCTGCCATACCTACCTCACTGGAATAGAAATCGAAATCGGTTCACCCGTTTGCATAATGACACCGGATAAACTCACGCCCATCTCGCCAACATCTGAACGAATATAATCAATGGTTTGCAGCCTAACGCGGGGCTCCCACTGCATTAACGCCATATAACACGCACTCATAATTTTGAGTCTCAGTGCAGGGTTTTGTGGCTGGTCAATCAAGTCATACAACAGTGAGCCGTATTGCCGGCGCATCACCCGCGAACCAATGGGCGTTCGCAAAATATCAGCGATACTTTGGCGAATATGCTCATTATCAGTAAGGCTTTGCCCTGTTTTCGCATTCATGCCGCAATATTTCATACCGGTTCCCCTGATGTATCCCCACCCGAACGCACACCGCCATGTTGGTGAGTATGAATAACCACACCATTAGACGTTATCGCACCGCCGTTATGGTTAAAATTACCAGTCATTTCACCGCCCTTTTCCACATTCAATGTGGCTGTAGTGAGGTTGTTAGTACAAATCACGTTCGGTGTATCGAGCTTGATTTCGACAGAGGCTTTGCAAATCACTTTTTGGGTTGTAGCACTAATTTCATCGCTAGCCTCTATCACCGCTTTTTTAATACCGACGGCCTTTAATGTTCCGTTTTCTGGCTCATACTCAATCACTGCACCATCGGGAAAAGTGTGGTGTAATGCATTAGCTGAATGTGTTGGCGCGGGGTTCGCATTGCTATACAGGGAGCCCAAAACAAAACCGGTTGTTAGCTCACCACCTATCGCACCAATTAACACTTGTTCACCTACCGTTGGCGCCCAGTAACTCCGAGATTCACCGGCGCGATGCACTAACCATCGAATCCAATCTGTGACTAACTCCCCGACTTGGACACGGCAACAGTTATTGTCTAAATCCACCTCAGTGACCACGCCTTGTCGAAAAAGGTTACTGAGTAAACGGTATAGCTCTTGTAAATTCATAACTGCCCCACCAAGTCGAGATAAATCATTTCCAATAAACCTAAGCGTTCATGCTCTGATAGCCCCAATAACTCCCGTTTGGGGTAGCGTGCCCGCGCCAGCTCATTTACTGTCCCTTCAAGCCCGTATTGATGTTCCCGCGCAATTGCTGCAGCTTTGCCCTGAAATCCAACAATGGCGCTATCTTGTGTATTGCGGGCATGAAGAAAACGTGCCGCCCTAAGCCGCCTGAACATCGGCACATTACGTTTGGTACTGCGCTTGACCGAGGAAAAATTAATATCTAAAAAACGGGTAATATCTTGGCGATAAAAGGTTCTTACCGCGCCTCTATCTTCATCAAAACCGGTGATGGTTTTACCGCGACGACCTTTTGACCCCTGCCAATTTCGCAGGGTGCGAACATCACCACGGTGAATAAATCGGATTTGCTGCTGTGCGCGTAACACTTTGCGCTTACGGGGTTCATAGGCCGAGCCGTCCGCATTTTTTTGGCTGCGAATGCGCTTTTGCTGGTCAGCACGAATTGCCCGCGCTAATTTGCCCGTCAGTTTTCGCCGGTAAGCCGCTGAGGTTGTCGATAACAAGCCATTAAGCTCATTTTCAAGTTGCATAAATAGGCTGTTATCACTCATGAACCATCACCCCCTCATCGATCACGATATCCCATGCAGGTAAGGCGATTTCAGGCTCGGAAATATGCTCTTGAACAATTTTTCCATTCACTTTTTTAACAATCACGCGCTCGGTGGCCTTGATGGTATACAGCACGTCGATTTTTTCATTGTCGAGAATGTCGGCCTTATAGCGAATTCCATTCGCCCGTTTATCAGGGTTAAATAACAAATCCGGCTGATGTTTTCGGGCAAAAGTCAGGATGGCCAATGACAATGCGCTCAATTCGCCGGCGTAATCCATGGCCAATACCTGAATTTGGTACTCATTCAAGTAAGATGCGGATTGTGTGCCCGTGGCTTGTATCCCACCCTCTGTGATATAGACCTCTAATAAATCAGGGTTTTGTTTAAACTGGGGTATCTGCTCAACAATAGTTTGTCGTAATAGATTTGGCTTTAACATTATCTCCCCCGAGTGTCATAGAGTGCTTTTTGGCAACGCATTTCAATGCGTTCTTGTAGTGGTGCCGTGGCGCATTTGGGTTCTTGCAGTAACACCACACCGCGAAGCAAAACCACGGTTAACAGGAGAATAAACACGATAAACATCAAGATATTGAATAATATTTTCATTTCGCCCCCTTGCACTGGTCTACCACGTCACGGATATAGCCCTGTAAATAACTTATTTTGGCTCTGTCTTGTTTAATTCCGGTTCGGATATCGTGAACAATAAGTCCACCTTTTCGAGTGAGTCCGACGGTGGCAGCATCGCCCACGCTGCCGGCGCGGGCAGTGTGATTGATGGTGAGCTCACAGGTTGCAAGGTCGGCGCTGGCGAACTGCACGCGACGACGCTCAGTGAGCAAATCATCACGCAAACGTTGAGATTCATTTTGTTCATTTAACAACCTCTGGCTATAGGTCACATCAAGCTGGTGCAAGGTCTCTTGTGCTTTTTTTAGTTGAGCGAGTTTTTCAGTGGCATCAATAAAGGCTTGGGTGCTGATAGTATTTAGCGCCATCTGGTGCCCCAATTCGGTTGCATCCAATTTGGATTGATAAACCAATCGAGTGATACCGACCGACGCGCCACCACTAATCAGCGCAACAGCCAAATACCCTAATAAAACATGACGATAACTCACCATCATTGCCCCCACTCACCGCACAGTAATTCGGCCTCTTGGTCACGGCGGATCACTTGGCCATAACAGCCGTTTGGCTGGCCTTTAGTTTGTCGGCAATCTTTACCACCATCCCGCGTCCATTTAGGAAGCTCCGCACAAGCGCCCTTGATATCTCCCGCATTTAATTTGCGGTAGAACGTGGATGAAAAACATTTAGATGGCCCGATGTTGTAAGGGCAAAATGACGCAATACCGGCGATTTGCGGCTCGGTCAGTGGCACATGCACATGGCGTTTAACCCATGCAATCGCTTTGTCAGCTTCAATCTGGTTTAGCCGGTCACATTCCGCTGGGGATAATTGGGTACCCATTTTTACCGGTTTTCCGTCAATACGTGTTACACCACGACAAATAGTGACCACGCCGCCCCCGTCACGATACGCCTTGAGCGAATTACCCTCTTTTTCATCCAAAAAGCCGGAGAGGATCGCACCGCCACTGGCACCGGAAATAATCAACGCAATAACAGCCTGACTTAATCGTGATTTGGTGTTCATTTCATAAATCCTTTGGTGATTGCTCGGTCACTTTCACAATGTTTTCAATATCGCGCTCACTGATGGGGTGACGAGAGAAATAACGTTCTAATATGCGTGTGCGTTTCATTTGCTCACGGCGGTTTAACCGGTAGGTCATTACGCCCAATGAAACACTGGCAATTAACCCGATTAAAAAACCCCACTCATACACGGAGAAATCACCAAAAAATCCTAAAATGCCCGACCCACTGAACAAACCACCAAATCCAGAAAGTGCGTAAGTTAGGCGGCTCCACCAATCATTCATGCTATTAATCCTGTTTTGTTAATCCCAAAGTTGGATCATTTCTTGTTTTGCCACCGGTGCGAGTTCGGGTAATTCCACCCATTGCCCCGCAGCTAGCTGTATGCCGCCCTCAACCAAATTCGGATTGGCCTGTAATACTTGCTCAACGATGCCCTGAGTGCGCCCGTAATGCCGCCAACACAACAGGTCAACGGTGTCACCTTGTAGCGCTTGCACTTTCATTAGACGAGCTCCGCAAACATGCGTAACTTACCGAGAATATCCCGCACGGCGTTTTGGCCATCGCGGCGCAGATCATCAATTTGCATGCTCAAAGCTTGGGCGTGTTTTTCACCCTCACGCGTGGTGTCAATATCGCGGTAGTTTTCAATCAATAACGCTTTAGTAAAGCTATACACCGCATGGTGATAACGAAAAACAACAGCCGTGGTGTCGTTAATTTCGGGTGATGGCACCGCAGATAATTGGGTAAAGCCCTTGACGTTCTGTTCTTGCCGCCATTCATCCAATAGCTGATTGACATACAACACCGCTTCAGTGGCCATATGCTTTAAACGGCTTGTGGTGACGTTTCCCGTTAATCGCATTGATTGGCGTAACTGGTCTAAGCCAATGTCTGGCCAAAATTCACCTGACGTGATTTTTTCATCACCATCACTGATGCTTTCGTCTTGCACACTATGAATTTGTTTTGATGCCACTAAGCCCATGATTACCCCTTTAAAAAAACGGAGGTGGACAGCGACAATACAGAGGGTTAACCCTTTATTATTGCTGTGCCTCCGTGGCACGCGGGTGCAACTCGGTTAATGCTATTTTTTAGGCGTATCGTCTTCTTGCTTACGCACTGCCCGTAATAGCTGTTCAATCTCTTTTTTCACGCCAATATCTTTGTCAATAAGAATGGCTTTTTGCAGATATTCAAGGGCTAAGGCTTGCTGCTTATCGTCATTTTTGAGTGTTAAACCAATGACTTTGTACAACTTGGCACGCGCCCCATCAGGCATATCTGATTGCGCTGTAATACGCTCTAAACTCAGCAAATCATCAAGTGACGCTGTCACTTCATCTTCTTTGCCACTTGCTTTCACGGCTAATGACCAGTCGCAGATTTCATCAACTAAAACAGTGGCTAAGGTGCGGTTATAGTTATCGGGCAATGGTAAATTAAATTGGATGGCATATTCGGCCATGTTCAAGGCTTCTGTGTATAAACCCGCGTCGATATGCCACACTAAAGTACGAGTAAAGACCTCATCAGCCACACCGCTCTGGCTTTCCAACACGCCCTCAATCCAACCGCGATAATTAGGTAAAACCTTGCGCTTATACGCCGCTTTGCGGTCATTGCCTTGGATATTGCTTAATTGCGCTTGGTCAGCCCGTAAACGGTGTAAAATATTTTCATAAGCGGTCATATCTGCCCGTGACATTTCGGTAGGTACCCCACCGCGACGCGATGCCATTACTTTTTGCCAGTGCTTCTGTGCCGGTGTTAAATGTTCCATTTGCGTTCCCCAATGTTGGCTTAAATTTCTTTGCTTTCGGCGTAGTTGATGCCTTCAATCAGGCAAGACAGGCCATAATCTTCAATCACATAGCCCTCGTTACCCGACGAGTAAGTCGCTACGCGGTTATATTCCGGCTCATCTTTGATCACACGGCGGTACTTGCCTTTCTGCCAGTACACCGACAGGTTTTTAAAGGTCGTTATCAAGGTTGCGCCATCAGGGAAAAACGGTACTTGTAAGGTCGGTAAGTTACCCATTGAACTCAATTTCAACAGCTCATTACCCGCGAGCATTTCCATGTTTGGGTTTTGTTCACTGTGCTGGTTCATGATTTTGAAGTTTTTATCGGTATAGAGCTGATAACCGGTGATCGCCACTAAGCCCTGCGCACGACGGTGCCACGGGTCTAACAATGAATTCACCGCATCGAATACCATCGCATCCACATTGGCATACATCCCTTTGGCAATAATTTTCCCGCTTTCATCGCGGTTGGTTAACGTGACATCTTTCATCACGCGTTGTGGCGCCGCATTACGGATTTTTTGCAGCCAACCTATATTGACGTCTTGTAACAATGGATTTTCGGCTTTATTGGACTTTTTCACCCGTTTCACACCGTTGAACCCAATCATTAAGCGGTCATTAGCTTCTTGCTGTGCAATCAGTTGGCTGATCATCGGTTGAAATTCAGGGTGCCCCGCCCATGCGTCTAACCATGAATACGGGATAAACGTATCCCAGTTGGTTTTATCACAACGATAATCGTCGCTGTTTTCCTCATTGACTTGCTCAGGCTGACGGCGCTCAGTCGTTGAGTCATTTGTACCGGCAATCGGGCCATTGACCGAACCAAAAACCTTTTGCCCCTCCTGATCCGTCACCCCAAATGAGTTAATTTGTTTTAAAAATGGGCTGTTTTCCATTTTGGCTTTTTCTAAGCGCTGCTGCACCGCAGGGTCAACGCTAAAATTTAATGACGAACCCTCACGACGTACTCCATTTAAGCGAGCTTGCTGGTCAAGCCATGAGAGATAATTCGCCAGTGATTCATTACTGATACCCATAGTAAAAACCTTTTATTGATTAAAATTGAAGAAAGTAAAACGTGGCTTAATATTCAGCCAATTTAGTCGAACCACCGGTGACTTGAGGGCGTGACTCTCCTGAACCATCAGTCACTGCAAGCTGCTGCTTTAAGGCGTTAAAATCATTGGTTAGCTGTGATAACGCTCGCTTTTGCGCTTCGTTTTCAGTTAGCAAGGTGCCGCATTGCTGTGCGGTCAACTCAATAGCTGTTTTTAGGTTGGTGGTTTCTTCTGAGTTGTGATTACGTTCAAGCCCTAGCCACTGTTTCACCGTGGATAAAAACTTCTTACCGGCTTCCTTTTCCTCTTGGTGTTCGGTGTGTTGCTCACTTAACAAATGGCACTGCGTTTCTAATGAAGCGGTAAAGTAATTGCCGCTATCTGGTAAGCCGCGAGAAACTGCGCTTAGTTCAATAGGACGGGAACCAATAGCTGCTGGGTAATCAGTTAACGCTACCCCCGTTAAATAGGCGCGTTTGGTCTGTGGGAATGAGGGGTAATATTCGATACTGGAAAAAATCTTTTGGCCTGACTTATTCAGGTTAACAATGTATTCATCTTTTAAATCATCAATATCAATAGTGACTTCAAGCCCTAATTTGCCTTTAAGTTCACCCTCTGTTAATTCAACGGTATTCACCGCTGAAATCATGCTATAGCTGCGAAATTGGCTATCTGGAAACAGACTTTTAATGTGATCCAAATTCACACGACCACAATAAAATTTAGGGTCGTAATCCTGTGCCATCTGTTCGATATGCTCGCGTTCAACGGGAAAACCATTGAGTGTCATCCCCTCTGCACAAGCGATCAGCTTTATCTGGCGCGTTTTTTTACCTTGCGACATAAATCAATCTCCACTTCTGACGTAACTGTCATTTCGATAACGCAACTATCTCAATCATCTTCTTTTTACTCAAAGGGTTACGGTTCTCATAGCGCTATGAGAACCCATATTCATAGAGGGTTACGCGCGGGCGTGACAAAGTGACAGCATGATGAAAACAGACATTGACCCACGACAAGAAGCCAAAGAACTTTATTGGCAGGCTTACAGCGTTTCGCAGATTGCAAAGCGGCTGGGCTTAAGCATTCACACCATTTATTCATGGCGACGACGTGATAAATGGGATGACGCATCCCCTATTCACCGAGTTACTGACCAAATACATGTAAAAGTGCTGCGCATCATGGCGAAAGACACAATGACCGCCCATGACTTTAAAACGGTGGATTTCTTTAACCGCCAATTAGACCGCTTTGAGCGTTTGGAAATGAAGAAACAAGCGGCGGGAACAAGTAAAGTTAAGACACAAAAGAATCACTTTACCCCTGAACAAATCGAACAGCTTAAAAACCTAGTGCTAGGTAGCTTATTTGAGTATCAGCGCCAATGGTGGGATGAACGCACGCAGCGAAACCGCTTTATTCTTAAATCACGCCAGATTGGAGCTACGTGGTACTTTGCCCGCGAAGCTTTATTAACTGCATTGGAAACCGGTAACAACCAAATATTTCTATCAGCCAGCCGCGCACAGGCCTTTCAATTCAAACGTTTTATTCAATTGTTGGCGCGCCAAGTGGGCGTCGAGCTCAAAGGCGGCGATGAGATTATGTTGTCTAATGGTGCGATCCTGTTTTTCTTGGGTACCGCAGCAGCGACAGCGCAATCCTATACCGGTGACCTCTATTTTGATGAGGTATTCTGGGTATCGCGTTTCTTAGAATTGCGTAAAGTGGCTTCAGCCATGGCCACACAAACGGGATTACGCCGTACTTATTTTTCGACACCATCGAGTGAAGATCACGAAGCCTACGAGTTTTGGACGGGGGATTTTTATAACAAAGGTAAGCCCGAGAAAGAGCGCAAAATCATTGAGCTATCCCATAAGGTCTTAAAGCTTGGCCATTACTGTGCGGATAGTATGTGGCGGCAAATCGTGAATATCCATGATGCCATCGCGCGCGGGCTGAACCGCGTTAATTTGGAAGAAATCAAAGACGAAAACCCGCCCGACGACTTTCGTAATTTATATGAGTGTGAGTTCGTTAAAACGGGTGAACGGGCATTCAGTTATGATGCATTAATCAATTGTGGCGTGGATGGCTATAACAGTGATGTGTGGCCAGACTGGAAACCTTACGCCCCGCGCCCGCTGGGTAATCGCCCTGTTTGGGTGGGTGCAGACCCAACCGGTACCGGTGATAATGGCGATGGCTTGGGGTTAGTCGTTGCCTCACCACCGGCGGTCAGTGGCGGGAAATTCCGCATCATTGAAACTATCCAGTTACGCGGAATGGCCTTTGAAAAACAAGCCGAAGAAATCAAACGCATTACTCAGCGTTATAACGTGCAGTCTATCACCATTGATGGTACTGGCGGTACTGGTGCCGCCGTACACGAGCTGGTCGTTAAATTCTTTCCTGCCGCCAATTTACTCAACTATTCAGCCCCTATCAAACGCATGATGATCATGAAAATGCTGATGCTTATTCGTAATGGCCGTTTTGAATACGACGCAGGGTTACACAAGCCTCTGATCACCTCTTTTATGACCATCAAGAAAGTGCAAGCCCCAAGCGGGATTATCACCTATGAATCAAGCCGTGTTCGCGGCTTAGACCACGGCGACCTTGCATGGGCGGCAATGAATATTTTCTCTAACGAAGCAATATCCAGTGAGACTGGTGGCGCTGGCGCACAAGTAATGGAGTTTTAACCATGGAACAAGCAACAGAATTAGCAGCAACCGAAGAACAAACACAAGCTCCTGAATTTTGCTCATTTACTTTTGACCCGCCATCAATTGTATCTGGCATTGGTGATTTGCTGGATTGCATGGAGTGCAACCACAATGGCCGCTGGTATGAAACCCCAATTGATTTTACTGGTATTGCGCGTTCGTTTACCTCGTCAGCGGCCTACCATCAATCACCGTTAGTGTTTAAACGTAATGTGATCACAAGTTGTTTTGAACCAACGCCGTATTTATCACGCCCTGATTTCACCACATTAGCGCAGGATTTTGTGGTTTTTGGTAATGGTTACCTTGAAAAGCGCATTAACCGGCTCGGCGATATGTTAACGCTTAAACCCTCCTTGGCTAAGTACACCCGCGCCGGTGTGAATGAGGGGCAATACTGGCAAGTGAAGAATTACCAAGATGCCTACGAATTTCGTAAAAATAGCATTATTCATTTGAAAAACCCGTGTATTCACCAAGAGATATACGGCGTTCCCGATTATTTGGCAGGGCTTATTTCCGCTAACTTGAATCATTCAGCCACCCTATTTCGGACCAACTATTATGAAAATGGCAGTCACGCCGGTGTGATGGTGTATCTTTCCGCGGCTTTGGCTGACGACAAGGCTGTTGAGTCATTAAAGAAATCACTCACCGAAGCCCGTAAAGGTAAGGCATTTAAAAATATCTTTGTTTATGCCGCCAATGGTGGCAAGGATGGGATTCAAATTTTACCTTTCTCCCAAATCAGCGCTAAAGATGAGTTTGTCGGTATCAAGGACACCACTCGCGATGATTTGTTGGCCATGCACCGGATACCACCACAACTGATGGGGATCATCCCGCAAGGCTCGGGTAGCCTTGGTGATGTTGAAAAAGCCGCAATGGTTTTTTGGTTCAATGAGTTACTACCACTGATGGAAAGTATGAAATCAATTAATGACATGCTAGGCGTTGAGGTGATCCGCTTTAAACAATATGCGTTGCTGGATTTTTTGACACAGGCGAAGAGCAAAGAACCGAATTATAAATAAACCATTCAATTCACATTAACCGATGTTCCCTCTTTTAAAGCTAATAGAACGGCCTTAGCGCCGTTCTACCTATTTCACATACCCGAAACTATTTTATATCTCATCTAGGCTGTACAGCCTGAATAATCGCAAATAACACCACTCATGGACTAATCCCATCATATCCAGCGCGGCTCACCTTTACCCCTTTGCGCGCGCTTGCTCCCCCGCCTCGCCCGCACACAAAAGGGGTGGGAATTTGTGCGGGTGTGTCGCTGGGGCAAGCAGCACCGGTGCAGGTGCAGAGTAGCAAATCAACTAATGTTAAACTTGTGCAATTTAATGTGAACTTGTGAGGTTATTTTTATCGTAAATTTTAAATTTACAAAAAATTACAAATCTTATTTTTAGGTTGAGACACAAAAAAACCAGCCGAAGCTGGTTTGATTAAAATATACTACTTTTATCTTACATTATTTGCAGTCACAGTGAGGAATAACAAAGACTTTCGCTCTTTTCGGATAGCTGATTTTTCCATTAACATTCCGATAGGGAGTAAATGTTACCTCACAAGAGCTTCCACATTTTGGACAATAACCTGTTGCCATAGTGTAAATTCCTATGATTTTATGAATGCTGTAAATTCATACAGATTGCACATTGTTGGGAGAACCGCTACACTACAGACCGATTTCAAAAAGTATTGCGGTTGAATTATCTCCATACTTGACGGATGTGTTAGCGCACTCCGCCCCCTAAAGTCCTGTTAGCGCAGGACTTTTACATATAGAATTATTATTTTTCTTATAATCCCATATAATTACTTGCAATTGCACTGAGGAATAACAAAGACTTTCGCTTTTTTTGGATAGCGAACTTTACCGTTAACATTTATAGAACGAGTAAATGTTACCTCACACGCGTTTTTACATCTCGGACAATATCCCATCGCCATAGTGTAAACCCCTGTGGTTCTGTGAATGCTGTAGATTCATACAGATTACACTTTGTGAGGAGAACCGCGATACCAACTACTAATTTCAAAAAGTATTGC
>OJKJ01000672.1_pt1 | contig 16582 bp, 14 predicted proteins | sample 1596491 | NCBI WGS metagenome assembly OJKJ01 (sample SAMEA4350160, study PRJEB24818) | metagenome | biome: human; feature: gut; material: faeces | place: Denmark | collected 2013-09 | reverse complement strand
AAAGGATGACGGAGAGCAGAAGTGGGCAGTGTTGGTAGGAAGGGGATAAGGTAAGAAAAAAACAATTGATAAGGGGTTACAAATTGTGATATATTAGTGAAACGGTGGGAAAAACAATCAAGATAGATTGTTTTTTATCGTCCAAAAGAAAAAGGGAGGAAAATAGTTATGAAACGAGTAGTATCAATCTTGCTTGCAGCAACCTTGATGCTGACATCAGGAACAGTGACCTACGCTACCGAAGAAAATCCTGTACAAATGGAATATCAGACTGAGGGTCAGGATGCAGTTCAGGCAGTAAATGGAACAGAACAGGCTCCATTGAAAGATATAGGAGTGGTTCAGGTATCAATTGCGCCGGGAATTACGCTGCAAAAAAGTGTAACGTTTACGGTTGGATTAAGTGGTCAGGAAAGTCAGAGCATTGAACTGGCAGCAAATCAGGAAATTCAGGATACAAAAGGAACAGTTCATTTTAGTCAGTTACCGGCAGGAACTTATGAGCTGACAGTGGCAGCTCCCGGATTTGCTACATACACACAGACAATCGAAGTGAACAGCAAGTCGTATGCTGTAAATTTGATGACAGGGTTTGTAGAGGGATATACCTATGAAGAGGGGGATTATCATCCGGGTGTGTTGCTGATTGGTGATGTAACAGGAGACGGAGTGATCGATGACACAGACCGTTCAGTATTAGTAGATGCGATTGATACAGAGCAGTCATCAGAATTGACGGATCTGACAGGAGATCAGAAAACAGATCTGGCAGATTTGGAATATTTTGCAAAAGGATATCAGGCAGAAGGGCACACACTGGCCTGCATAGAAGAATCTGTTTCTGCAGATGCGATCAGCCCGAAACCGGGAGAAGACACAAATGTGGAAGGAAACCTGGAGGATTTACTGAAAGGAGAAGGAAATGTTACACTTTCAACGCAAGGTGGAACAGAAATTTCAGAAGAACATCCTGTTTCAGTAGAGTTCGACCTTTCAGAAAGTGCAGACACACAAATTGACGGAATTCTAATTGAGACTAATAAAGAAAATCCAATTCAAAAAGCTACTGTGGATATTACATATATAGATGCAGAAGGAAACGAGCAGACCGTAACTGCACCGATAGAAAATGGAGTGGAGCACTTACTGAGAACTAGTGATGTGCAGGTTTCCATGGATGAAGATGGAAATATTCAGATTCATCTCGGAAGTCAGATTGCTGTAAAAAAAGTAACGCTTACGATCCAGGGAATGCAGAACAACAATAATCTGGCGGAAATTTCCAAAGTGGAATTTGTAAACGGAATGGAAAACCGGATTCCAAAGCCGGATATGGATATTCCGACAAATCTTGCAGTTGAGACAGGTAGTGAAGAATTTACACTTACCTGGGATGCGTGTAAAAATGTGACAGGATACGAGGTTCTGATTGAGCATAACGGAGAGCAGGATACGTATACAGTCAAGAATAATTCATTGAAAGTAACATCATTTAATGAAAAGAAACTCGTGAACAAAGAACAATACACAGCAAAAGTGCAGTCTGTTAATGGAACCTGGAAAAGCGGATACAGTGAATCGGTTACAGCAGTTCCGAAAGCGGACAAAAAACCGGATGCACCGGAAAATGTAAAGGCAGTCGGAAAATATAAGAGTGTGGAAGTTTCCTGGAAAAACATGAAAAACACAGAGTTTTATAATCTGTTTTACCGTGAAAAAGGTCAGGAAGAATACACCAAAATAGAAAATATCACGACAAACAGCTATACAATATCAGAGCTAAAAGAGAATGTAAAATATGAAATCTATCTGACAGGTGTGAATGAGTTGGGTGAAAGTGATCCATCCTTAACGAGCACAGCTCAGACAACGGATCTGGAACCAGCAGTCATGCCGAAATACAAGCAGATCAATACATCCGAAGAAGGACAAGTAAGTTCTCATATCGTATCTGCAACAAGAGGACGTGGGGAGATGAAAGACAGTCCTCTGGACTTAGAGGGTAAGACGGCATGGGGAACTGTGGATAACAATCCTGCATCTCATTTTTATATGGCAGACTGGGATGACGGTGGGGAATATACCGATTTTAATAACAAAGGATTTACATTCGAGTTTGATCAGCCGTATACAATGGATACAATTGGGTTCCAGGAAGTGACGGCACAGGGAAATTTCACACGGATCAGTCTGAAATACTGGGATGAAAATGGAAGCGAGCATGTTGTAGATAAAAACAATCTGAAAATAGAGGCAAGAACTGACAAAAATAACAAAAGATATTATTTTATTCGGATTGCAGAGCCGATTCAGGCTAAAAAAATTAGTTTTGGAATCGGAAGAGATTATTCCGGCCTGCGTGTTATCACGGTTTCAGAGATTAGTTTTTACAATTATGACTCTCTGGAAGATGATATTATGGGACTATATGAGGATGAGCTTCATACAGTTCTGAAAGGATCTGTGACAGAGCAGACGATACAGGACCTCAGGAATCGTCTGCAGACAAAGGACGAGGCAAGTGGAGAGTATCATCCGGATAAAGACCGTTTGGAAAAAGAACTGGATAATGCAGAGGACATTCTGAACAATCAGTTGAGTGAGCCGATTCTGGTACACAATACCATTACAACAAGAGATACAGACAGAGGTTTTAGTGGTCTGAATGCATGGCAGCCACTTGGAATTACTGCAGCAGCAGGAGAAGAGATCACACTCTTTGTCGGACACAATACAATGGGAACCGGATCCAACACAAACCTTCAGCTTGTAGCGACACAATATCACGCAGAATCAGGTTCTGTGTCAAAAGTGGTAACAACACTGAAAACAGGAAGAAATGATGTAACGATCCCGAAAATCTGGTCAACAGATGAAGAGTCAGGAGGAGCATTATATATTCAATATACAGGCAATAATGCAAATGACCGCTATTCTGTTCGTGTCAATGGCGGAGTGGAAGTTCCGACGTTGGATCTTTATGGAGTGACGGATGCACAGGAACGGCAGCAAAGAGCAGAACAGTATGTAGAAGCGTTGAAGGGCTATGTAGAAAAAATGGAAGCTGTTCACAAAAAAGTACATGAAAATTCCGGAAATGAATCTGTGGAATACGAATACAGCAAAGAAAACTGTATCCTTGGAGCAACAGATATTTTACTGGATAAGATGCTGTTTTCATTGCCGGCACAGCAGGTTTTAAGCGGCTGTGAGGGAAATGCACAGAAATTGTTAGATTCCATGGATGCAATGGAAGGTATGATGAATCTGTTCTATCAGCATAAGGGATTGAATCAGACAGCACCGGATGAAAAAGACAGATTCCCGCAGAGACATTTGAATATACGTTATCAGAGAATGTTTGCAGGAGCATTTATGTATGCGGCAGGAGATCACATTGGAATCGGATGGAATGAAACAGCTGGTATGATGACAGGAGTTCCGGTTCAGTCTGATAATGGAAAATACGTAAGCGGACGCTATTTTGGCTGGGGAATCGCCCATGAGATCGGACATAACATCAATCAGAGTGCGTATGCATATGCAGAAGTGACAAATAACTATTTTGCAGTGTTGGCACAGGCAAAAGATACAAATGACAGTGTTCGGTTTGAATATCCGAAAGTTTATGAGAAGGTGACATCCGGAACAACCGGAAAATCAGAGGACGTATTTACACAGCTTGGAATGTACTGGCAGTTACATCTGGCATATGATTCCGGATATAACTTTAAAACCTATGACAACTATGAAGAGCAGTTAAATAATCTGTTTTTTGCAAGAGTGGATACTTATGCGAGAAACACGGCAAAAGCACCGGCACCTCAGGGTATCGCGCTGACATTGTCCGGAGACAGAGATCAGGATTTCATGAGACTTGCGTGTGCGGCAGCCCAGAAGAATATTCTCGAATTTTTTGAACGCTGGGGAATGATCCCGAACGATGAGACGAGAAGTTACGCAGGGCAGTTTGAAACAGAAACAAGGGCAATTTATTATGTAAATGATGATTCAAGAGTGTATCGTCTGGAAAATAGCGGAAGCAGCCTGGGAAGTCTGGGAGATGTAGAAGCAGTCGGAGATGATACTACAGTAAGCGTCAATAAAGACACAGCAAATCAGGTCGATTTTACATTGACTTCCAAGACAATTCCGGAAGAAGACGTATTGGGCTATGAAATTACGCGGACCATGATTTCGGGAGGACAGGTTGAAAAAGAAGTTGTAGGATTTACAACAGAAAACCAGTTCAGTGATCATGTGACAACTGTAAATAACAGAGTCATCACCTATGAAGTGACAGTGGTGGACAAGTATTTGAATCGTTCGGCAGCGAAGACATTGACACCGGTCAAGATCGAACATGATGGAAGCCTGGATAAGGAATTCTGGACTACCACAACGAAAAATATGGAGGCAGTTCATACAGAAGATCCGGGAGAAGCAGATGAAGATACACCATGTGCACCACAGCAGGAAGCGCCGATCTTAAAAGCAGTGGACAATAAGACGGATACAACATATACAGGAATTGCAGGAGATGAGGCAGAAGTTTTGATGCAGTTTAATCGGAAGCAGATCATTTCAGGATTGAAATATACAGTAAACGAGGGAACAGCGATCAAAGATTACAGCATTTATGTGCATGGGGATAATGATGAATGGACAGAGGTTGTAAAAGGTTCATTTGATGACAAAAAAGTACAGACGGTATATTTTGAAAATGTGGATGGCAAATATGTCGGCACATACAGTACAGATGCAGTAAAACTGGTCATTCATAACCAGAAAGACACCGAAATATCAATATCGGAACTGGATGTACTGGGAGTTACCGGAGATAATGTAGATTTCAGAAGTGCTCAAGATGGAACTTCCGCAATTGGGCGTTTGGCATCGGATTACCAATACGGAGAAACAGAAGCAGATAAGATACCGGCAGGGTCAATCGTTTTTGTTGGTTCGTATAAAGGAAATCCGGCATACAATGTAGTACTTCTTTATGATCAGGATGGAAATATTGTAGGCGGAACAAATACGGATGGAAGTTTGAAAGCGCAGCAGATCATTCTTGCAGATGTACCGGAAACCGGGAATATTCAGGATGTATCGGATGGTACATGGATTTACTGGATCGATCCGCAGGATAGTGCCCAATTAGCCGGAAAACAGGTGCGTGCAGAGCTTTACAGAGTAAATGATGCACAGACAAACGAAGGGCAGAGACTGGTAAGTGATTCTCTGTATGTGGAAGTGCCTCAGGAAATGCCGGAAATTGAACTCAATGGAAATCAGTAATCAAAAAGGAGTATAGTGTGAAAAAGTATATAGCAAGAATCGTGGTCATGCTTCTTATTGCATCGGTACTTCCGTTACAAGTATCTGCAGCAGAAAAGGAAAGTATTGAACTGGCAGTTGAAGCGGAGCAGGTCGGTGTGTCATTGACATTGCCGCAGTCTGTCAGTGGAAACATATTGTCACTTCAAGTAGGCTTGAAGGTAGATTCGAATGTGCAGGAAGAGACGACAGCAACATTTCAGTTTTCTGAAAATGTGGCAAAAGTAGCAGACTATCGTTACAATCAAGAAAAAGGGATCCTGAATATTTATCTGTCAGGAACAAAGACTCTTTTTCAAAATGGTACAGAGTCTTTGAAACTTGGAAATGTGCAGATCAATACAACAAATGAGAATGGTGCAACAGTTCATGTAAGTGTTGTTGAAAATTCTGTAAAAATGGTCAAGGGAACGAAGACGGAAGTAATTCAAAACATAGATTATCCGGAAAAAGCAGAGATTATCCTGGGCAATGGTGGTAATCAGGATAACGGAGGTGATCCGGACAATGGTGGCGACCAGGATAACGGAGATGCTCAGGATAAGACAGAGCTTCAGCAGGTAATGGAAATGGCAAAGAGCTACACGCAGTCTGAGTATACAAAAGAAAGTTATGCAGTATTGCAGAAAGCCATGGAAATGGCGCAGAAGGTTCTAGACAAAGAAGATGCCACAGAGGAAGAGATTACAGAGGCCTTAAAGAATCTGGAAAATGCGATCGGATCACTGGTAAAGAAAGAGGACACATCTTCTCCTTCTACTGATCAGGATGAAACTACAAATCAGGGAGCAGATAAAAATACCAGCCAGAATACGGATCAAAAGAATGACAAGAATGTTGTAAAAACAGGAGATGACAGCATGGTGATTCCGTTTGTGGCGGCAATTGCAATCAGTGTTGCAGCGGCAGCATTTATTATTTGCAGAAGGATGCGCAGAAAATAGAATATTTGAATTGTAAATAGTATGGGAAGACAGGAGCGTCGAGAAATGAAATCATTTTGCGGCACTCCTGTTTTTTATAAATCCTCTTGACAAAACTAAAAACCTAGTGTACTATCTAACTATAGCACTGATACACGAGGTGGAAGGAGGAAGAAGATGAATTACAATGCAGAGATGCCAATCTATCTGCAGGTCATTCACGACTTGAAGAAAAAGATGATACAGGGAAAGATACTTCCCGGAGAGAAGCTTCCATCCAACAGAGAGCTGGCGGTTCTTTATAAGATCAATCAGAACACTGCAGCAAGAATCTACAGAGAGATGGAGACTCATGGATATTGTTATACAAAGCGGGGGATTGGAACATTTGTGATGGAGGAAGAGACGATGTTCGAGACGATAAAAAAAGAAATGGCAGAAGAATTGTTGAGCAGCTTTATACATGAGATGCAGGATCTTGGATTTGAAAAAGATGATATTATCTCAAAAATTGCAGACTACAAGGAGGAGAGAAGATGATTTTAGAATGTCGTGATTTAAGCAAATCATTTTACACAAAAAAGGCGCTGAATGAAGTTTCACTGAAACTGGAAGGCGGAAAGATCTATGGTCTGCTCGGGGAGAACGGAAGCGGAAAGACCACATGGATGAAGATCATCTCCGGTCTGACAAAGCCTACATCCGGAGAGATTTTGTTCAAGGAGCATCCGTGGTTCTATGGAGATAAGGCAGAGATCGCCTACATGTCTACAGAGCCGTTTTTCTACAGTTTTCTGGATGTGAACGGAGTCGGACAGTACTATAAAGATTTCTTCCCGGATTTTGATGAGAAGAAATTTCACGAGATGGTAAGAAGGATGTCCCTGGAAGGCAAGATGAAGGTCAAAGAACTGTCCACCGGTATGACAGCAAAGCTGAAGGTGATCGCAACACTGAGCCGCAAAGCAGAGCTGTATCTTCTGGATGAGCCGTTCAATGGAATTGATTATAAAGCAAAAGAAGAGATTCTCGGGATGATCCTGGAGTCAGCAAATGAAAAAAATACCTTTGTAATTTCCACACATATGATCGATGAGATCGAAAGTTTTATCGATGAGGCAATCTTTATCAAAGATGGAGAAGTTGTGCGTCGGATGTCAGTGGAAGAAGAACGGATGCAAAGTGGAAAATCCGTGGCAGATATTTATCTGGAGATCATGTAGGAAGAACAAAGGCAGAATGAGAAAAGAGAAAGAGAGGAAACAAAATGGGACGCTTGATCAAATATGAGCTGAAAAAACAGCAGACATCCAGAAACATCATACTGGCGCTGCTTCTGGTGTTTTTACTGGCAGTTGTAGTTGGAACCTTTACAGAGAACGGGAATACAGTTGGAATCAGTGTAATGCTGGAAATGTTTGTCGGAATGTTTGTATTTTTCTATATGGGAATTGAAAGTCTGTTGATATTGAACCGTGACCTGAAAACAAAGCAGAGTCATATGCTCTGGATGGTGCCGATGCAAAGCTGGAAGATCCTGGGAGCAAAGTACATTGCAGCAATTTTACAGATTTTCTTTATTTCAGCAGCATACGTGCTGGCAGCAATAGCCTGCATTTTGAGTTTGATTGCAAAAATGGATGCATGGGAAGAGCTTTTTAAAGGGCTTCGCATTGGTGCAGAGTGGCTTTTCCAGGGAAATATGGATTGGATCACACTTATGGCAATCTTTCTGTTTTTCTTCCTTGCATGGACCTGTGTGATCGCAACCGGATTTCTGGCAGTCATTGTATCCAGAACGGTGTTGATCAATTCCAGATTTGCGGGCATTGTTTCATTCATTTTGTTCTTTGTGATCAATGCAATTGTGGAATATATCTACAATCTGTTTGCCAAATACGGACTTATGGGAATCCATAGCGGACTCTATATAGGAATTGGAGAATGCGCATTTTATATTGTTGCATGCATTATACTATTTGTGATTTCCAGTGTTCTGGCTGAAAAGAAATTAAGTGTATAAAATATGGAAGGTACAGTCTGTTAAATCGGATTGTATCTTCTTTTTTAATTTCACAACTGTCTTGTCACATGTAAAGTCTTGTGCTATAATTGTCAGCAATTAACGATAAAAATTTAACAATTCAAGATAAGTGAGGGAATACAATATGACAGTTGTGGAAGAAATCCAGAAATTAAAACAGGAAAAAAATGCAGTTATTCTGGCACATTATTATGTGAGACCGGAGATTCAGGACATTGCGGACTACATCGGAGATTCTTTTTATCTGAGTAAGGTTGCAGTTGGATTGAAAGAGCAGACCATCGTATTCTGTGGCGTGTCTTTCATGGGAGAGAGTGCGAAGGTACTGAACCCGGAGAAAACAGTTCTGATGCCGGATATGCATGCAGACTGTGCAATGGCACATATGGCAGATGCCAAAACCATTCAGAAAATGCGGGATACATATGAAGATCTGGCGGTTGTATGCTACATCAATTCTACAGCAGAGCTGAAAACACATTCTGATGTGTGCGTTACATCAGCAAATGCGGTGAAGATCGTAAAAGCGCTTCCGAACAAGAACATTTTCTTTATTCCGGACAAGAACCTGGCACATTTTATTGCAGAGCAGGTACCGGAAAAGAATTTTGTATACAACGAGGGATACTGTCCGATTCACGAACACATGCAGATTGAGGAGATCAAAGCAGCGAAAGCACAGCACCCGGCAGCAGAGGTACTGGCGCATCCGGAATGTCCAAAGGCAGTGCTTGCAATTTCCGATTATGTAGGAAGTACTTCCGGAATCATCGACTACGCAACGAAAAGTGAGAAACAAGAGTTTATCATCTGTACCGAAAACGGCGTCCGCTACAAACTGGAAAAGGACAACCCGGGCAAGAAGTTTTATTTTACAGAGACAGAGCCTGTCTGTACAGATATGAAGCTGATCACACTGGAAAAGGTTCTTCACGTCTTAAAAACAGGAGAAAATGAAGTTCATTTGAGTGAGGAATTGAGAACTGACTCCAGAAAACCATTGGAAAAAATGCTGGAGCTGGCAAAATAGAGTGTCTTTCATAAAAAGAGAGGCCTGCCGAAAGGAAAGAGAGTATTATGAATAAAAAAGCAGATGTTGTTATCGTTGGAACAGGTGTTGCAGGGCTGTTTTCTGCATTGAATCTTCCGGATGACAAAGAAATCATCATGATCACGAAATCAGATGCCGAGAGCAGTGACTCATTTCTGGCACAGGGCGGAATCTGTGTACTCCGGGATGAAGAGGATTATGACAGTTATTTTGAAGATACGATGAGAGCCGGTCATTATGAAAACCGGAAAGAATCTGTCGATATTATGATCCGCAGTTCTGGAAAAATCATTGAAGATCTGGTAGGATATGGAGTAGAATTTGAAAAGGACGGAGAAGCGTTTGCCTACACAAGAGAGGGGGCACACTCCAGACCGAGAATTCTGTTTCATGCAGATGTGACAGGAAAAGAGATCACCAGTAAGCTGTTGGCGCGGGTAAGGGAAAAGAATAACGTAACAATTTACGAATATACGACCATGACAGACATTCTTGAGGAAAACGGAAAATGTGCGGGAATCACCGTGAAGACGAAAAGTGGTGAAGAGTCCTCTATTTATGCAGATTATACCATTCTGGCAAGTGGAGGAATCGGCGGGCTGTACCAGCATTCCACAAATTTCCCTCATCTGACAGGAGATGCACTGGAAGTAGCGAAAAAACATCACATTCGTTTGGAGCATCTGGATTATGTACAGATCCATCCGACTACATTGTATTCGGAAAAGCCGGGCAGACGATTCCTGATCTCCGAATCCGTCCGTGGGGAAGGCGCACTTCTCTATAATAAAAACATGGAGCGTTTCGTAGATGAACTGCTTCCGCGAGACGTGGTGACAAAGGCAATCCGGGAACAGATGGAAAAGGATGGAACGAATTTTGTGTGGCTGTCCATGGCGCCGATCGAGAAAGAGACGATATTGAGTCATTTTCCGAATATTTACGAGCATTGCCTGGAGGAAGGCTATGATGTTACAAAAGAGTGCATTCCGGTCGTTCCGGCGCAGCACTATTTTATGGGCGGTATCTGGGTAGACAAGAACAGCCACACGTCCATGCCGCAGCTGTTTGCAGTGGGAGAGACAAGCTGCAACGGTGTGCACGGAGCGAACCGTCTGGCAAGCAACTCTCTTCTGGAGAGTCTTGTATTTGCAAAAAGAGCGGCAAATCTTATCAAAGAGCAATGGTGCCTGGAAAAAGAACAGGCTGTATAAAATGAAAGAATAGATGAAAAATAAAGGAGAAACCAGATGAATCAGATTACAATGAAGCTTCAGGCAGATCACCTGATCTTAGAAGCGTTAAAAGAAGACATTTCCAGTGAAGATGTGACAACCAATTCAGTGATGAAAGAGGCAGTGGCAGGTGAAGTAGACCTGATCTGCAAACAGGATGGAATTATTGCCGGACTGGAAGTGTTCGAGAGAGTGTTTACCCTTCTGGATCCGGACACGAAGGCAGAGTTATACTGCAAAGACGGAGAAGAAGTGAAAAACGGACAGCTGATGGGAAAAGTCAAAGGAGACATCCGTGTTCTTCTTTCCGGAGAACGAGTTGCGCTGAACTATCTTCAGAGAATGAGCGGAATCGCGACCTATACCAATTCTGTTGCAAAACTTCTGGAAGGAAGCAAGATCAAACTCCTCGATACAAGAAAAACAACACCGAATATGCGTATTTTTGAGAAATATGCAGTTCGTGCAGGCGGCGGATACAACCACCGTTACAACCTTTCTGACGGTGTGCTGTTAAAAGATAACCACATCGGAGCAGCGGGAAGCGTGACAAAAGCGGTGCAGATGGCAAAAGAGTATGCGCCGTTTGTCAGAAAAATTGAAGTAGAAGTAGAAAATCTGGACATGGTAAAAGAAGCGGTGGAAGCCGGCGCAGATATCATCATGCTGGATAATATGTCACCGGAGGATATGAAAAAAGCAGTGGAGTTGATCGACGGAAGAGCCCAGACAGAGTGCTCCGGAAATGTGACAAAAGAAAATATCGCGCGTCTGACAGAGATCGGAGTTGACTATATTTCCAGCGGTGCGTTGACACACTCCGCTCCGATCCTGGATATTTCTTTAAAGAATCTGCATGCAGTGGAATAAAGATGCAGAAAAAGAAAGAGAGGAACAGTATTTATGACAGGTTCTGAACGCAGAGATCAAATCATAAATCAGATTAAAAAAAGCAGTATTCCGGTATCTGGGGCGCAGCTTGCAAAAGAATTTGATGTCAGCCGGCAGGTGATCGTGCAGGATATCGCACTGATCCGGGCAGCGGGACATGAGATCATATCCACAAACAGGGGATATCTTCTGAATACTCCACATTCCGTGAACCGGATCTTCAAAGTGAATCACACGGATGAAGAGTTGGAAGACGAGCTGTGTACGGTAGTGGATCTGGGCGGAAAAGTGGTGAACGTGATGGTCAATCACAGGGTGTACGGTCACATGGAGGCAGAGATTAACATCACATCCAGACGAAAAGTGATGGAATTTGTAGAGGATATTAAGCGGGGAAAATCAAGTCCTCTGAAAAATATTACCTCCAATTATCATTATCATCTGATCGAGGCAGATTCCGAAGAGACACTGGATCTGATCGAAGAGGCATTACGGCAGAAAAAATTTCTGGTCGAAGTGGCCGCTGGATCGTAATAAGACAAATTTTTAAAAGGTGCAATCTTGACTTATCATTCCGGCTGTGATACGATTTTCAACGAGAAAGTGTGTATTTTATACACATATCTGGTAGAAAAATCATACGGAAAATGCAAAGACGGAGAGAGTAGGTTATCCGAAATTTTACAGAGAATTCCCGGAAGATCCGAGAAAGGATCCGATGCTGAGAGGGATGAACGGAAGATGATCGAACATGGCTCCCGAGCGGCGTAGCAAGCATGATGTGAACTGCGATGGGTTCGCCCTTTACAGCGAGAGAGTGTTTTTGGCAGCACTCACAGAGGTTTCAGCCGTGAGGCTGAGATAAATCAGAAGTGGTAACACGGTATTCACCCGTCTTCTTGGCAGCAGGAAGACCCAGTTTTTCGGCAAGCAGGTGGAGATAGCGCATACCAAGCATGATATCATTTTCCTGAAAAGCAGGGGCTGTATTGGGAATAAAATAGTAGTCTCTCAGATATTGTTTTGCCTGCTTTAACTTTACAACGGCAATTACAGATTCCGGCGCAGCACCGATAAACTGCGCATCGGGATCTCCGGAACCGGCAGCGATACTTGCGAGAAATGTTCCGTGTCCATTATTGTCCACACTTGGGACAAGGGAATACGGATCTTCCGAGGCAAGCGCTTCATTGATCATATCGGGTGTATAATGAGAGCCATAGTCAAAGGATTCCGGAGGGGTGCCGCTTTGGATCGTCTGATCCCAGATGCCTGCGATTCGAGTGGTTTTATCCAGATGTTGAAATACCGGATTTTGATAGTCGATTCCGGTATCCAGAAATCCGATCATAACCTGTTTTCCGCTTAATTGAATGGTGGAGTGGTTCTGGATCGGAAGGATTCCGGCCTGATTTAGCGCCTGCATACTGAGCAGGGAGTAGCATTTCGGAATCGAAAAATAAGAATAATTTTCCAGCGATACAGGTTTTATTACAGATTTTGGAAGGTAAGCACATTGATAAAAAAAGCCGGGGTTTTGAAGACAGTAGTCTTTTTCAAGCATATCTTGAAGAAAGGGCATTCGGATGTCGGAGACAATAAAATCATGATAATCTTCAGAAAGAATTTTTTCCCGGCATAAGTCAGAGTATGGCATGAAATGATCTCCTGGATGTTTTTGAAAGTATATGCCGAAAGCTTCAAAATAAGAAGCGGAAAGAAGAAAACAGAAGAAATCTGGTTGAAGTTATGAACGTTTGGGGTATAATGTATATATGCACGAGAAATTCTGTTGAAAATAACAGATATGTGACAGAAAGGAGAAGAAAGATGAAATCTTTTTTTGAAGACTTAGGTAAAAAAATCGGTGAGACAACAGAAACTGTGACAAGTAAAGCAGGCGAGATGATGGAAATACAGCGATTGAGAGGACAGATCCGAACTCTGGAGCGCGGCAATGAGGCGGATATGCTGGAGATGGGGCGCTTTCTGTACGAGAAGTACCAGGCGAGAGAGGCGATGGACGAACAGGTACAGATGCTGTGTGAAAAAATCGATAACAGAACAGAAAGTATCGAGAGACATCAGGCAAAGATCAAGGAGATCAAAGGAACGAGTACTTGTGCAGAATGTGGAAAACAGGTAGCAAAAGAGATGGCATACTGTCCGTACTGCGGAGCGAAAAAAGAAGAAGACATTTGGGATGAAACGGAGGATGTGCTCAGGGAAAAGGCCGATCAGGCGGTTGAATTTGTAAAAGAAAAAACAACACAGGCAATGGATACAGTTGCAGAGAAGACAGAAGATGCAGCAGAGGTAGTTGTGGAAAAAACAGAGGACGCAGCAGAGGCTGCCTGTGAGCATGTCAAAGACCTTTCAGAGGCAGTGAAGGAAAAAGCAGAGGACGCAGCAGAAAAAATTAAAGAATTTACAGAAGAATAGAGGCAGAATATGAAAAATCTGTTTGGAGCAGGGGCAACGGCATTTCTGACGTGTCTGGATATGGCAGTCAAATCAGAAGTGGAAAAGTGGCCGGACGAGGAAGAAAAACCGTTTGCGGACAGCAAAAAGATCGTCCTTAGAAAAGTGCATAATAAGGGGATGTGTATGAGTCTTTTGAAAGAGTATCCTCAGTTTGTAAAGTACACATCTCTTGTTATGGCTGCAATTCTGACCGTCTGGGATATCTTGTGTCTGCGAAAAAAAGGCAGTTATTTGAAAAAAGCAGGGCTTTCACTTGGTGTGGCAGGTGCGTGGAGCAACACACTGGATCGCTGGATGCGGGGATATGTGGTGGATTATATCGGGTTTCAGACATCTGACGAGAAGCTGACAAAGATCACATACAATCTGGGAGATTTTTTTCTTGCGGCAGGAAGTATTCTGATTTTACTCAGTGAATTTTTGCATAATTTCAGGAAAGGAAGTGAGTAAAATGATCCAGGACATAGCACCGCATCAGTTTAAGAACGAATACAGGCCGGTTTCGCCGCAAAAGGACAGCATTGCATTGTATTATGAGGAACACACAGCATTGATGAGGCGGACACAGACGGGAATAGAGTTTCCGACATTTGGAGAACTGGAACGGTTGAATGAAGAGCTTTATGAGAACAGTATTTACCTGTTTACGATTGATGAGAAGCAGTATTATCTGGTTGATAATCTGAACCGGGCCCCCCACTGCGAGTTTACAATGGAGAATACGGAGATTTTCAGGACAGCAGATCCTCAGTATAGCGCATTTGCGGGAATCACGGGATATCAGCTGTATCGGTGGTATCAGACACGCAGATATTGTGGAAGCTGTGGACATAAGATGCGTCATGATACAAAAGAGAGGATGCTTTTCTGTGAACACTGCAGAAATATGGAATTTCCGAAGATCTGTCCGGCTGTCATTGTTGGAGTGACAGACGGTAACCGGATCCTGATGTCCAAGTATGCAGGGCGAAGTTATAAAAAATATGCACTTCTTGCCGGATTTACAGAAATCGGAGAAACCGTGGAAGAAACAGTGGCGCGAGAAGTGATGGAAGAAGTCGGATTGAAGGTAAAGAATATCCGATACTATAAAAGTCAGCCATGGGCATTTAGTGATACCCTGTTGATGGGATTTTACTGTGATCTGGACGGTGACGCAGAAGTGACACTGGATGAAGAGGAACTGGCACTGGCGGAATGGTTTGAAAGAGACGAGATTCCGGTAGAGCCGTCCAGAGACAGTTTAACCAATGAAATGATCATAAAATTTAAACAAGGTGAAGTTTAGGAGGTAGCACAATGAGAGCAGAATTTGATGAAAGTTTGGTAACAGGAAACGAAATGATTGATTCCCAGCACAAGGAACTGATTGATAAGATTAACAAATTACTGGACAGCTGTGAGACAAGTAAAGATAAGGTGGTGTCTGTAAAAACACTGGATTATCTCGCAGATTACACAGAATTCCATTTTGGAGAAGAAGAAAAACTGCAGGAAGAGATTACATATCCGGGTGTGGAAAAGCACAAAGAAGAGCATGAAAAATTAAGACAGGTCGTAAGAGATCTCTACAATATGCTGGAAGAGGAAGAAGGGCCGTCTGCTGCATTTGTAGAAGCAGTGAATAAAAATGTGGTGGAATGGCTGTACAACCACATTAAGACATTTGACCGTTCTGTTGCAGAATACAAATTTATGCATGAAAACGGTGAGAGATTGTAAGAAAAAGATTGCGGATAAAAAGTGGCACAGCGGGAAACATCCCGTCTGTGCCTTTTGTCTGGATATTCTTTTTTATCATTTCATTTCCGCATACAGTTTGACCAGTTCGATCATCACCTCTACGGATTTATCCATGCCCTCAGCGGTAATGTGCTCAAATGGTCCGTGATATCCATGTCCACCGGTTCCAAGGTTTGGACAAGGCAGCCCCATAAAGCTTAAGCGAGCGCCATCTGTACCGCCGCGGATCGGAAGGATCAGAGGTGTGACATCTGCTGCAAGGCAGGCTTTTTTCGCATTTTCGATCAGATGCATGTTTCCATCTTTTATGATCTCTGCCATATTGCGGTACTGTTCATCAATGGTCAGTTTTACGGTGCCCAATCCCCATTTCAGATTCATCTGTTTGGAAATTTCTTTTAAGGTTTCCAGACGTGCGGCAAACTTGTCGGTATCGTGATCTCGGACAATGTAATGCAGTTTTGCGCAGGCTACATCGCCGGACATGCTTACAAGATGATAGAATCCCTCATAGTCCTCGGTATCCGCTGGAGTTTCTCCCTCAGGGAGGGCAGCGTTGATCTCCATTGCCACCAGGGCGGCATTGACCATCACATCTTTTGCAGATCCCGGGTGTACATTCACGCCTTTGATCTCAAAGATCGCATCTGCGGCATTGAAGTTCTCATACTGAATCTCACCTTCGGTGTCTCCGTCCATGGTGTAGGCAAAATCCGCATCAAATTTTTCGACATCAAAATGATCCGCTCCTCTGCCAACTTCCTCATCCGGAGTAAATCCGATCGAAATCTGACCATGTGGGATATTTTCAGTCAAAACCTGTTCTGCCATGGTCATGATCTCTGCAACTCCGGCCTTGTCGTCTGCACCGAGG
>OJKJ01000670.1_pt1 | contig 16590 bp, 14 predicted proteins | sample 1596491 | NCBI WGS metagenome assembly OJKJ01 (sample SAMEA4350160, study PRJEB24818) | metagenome | biome: human; feature: gut; material: faeces | place: Denmark | collected 2013-09 | reverse complement strand
ATGACTACTTTGTGTACGGGCTGTTTTTCTCTTCTTGCCATAATAATAGGCCTCCTTATGATAATAGATTTTATCATAGAAGACCTAATGCTTAATAGCTATTTACAGAAAAACTTTCATACTCTCTAAAATGAGATAGCCTTATTATAATTTTGACTATTTACCTCAAATCCCCATATATTATGAGGAAGAACACCTAAGTTCATAAACTCTTTAAAATCATTATCCGGTTCTGGACCACATAAATAACAAACAGTTAAATCCTCTGGCCTTTTAACTCCTACATATGTATCATGTAATTTTTCCCAATTAGTAATATAAAATGGTTCTATTTTTAGTGCCTCAGTTCTATTTTTACTTTCATCTTCAGATAAAGAAAAATAATCATAAATAGAACGAACATAATTACGTTTTACGCAACATGCGTCTTCTCTCTTTACTGTCAGCAATTCTATTCCGTGTAAAATAGCAGAATGACGTACAAATTCCTTTTTAAACTGTTTATAAGAGTGTTCTTCTTTCGTATTAATCCCCTCCCTATTGTAAGAATAAAATATATAGAATCAACAAAAGACTATATTTTATACCTTAGTTCACCTCTTTCCTTTTCAAACCACAATTCCTCATCATTATTACCTACTTAATTGTTTTTTTCGTCCAACTTATCTAATTCCCCTATACTTTCTAAAAAATGACATTCCACAGGAGACAATATATATTCCTGATTTCTTTTATATTTCTCATACTCCAAATGCGCTTTCTCCAAGGCCTGCTGATGTGTTACTTTCCCCTTTGTTGTTAATATATCACGTCTGGTCATCCTGAGATAATCATCAATCGTCTCCAGCCAGTCTTTCATATACATTGGCTCCTGATTTAAAGCATGTACCTCTGCAATATCCAAATATGCCGTTACAATTTTATTGAGTGCATCCAACTCTTTTTCATCAAGATAATTTTTCGCCACTTCTACATCCGAGAGTTTTATACGTTTGCCACTCCATGTAGTCAGTCCCATATTATCTTTATCTGCATCTGCCCTTTGGTAAATCACCTCCGCCGCTGTATGCTTATGTGCTGCCCAATGCATCTTGTTTTGAACCTGTTTAAAAAACTGTACGGAACTCTCCGCTTTCGGATTGTAGTCAATACTGGTCGCATAGATTTCCAGCACTTTTCTCCAAAACACTTTTTCTGAAGACCTTATATCCCGGATACGCGCCAGCAACTCATCAAAATAATTTCCTCCACCAAGATTCTTTAATCGTTCATCATCCAGCGCAAATCCTTTAATCATATATTCTTTCAGGATATTTGTAGCCCAAATCCTGAATTGTGTTCCTCGCAAAGATTTCACGCGATAGCCAACAGAGATAATAACGTCAAGATTATAAAAATCCACATGATATCTTTTTCCGTCGGAACCAGTTGTTGCAAAATTTGCAACAACTGAATTTCGGCTTAACTCGCCTTCTAAAAAAATATTTTTTATATGTCTGGATATCGTGGATTTATTTCTTTGAAATAGATCTGCTATATGATCTAACGATAACCAAACAGTATCATTATCAAATGTAACTTCAACTTTGGTAACTCCATCCTCTGTTGTGTACATCAATATATTAGATTTTTCCACTTTCTCTTCCCCCGCCAAAAGATCACCGAAAAAAATTCGATGATTATACTATTTTTTAAGTTTCCATATCCATTTCACTATATTTTACCATACTCCCCTCACCATTACCATCTGAAAGATTTCTTCATTTATCTTTATTTGTTCCTCTGCAACACAACATTATCATTTACCTGCTATTCAAACTCACATATCTGATATCCCTCTTTTTCAACATAACAAATTATCAACCGCTTCTCATACACATCTATTCTCTTCACTCTATCTTTTACAACATTTTCATCATATTCCCCATTACGCACAACTTTTCCCAGCATATCTCTTACATATTGATCGTTCAAGGTAGGTGAATTTTTACACTTCGTCTTTCCTTTTTCCATCCTTGTCTCGCATCTCCATACAATCTTCCCACGCTCCGTTCTACGCCTGAATCCTCCCCCACAATCACCACATACTAATAAATTACTAAGCAAATATTTGCTGCTATATCGGTTACCACTGCTAATCTGATTGCCGTCAGCTGTTCTGAACATTCTGGCTCTATTAAGCATTTCTGCCTGCACTTTATCAAATATTTCCGAAGAAATAATGGCCGGATGACTTCCTTTTACATAATATCTGGTACGCTGTCCTACATTTTTCTTTCGTATACCATTTAGATAATCCTCTGTAAATGTTTTCTGAAGCATCATGTCTCCCTTATATTTCTCATTCTTTAGCATTTGTTGTATTACATTTGCATTCCATACCTCTTTACCTGTAACCGTTTTTATACCATTATCTTTCAGATATTTTTTAATCTGTGAAAATGTGTATCCCATCAAATATAACTCAAAAATTAATCGTACTACTTTAGCCTGTTCAGGAACAATTACCAATTCCCCTTCCACACACTGATACCCCATAAAATGTTTGTAGCTGCTAAATAGCCCTTCCTCAAATTTTCTTTGAATCCCCCACTGAATATTCTCACTCAAGTTTCTGCTTTCTTCTTGTCCCATTGCTCCTGACAAAGTTATTGCCGCTTCTGCATCCGGATCAAATGAATTCACATTTTCAATTTCAAAATACATTTGTATACCCCTTTCTTTTAAATATCTCATAATCTGCAATAGTTCTACCGTATTCCTGGATACTCGTTTTGCTGATTTAGTGATTATGTAATCGATTTTCCCCTCTGTAGCACTTTCTAACATATGTTTTAATCCGTTACGGCCCTTTTTCCTTAATCCACTTCTTCCACAATCCCAGAATACTCTTGAAAATACCCACCCCGGATGATCTGATATCTGTTCTGTATATGCCATAATTTGATGAGCCAAACTGGCTAACTGTGTCTCTTTCTTATCGCTGACGCGGCAATAAGCTGCCACACGCAGCGGTTCCATATTCTCTTTTTTCACAGGTATATAATATATCTTTTTCACCCCCCCACCCAATCTCATCCATAAGGAAAAGGCGCAAAAGCCAAAAGCTTTCACGCCTCACCACACAACAACTATCCAATCTCACCTAATCATCTTTTAACACTCTTTTGCAACAGGACAATACTTTCCGTATGTCTCGAGTGTATAAAAATGATGTTGCCAGGGCATAACTCGACCCTGGCGGAAATATACAATGCATAAAATTCCAGAGGATTTTAACTCCCTATCTATAATAATCTTAAATAAGCTAAAAAACGCGTTACAATGCACCCCACAAATTCACTATACTCAATTTCAAATTCAGTCTCAAAATATTGCTCTATCTTCTCGCTATCATAAGTGTTGCAAACTTCGTTATACCTATAAAATAAATTGGCCTCCGATTGCAATAACTCCAAAACCATTTTTGAATATGTACAGGTAATTGGATTTTGTTCGATTAAAGTAACCTCATTATCACTTAACTGATTATATGCTTGCCCATTTTTACTAAGAATTTGAATCTTTTCTTGCAAGCAACGATTTTTTAGTATAAGACTATTAATATTTTTTGAAATGTATATAAAATTAAACATAGATCCAATATACTTTTTAATAGAAGCTGGATACATAACCGGAGTAGTTAGGGTTGTAATCGTACACCCCAAACTATCATTAAGTAAAAAATGTTCTAACGAAAAGCTTACATTATCTTCTAAAAAGTCGAAAAGCGCTTCATGCTTTTTAAATGTATAAATTTTCCTATTCTGATCATAGAACAGAAAATTATATAAAGTTGCCATAGCTTTACATCGCCACGCATCACGCCTTGTATCCTCATTTTGGTTTTTACAAAATGTTCTATAGGCTATCGTTGTTTGGTTTTTGAGTATAGCCTCGGCATTTAAAAACTTTTTAATGCATATAGAAACTTCCAATTCCCAATCTCTACCTTTGATAGCATTATAAATCTGTTCACCTTGTTTTTTACTTGCGAACATCGTAAATAAACATGCTAAGGCATAAAGCGAAAAAACACTATAATATTTCTGTTTTATACTTTTTCGTGAGCCTGCATCCGAATTATTCTTTAATTCATCATTTAAAAGAATATCCAAAATATATTTTAATGCCAACGCTTTAGGAACTTCATTCGCATCTTTAAGAACCTTTTGCAATAATCCAAATATACAGTTAATAGCTTCAGTTCCCAATTTATCTGATCCAGATAAAATATGAGGATTTAATTCAATTTTGAACTCTATTGGCGGATACTGATTTTCGAGAATTACTCTTATCATTTTAGCAGCACTTAAAATTCTTTTTAAATCTTTTACTAAATCTCTATTATCACGTAATACCTGAATTAAATGCGTATCTTTCGTATAGTTGTTTTCGTATCTATCTTGTCCTTCTAATATTTTATAGTCTTCTTCTAGTGTAAAATCTCGTTTAAATTTAAGGCTTTCATATAGGGGCTCCTTATATAGTTCACAATAAAAATACTGCTCGAACAACAATAGTAACGAATATTTACATTGTAATTCTTTTGTTATTTTAAAGGTCTCTCGTTTTATTTCGATCCACAATGGTTTTACCGCCTCAGCATTAAACTGAAATAAATAACCTTTTAAGGTATCCTCATCATCCAGCCGAACTCCTTTCTGATTCACGTCCACAAAATACTCAATTCCTGAATTTGAGTTTCCCTCATCAGTAATTATTAAATTTACTTGGCAGCCTTGAAGGCGTTCAAGAAACGTCCTCATTTTAGAATTACTTGCAAGCTCCGGAGCATGTTTTATTTGATCCCACAGTTCAATATATCTTTCATGCTGATGGTAGTAATCTGATTCGATTATTTCAGTTTTCACAGATGAATCCAAACCATCAAAAGAATAGTTATTCTCATGTAACAAATGATATTTAGGAAAACTATCAATTGTAAGTCCGCATGGGTAAATTATGGGCAGACTGGCAGGGTTCGAACTAATGTTATTTATATATGAAATTAACATTCGCAATACTGTTACCCTCTGCTGTCCATCAATTATCTCAAACTTGTTCCCTTTTTTTGATAAAATAATATTGCCCAAAAATTGTTTTCCTTCTGTCACATCACGAACTAACTCTTGCAATTGTTTTGTTTCCCAACGTATTTCGCGTTGATAAGCCGGTATAACATACTCTCTATTTTGTGGTAATATAAACGCGGTTACTTTACGATCAGCACTTACCACTACTTCTATTGGCATCTCCACATCATTTAAAAAGTCTTTTATTGTTACTAGAGTCCCAAATAAGCTTGCCATACCTTTTCCCCTCTTTAGTCAATAAACTGATCCATTCTAAAAACACCATTATTCTCATATTCAATCCGCAACAAATTAATCCCAGCATCAGCATATTCATGCATGCGCTTTAGTAACGAATTTCCGTCTTTAATATCAGGATTCAATTTTGCAATGAGCCCTTTAACAATTGCGAGATTATCCGAATTTACATTACCCACAAGGCAAATATCTTCTGACTTTGTAGATGTATCCACTTCTGCCCCTCTAAGAATCGCTACTAGAATCGCATATGTATAAAGTTGATGTTTTGCAGAGAAAATTCCCAATTCGTCAACCACCTTATTATAAAATTCCTTATTTACAGATGAAGTTTTCACATGATCTGATTCCTTGAGATGAAAATATCCTTGCATGTTCACTAATACACCACCCTTTCCGCTATTGTAGTTTTCGGCCAAGTCTGGTCTCCAAAATTTTCCAAAAAATACTCTGTCTTTACATATGGTCTAATTATATCGTGATATTTCTCGCTAAGATCTCCGGAAGACACCATAAAAATAATTTGCTTTCCAAAGTGTGGCAAGTATTTTGTAATAGCAGCACGGTGTTCATCCGAAAATAGGCCAAGCGGATTATCAATCACAACCGGTGCCGCATAATTTGTTGAACGATTCAATCCCGCAATATAAGCAAGGCTAATTACCTTTGATTGTCCAGTCGATGGGTTGAGGGTGCGCCCTGGTTCGATTTGATACTTCCCTCCATCAGTCAATTCCAACATTAAAGAATAGTTATCTGCAATACAAATACCCTTATATTTCTTGGGATTATTAGTAATCTGCATAAATACTTCTGTAGCCTTTGCTTCAACTAATCGTCTTTTTTCCTCCATCAGCTGATTAAGGTATTCAAGAAAAACTTCAAGAAGTTTCGTTGTGTATGCAAACTTTTTTTGCAATTCAGCACTTTCAGCATCTACCTGGCTGAATTCAGCTAATTTTTCTTCTAATTTCTGTAACTCTTCATTAGACTGTTTTAGAAGCACCTTCATTTCTGTACGACGCTCTTTGGCCTCTTCACGTTTCTCTTCTGCTCTCGCTATGTCTGCAATAATCTTTTCTCCTGCCTCTTCATTGAAAGAACCGATATCTTTTTTCAAACCAACTAAAGCTTTCTTATTAGCAGCTATATTTGCTTGAAGGTCATAAATATTCTCATTCAATTGTAAATATGCATATTTACTTTTATTTCCATGATCTTGATATTTAATTAATCCTTCAAACATGGTCTCTCGCTCTTTTTCGAGAAGCAAGGATTCATCTGTCAAAAAATTTTCTTCAATATATTTCTTTGTATTTTCAATGCGATCCGGAGTCATATCTGCACCACAGGAACACTTATCTTGTCCAATCAGATATAATAAATGTTCTTTTACTGCAGATGAGATATGATATTCCAATGGCATTTCTGGGGAAACTTTTACTAAGCGATTGAAAGCAATCATCCCCAATATTACACTTGAATTTTTTTTAAAGCAATCATCTCGCTTTTGCTCAATTTCTTTTAACTTCTCTTCTTGCTGGTTAATGGTCACAGACAACGCCTGTTTTCTCTCAACTTGTTCCTTTATATCTTCAAATTTTTTTAGCTCATCTTCATGTTTTTGAATCAGTTCTGTTGCAGCTTGAATTTCCAAGTCATACTTGTGAAGCAGTTCTTTACGTGTAAATACCTCCTGTTCAATATTCTTTTTATTTTCTAAGATATCTTCATATTTATCTAATTTTTTTAGCGCTTCGTCCCGTCCTTTCTCATAATCCTTCTGGACTTGCAAAAGATCAGAAATAGTATTTTCTATTTCTTTAATTCCAAGAATTCTCGCAATGGCATCTTTGTACTTTTCACTATTCGCAATGCTATAATCATTTATCTTTTCACCATCAAAGAAAAAATATTGTGCTGCATCTTCATGAATTAAAGAGTTAATATAGTCTGCTTTTTCTTCATTATCAGCAGTTATTGGTTTTCCATTGCTAATAACTGTGAGGGTACTTTCAAAATCCTTAGAAGCAGGAATCCCCTGTATTTTTCCACGTAACTGTATTGTGCGAGTGATTTCAATACTCTCGTCATTATGTTCAACAAACATTGTAACAGACGATTGATAAACCTTTTCATTAAACGCATTTACATTAATGAGATCCTTTAAGTTTTCTTTTGGGCCATACATACAAAATAGTACTCCTGCAAAGAAACAGCTTTTGCCAACATCATTGTTGGCAAAAAGGATACTTATGTTTTTTTCCCCATCGATAGGAAAATCAAAAAGAACTTCGCCATAATAAGCACGGTAATTTTCAAAGCGAATGGACTTTATTATCATTATTTTTGTCCCTCCATTTCTATTGCATCCGCAATAATTTTATTAAAGTCCCCGCGAAAATGGCGTTTTTTCTTATACACTAATTTACGTTCAATATTTAGCAATTCTTCTACTACACTGGGCTCAATGCCTTTTTCTATGGCAATTTTTTCTAATAATTTTTCCATACACGCACCTCAATATTCATAGGGATTAAGCTTGTGGAATGATAAAAAAGCATCCAAGTTAGTACGTTCCTGTAATCCGTTTATAGCATCATTTGCGATCAAGTTAATTCTATTATATTGGCTTTCGATCATCGTTTTAGCAATTTTCAATTCCTCGTCTGAAACATCAGTCATAAGTTTAGGATACACCATGAAATCAAACACCCATGCCTGTTTTTTCCCTGGTGCATTACGAAGCACCCTGCCACGCCGTTGAATAAATTGTCTTTCTGAAGTCGATGAGCTTACAAAAATTGCGGCATCGCAAGCAGGGATATCTATGCCTTCATCTAAACATCCCACTGCCAGTAAAATTTTTCTTATTCCCTGCCTGAATTCCTTCAACATTACTGGCCGCGTTTTTGCAGGATCCTTATCACCGGTATATTCAAAATATTGCTTGTTCATTGAATTTAGTTTTATTTTGAAGCGTCCTAATTGTTCAAGATCATCTCCATATATAAGAATACGAGCATCAGACGGAAGGGCATTTAACATTTCTTCAATATAATTCTCTTTATTATCACATTTTTTTATTATACCAGCACGATCCCGATAAAGTGTTTCTAGCTGATTTATATATTTTTCTTTTTGGGTTGGGCTTATTTTATCACTTTTAAGAGCTTGTTTTAGTTTATTAATCTTATGACACTTATCCATATACAGTTCCCATTGATCGTCTTCCAATGGACAGGGAATAATTCTGTACTCATACTCCACAAGATATTTAGCACGTTGGGCATCCCGAATAGAAAATTCATATTTATTATGATCATAAAAATCTAATATTTTTTCTGATCCTAATTCATCAAAATTCCTCTCTGGTGTTGCGCTTAGTCCGATTCTATACTGTGGTCTAAGTTCCATAAGCTGCTGTACTGTTAGTGCCCCCATATTATGCACTTCATCGCAAATCAATGCAAATTCTCTTGGTTTTATACTTTCCCATTTATCCATTGAGAATGGCTTAATGGCCGAGTCATATGTTGATATCACAACCGTTTGACTAGGTATTTTAGCTTGAATAAGTGCAAGTAATAAAGTCTGCCATACTGGATTGATTGAACTGCATTTTATAACATTCACTTTCGGAAAAAATAGTTTAACATCCTGCTCCCACTGTTCTACCAATTCGATACCTGGGGCGCATATCAGCATAAGCTTCCACTGTTCAACTTGACTTATAGCATAAAGTGCCGCTTTCGTTTTGCCTGCCCCTGTTGCCATCATAAACAAACATTTATAATTTGAAGCGATAAACTTATCTTTCGCCTCTTCTTGGCACTTGCGTGGCCGAAAGCCTTGAATTGTCTTGTTTACATTACGAAACACCTGATTCAAGGGTTCTTCCGGTGAATTTTGAATTAAACATTGGCGGGCAGCACTTGGAAAGTCATATGTAATTATACCAGCTGCTTCATTATTCCAAAGTTTCTCAAATCGCTCCTGCTTTTTCTGAACACGAGATTCCAACACTGGTATCCAATTCGTAGATACCTCAAATGACTCTTCATTATCAAGCCATCCACTCATAGTTTCGTTAATAGAGCCCAAAAAGGATATCATGTTATTATCTGAATCACGAAATGTTCCAAATTTTTCATGAAATAATCTTATTTTATGCGACTGTTCTTTATCCTGCCGCACACAAACCTTTATATCTAGCCGATCATTTTTTATTAGCCAGCATAGGTTTTTCACATTTGCTATATTTAAACTTAAGAGTTTTTGTACTTCCAAATCTATTTTGGAGGCAATTAATTCCTTGATATTATATCCCAATGCAATTTCCCGAGCATCATTCTCGCTCAGATTAACACTACATATAATTCGTATTCTTCCACCATTCATTATAAAAGGGAATAACCCGTTTGCAATATAGCAAAGAATCGAGGAACTAAAGTAGCCTACTGCACGACAATATTCAATACTTTCTTCAAGACATGGAATATAAAAATCATCAATTAAATTGTTTTCTCCACTCCAATAAGTATCTTCAAACTTTATGGATCGTAAGCTCATTATTCCTCCTATTCCATGAGATTATGTCATATTCTCAAGTAATGCACTTATTATTTCAGATGTATCATCAGCAGAAAGTGATATTCTTAACACACGGGAAACGTCCTCATTTTTTCCAATGGCCTTAAGAACATGTGAAGGCATACCTGCAGTGCAAGCCGAGCCTGTTGATAAAGCAAATTTAGTACTTACACTCTTAATAAAGCGTTCATTATTAAAGGTATCATCATGAACGACTATACTAAATATACCAGGCACATGTTGATGTGGATCACCGAGTAGTTCTAATTGCTCATGTTGACCAATCATCTCTCTAACTTGTTCATCAAGCTTCCAAAGCTTTTTTTCTTTTTGCTCAATATTCTGACAAGCCAACTCAGCAGCCTTTCCGAAACCCACGATATTATGGACCGCCAGAGTTCCTGCCCGAATTCCTTGCTCTTGTTCTCCACCATGCATATGAGCACTAATAGGGGGTAGACCATAATCATCTCCTCGTATATAGGCGGCGCCTACTCCCTTAGGGCCATGTAATTTATGCGCAGACAGTGAAAGAAAATCTATTTGCATTTTTTCTAAATCCACTGGAAGCCTACCTACAATTTGGGTTCCATCAATATGAAGGGGAATGCCATTCTGATGTGCAATATCTACCAGTTTTTTAACATCATTGATTGACCCAATTTCATTATTCGCCCAAATGAAGGACGCGAGAATCGTATTGGGCTTTATCGCTTGTTCGAAATCTTTTAACACCACTTGAGCATATGGATTCACGCCTAAAAATGTCACCTCAAATCCTCGATCTACTTTCCTGGGCCCCCCTGATAGTGAAAAGGTGGCATCGTGATTGGAATAAATATCACCATTGAGGAATTTACAAGTATTTAATGTAGCGTGATGTTCTGCCAGTGAAGTAATGATATGGTTTCCCTTTTTTTCATAATATTTTTGATAATCCGCAACCCCTTTGATAATCATATTACTGCTTTCAGTTGAACCAGCAGTAAATATGATTTCCTCTGGTTTTGCATGAATGAGTTTAGCTACCCAATAGCGACTCTGTTCTACCGCATCCTTGGCAACAGTAGCTTGTGAATAATATTTACTTGACGGATTACCAAATTCAGATGTCAAAAAAGGTATCATTGCCTCATACACTTCACGTGAAATAGCAGTGGTAGCGCTGTTGTCTAAATAAATCATACCGTATCCCCCACTCCTAGTGTTTGCAATACATATTTGTCCATATTTCCAGCATGTTTAAATCTGGACTCCAAAATAATAGCCCCCCTATCTATATGAGCTTTTACATACTTTGGAAAGAATTCCTCATCCGTCAAACAGCGTCCTTCCACTTGTTCAACCAACACCTTGAAATATTCTTCATATTCCCCCATAATAGTTTGTCGATTCAATTCCTGCCCATTTGTATCATAATTAAATTTATCAGCAGGAATACCGTCTTTTAGTGACCAAGCAATGGCATGCTTGACAAGTGTATAAGGTTTTAAATGTGTACTACGCTCAATCTCAGAAAAAATTTCTTGAGTTCGTTTGGCTGTTTTTAACTTAAAAATCATGCTGATACCTCACTAAAATAACCTGGTGTCAAGACTGTTTGGCTCTTATCGGTGTCATAGTCCAGTAAATATTTTTGCGCAATGTATGGTTCTAATATCTTCTGGTAACGGCCAACCACCTCTTCATCTGTCGATAGAATAATAACTTGCTCGCTAATATCAGGAAAAAATAATTTTGCTATTTGCTCTCTATGTTCTGTGTCAATACGCGCATACGGGGTATCAATAATAAACGGAATGGACTGCCCAGATGTTTTAATAATAGCCCAGTAAAGTGCCAAAATAAACACTTGCTTCTCTCCTTTTGATAATTGATTTAATTCCATATGTTTATAAAGCAAAACCTTCTCTCCATCCATTACGCTCATCTGTTCTCCTGTCAACTGTTGAGTTAGAAAATATTTTAACTTTTGTACAGAATCTAAACCAAAATGTTCAAGCGCCTGTTCAATTCCGGATATGCCTAAGCGCCTGGATAGCTCATCTCCACCCACATTTTGCAATAGCAACGCAAGCTCACGTGCGGTATATACTTGCTTTTTATAAATGTTAATATTAAAATTATCATCCAGTTCAATGAGCTCAATAAAATCGTTCTTTCGAATAATTTTATGAAACATCTCCAACGTAAGCTGCTCCACCTGTTTAAATTTTGCATGTGTAGCATCTTGTATCATGCTATTCATCACCTGACTAATTCGCTCAGTGTATATGTATGCCGTCTGGTCTTTGGCTAATCTAAGCAAATCTTTCCGCTGGTTTTTCAACTGATTCTCTGCTTCTTCTAATTCACGTTTTGCTATTTCGAGACGATTATCCGCACTTTCTCTCGTATTTTCATATTGAAAAATTTCAGATGCAATATTTTTTATACTCGTAAAGAAGCTGTTTGCATCGACTTCCGGCAGTGCTTCCCTTAACTGCTTTGAAAGCATATCATACTTCTCTGATGCTTTAGTTTTATTTTGGCAAATCTCAATCATTGTACGAGAATCAAAATTCTGTAATTGAATAAATACCGAAGTCACGCGTTCTTCTTGTTCTTGTGATAGATCATGAATGGGTTTATAACCATCCAGCTCATACTCAGGTTTTAATTGAACAGCTATTTTGTCAGATAGTATACTTGCCAACTGCTTAGGATGTGCAACCTGTTCAATTTTAGGAAGTTCACATAGTACCTGATAAAATACATCCTCCGAAAGCTGCTGGAGTACTGTTTGATATTGATTTACTTTACGTTCTTTAATGAGCTGTGACTGTGCAATAGCTGCCAATTCTTTTGTAATGAATACAGGCATTAAGTCTTCAACAAAGTCCCTAATTTTTTTTGCGTGATTACTCCGTAATATATCTTGTTGATGCATTTGTCGATTTAATTCATCGCGAATATCTTTATCTAATCCTCCGGCAGTTTCAAACTTCGCTCTCAAAGCATTTTCTTCATTTTGAAGATCAACAAGACGTTTCGAAATTTCCGGAATTGTTGTTTCTAATTGAACAATCTCCTCTTCTAATTCGTGAATTCTCTTTTCTAACAGAACAACTTTCTCAGCAGTAATGCGATGCATTTCATTTCCATTTTCCAGTCCCACATATGAGTCACAAAATCTTTTTATCACCTGAAATGTGTCATATCCGCAAAGGGTAAGAACTGCATTTTTTATATAATTATTATAGTTACCTGTTGAAAAAAACTCAGCTATTTCTTCACCATCGAATAAAAAGAAGTCAAACAGGTTTGGCGGGATAAGTGTAAATAAATAGTTCTGAAAAAAGTCAATATCCTTGTCACCTAATAACATTCCATCCTGATATACATTATAATTCTCATATAATTTTTTACCGGTATAGTTCCAACTTCGATGAAGCGTATACAGAGAACAGGAACGTTCTGTTGGCATTAAAAGCTCAATTTCTACAAATGCTTCCACATCTTTTTTAGTATAAGCATCATGGTTTATAAGTTCCTTTATTCTTGCTGTGTACTGATTATTTTTATCTTGAAAGCGAAAACACTGCGGACCATATAAAGCAAGTTTAATTGCCGTAAATAAGGATGTTTTTCCTGAACCATTGTTTCCACCAATTAGTACAACATTCTGCCCTTTCCGGGTACTTAAATCAATAACATTTTCCCCAACATAAGAGCTAATGTTGCAAATCCGGATCTTCTTGATCTCCATCTTCATTTCCTTCTTCCATATTACACAAAGATGCTTCCTGCAGCCACTGCTGCGTAACTAGTTTTCCAAGAGCATCTCTTAAGCGCTTTGTATTTGAAAAATATTTATACTTATTTGTACTAAAAATCATAGTATGTAGTAGCTCAAGAGGAACATTATATTGCTTTGCATACCCATTCAGTCTCATATTCGTGTCATCATCAAACAAAGGTTGCTTCAAGTGATCCCAAGGCAATCGTGTTCCCATTACATTGTAATACAGGTTTACCAGAGTACGACGGGAAATATCCTTCTCATTATCCCATATTTCATCAATTGCACGCAGTTCGTCTTCGGTAATCAATTCATATTCCATCTGTTTTTGTATTTTTAGTAGCCGCTCCAAAATTTCTTGTCGTGTTTCCCACGTAAATGGACCAAAGCCCAATTCGTTATTTGTTGTCCAATAAACCGTACCATCCCTGCGTTTTTTTTCTCGTCTCTCGGGAACATCTCTAATAGCCATAAGCCATTTTCGGAAATCAGCAAGCGGGACCAGTTCACGATGTCCTGTTCTTATAAAACCATTTAAGGACTTATCTTCTTTAACAACTGTACAAATCCAGCAACCAAAACGCGATTGACCGCACGTCTGTGGTTGAGCATCTTTACTTGAAAAACCAGCAAACGGACACTCGCCACCATCAGCCCCTGCATACAATTCTATAATACGGCTATTGTCCCCACCCCAAGCGTTTTTCATGGAATTTTGTGTAAGAATCCTCCACACATCATCTGTAGTAAGTTCAACAATAGCTGGATAAACATAAGCTTGTTTGATCGTTTCGTGTCGATTTAATAGGCGGTCTGCTATTTCTCTACCTTCAATTCTTCTTTTTCGTGCAATACTTTCTGCTTTGCGAACTCCTAACAGTACAACAACTTCTGTCTTTTCATTCTTAATAACCTCTTCGATATAATTTCCGCTAGGAGCAATTTTTAAGCGATCAGTACACCATCTAAACGTACCATTACTACGAGGTGTAGGAAGACCACGGCCAATCACATTCGCCCAAAAAGTATTATCCGGGCTAGGCATTACTTTTTTCACAATAATAGGCAAATTATCTTGTTGCGCCGCATCCCTGAGAAGACCTAGCATATCATCTAAGTACTGTTTAATCAAAGGATTTTCTACTAATGTATCTGAGGAAACAATATGAACTTTTTTCTTCCTCTCAGTAGGATCTAGTTTTTTCAGCATGAGGTAAACAAGATGTGTTACAACCGTAGAATCCTTACCACCGCTGTAACCAATTACCCACGGACGATTATCCGATTGATACACAAATTTAATTTCTTCTAATAAATCCTCTAATGTATTTTCATTAAAATAGCTATTCGTCATAGTATTTATCCAACCTCACTCTTTATTACTTTCTTCACCTATAGTTTGAAGTATTTTCATTGAAAGTTGCTTTTTATCTTCTGGAAGTTTTGCCAATAACTCCAGAATTGCACGATCTGTTGAAAAATGCAAAGTTCCTAAAAGCAACTCATCCAGCGAGACTGAAAATTCTTTTGCAATTTTAGCCAAACAATCCACACTTGGTTGTACAACACCATTTTCATAATTGCTAATATTTTGTTGTGTCGTACCAATTCGTGCAGCAAAAGCTTTTTGGCTCATCTTCTGCCGCACACGAAATTCACGAATACTCTTTCCAATTTCCATATTATCACCTGCCGTGTTTTATTATACAACACTTTTTGCAGAAAACAAAGATTTTAAGTGAAATATGTAGAAAATAAAAATACTCTACCAAAAACACTTGTAAAGACTTGGACTTAGAGTTAATACCATACACAATAAAAATATGGAGGTATTATCTAAAATGGAATATAGTTTACTAATTTTAAAGGACCTTCTTTTAAAAGAATCTGCAAATTCCTTAATAGATACAAAGGAGTGGATATGTCACCGCAAACAAATATTAAAAGAACTTCAATCACTTCCACTTAAATACAAAATAATGATGACAGAAAGTTTAATCCTTGATGCTGTCAAAACTTTTGGTGTTGAACATCTTTATATTTCATTTTCAGGTGGAAAAGATTCAACTGTACTTTCTCATATAATCAGAAAATATTATCCTCAAATTTTACACTTATTCGTTGATACATCATGCGAATATCCAGAAACTATTTCATTTGTAGAAGAAATGAGAAAAAGTGGAGTTCGCATTAATACAATCATTCCTACAGATCGAAATGGTAAAACGTGGACTTTCGAACGCGTTGTCTCTGAATTTGGATATCCCATGTTCTCAAAAGCTGTTGCAAATGGCATACGAACATATAATCATGCCAAAACTGAGGTTACAAAGCAACATTCCCTCGAATATATGACCCGACGCTTTCCAAATTATCTACCATACCTTTCATATCCTATTTCTGATTTGTGTTGTGAAAAGCTAAAAAAGGGACCACTAAAAAGACAGGCGCATAATACAGGAATGAAGTGTAGCATAATTGGTACTCTAGCTGAAGAAAGTCAAACACGCGAACGCGATTGGCTTCACAATGGTTCTAATATTTTCTTTGTTAAAGCTGATAATCAATGCCGGCCTCTGTCATTCTGGACAGAACAGGATATATGGGATTATATTGAGCTTTTTAATATACCAATTGCAGAATTATATAGCAAAGGATATGAACGCAATGGCTGCATGTATTGTGGTTTGAGTGTGTGAAAAAAAGTCTGTAAATGATGATCTTCTATGATAATCACTGGGCTGAAAGTTCCTTTTTGGACTTTCAGCCCTTGTTTTATATATAACAGCAACTATCGTTGCATGTCAAGAGCAGGCGAATATTCCGCCTGTGAAAAATAAGACA
>OJKJ01000668.1_pt1 | contig 16597 bp, 12 predicted proteins | sample 1596491 | NCBI WGS metagenome assembly OJKJ01 (sample SAMEA4350160, study PRJEB24818) | metagenome | biome: human; feature: gut; material: faeces | place: Denmark | collected 2013-09 | reverse complement strand
TGCATGCGATGGCGGTTCGCGGGGATGAGGTGGGTAGGAGAGAGATGATTTGGCGCTGTGTGGACCGGACGAGGAAGTATTGGAGCTGGGCGAACCGGACGAGGAAGCGTTGGAGCTGGGCGAACCGGACGAGGAAGCGTTGGAGCTGGGCGAACCGGACGAGGAAGCGTTGGAGCTGGGCGAACCGGACGAGGAAGTATTGGAGCTGGGCGAACCGGACGAGGAAGATTTGGAGCTGAGCGAACCGGACGAGGAAGATTTTGAACTGGGCGAACCGGACGAAGAAACGTTGGAGCTGGACGAGGCACTCGAGGAAATTTTGAAACTGGAAGAACCGGACGAGATAGTTTTTGAGCAGGAAGAGGCAGGCGAAAACGTTTTGGAACTGGACGAGCCAGGCGAAGAAACACTGGAACTGGACGAGCCAGACGAAGAAATGTTGGAACTGAACGAGCCGGATGAAGAAACACCGCACCTGGAAGTACCTGACGAGGAGACTCTGTACCTGGAAGTACCGGAAGATGAATCGCTGGAGCAGCCCGCCCCGGAGCCTGCCTCCGAATCCGAAGAATCCGCCTTGCCGGCCGACGACGCGGCGGCAGCGGAGCTCACCCCCCTTCCCAAAGACCTGCTTCAGAAAATGAAGGAAGCCGGCGTTTCCTTTGCAGCGGAATCTCAGCCGTCAAGCTGGAAATACGAGGAGCCGAAGAACCGGAAGAACTCCAAGCAGAGACTGATTTTAGAAAAAATGTTCAGACTGGCCAAAATGCTTCGGGATTATGGATATCTGGATCAGGAACTGATCGGTATGATTGCGTCGGATATTCCCAAAAGCGAATTGAAGTATGCCATTGTGGAGACTTTGAACCGTGGCTGGATTGCAAAATGCGTGCATGAGGGGTATCCGGTTATCTATCTGGAGTCTGCCCTGGCGCCGCGTATCGCACTGGACATGCAAAGCGGAGATGTGCAGGTAAAGGTAGAGACATACGGGGAAGCGGCCAAAGATGAGTGCGGCGCATGGAACCATTATCTCTACGCAGTATTACTCAAGTATTTTATGAAAATACCGGGGATGCAGTCAATCCAGGTGCAAACCGGCCCCTACTATACAGTGATACAGGGCGAATACGACGGAAAAACCATTGCCGCAGAGATCGCTGCGTTCCCGGAATCTGTAGAGCAGAGCGAGCTGGAACAGTATACAAGAAGCGTGGACATTTGCGCGGCCGCAGAAGGAGCCGCCGTCATACATGCCGCAGCAACCCGGGAAGCGGCGCTGGGCCTTGGCAGGTGGTGGAAGCAGCGCTTTGGCTCCAATCAGCCAGAACATTACCTGTTTGACGCGGAAACGGGTAAATTTGTCGAGCTTCAGGGTGAAAATGTAAATGGAGCGCCGCTTACGGAGGCTTTAAGAAGCCTTGGCGCAGAAGTAGAACCTATGGCCCTGGAGGCGGATCAGGAAACGCTACAATCAGAGGAAAACCAGCCGGAAGCGCCAGGGCCGGAAGAAATTCAGCCGGAGCCCCCCAAGTGTGAGGAAACCCAGCTGGCTGCGCAAAATTCGCAGCCCCAGCAATCCGTTTCCCCCGTCACGCAAGGTCCTCATCCCGGCGAGACGCCCCAGGCGTACGCTTGCCCCGCGGACCAGGCTTCCACCATGCCCCAACCTTCTTCCGCGGATGATAAAAATCCGGACAAGAAAACCGCTGTCATAGACTGGGAGAGTACATACCGGAATATCCAGGAGATGCTGGCCCAGGACAAGTATTACTGCGCATTTCCCTATCTGACCGCCAAGGGCCTGAGCGACAGGCGGTTTTACCAGGCGCTGGCTTATGCCTTCAACGAGCCCGTTTCCCGGTGTGAATACACGTCCACGGGCATTTTCGACATATTCCAGTCCGAGGATATGAGCGGCGACGAGCTGATGCGGTACCTGTACCTCGCGGCGGCCCTGCGGAATTTCTTCTATAATCATGTGGAACACGACTATATGATGGAACCGCTGCACGGCAGCCTCCAGGGATTTATGATCGAGAACATGCCGCTCAATGAGCTGATATATGAATTTAAATCCTTCAAACGCGAATTTTCCAAGGGGATCGATTACTATGCGGATTACCGCTGCCGGGAGCGTTTGGAGGTCGAATCGCAGATTGAGCGGGTGACGAAGCAGGCCGAAAGCTTTTACGAATTGATTCTCGCCCCCTTAAAGGAGAGCGTGCCCCAGAAGCGCTTTTTAATCACTCAGGACCTGATCTTCAAACGGGGTTCCATGATTGCCGGATGGCTGGAGAGCGTGAAAAACGACGAGCGGGAGCTGCGGGACTACCTTCTGGAGGAAGTGCAGGCTAAATTCATCAAAGACGGTTGCACGGTCTGCGAGCAGAACCTGGACCCGGAGAAAATCAACCGCTATCTGGATGAATGCTGGGACGAGTCCGTCAAGAGTATTCTGGCGGGCAAAAAGACCTCCGACCTGATGGGAAATCTACGCACAAAGCTGTACAACCGCATTTACAAGAACCTGGTGCCGGTGTGCTGCTGGCTGGAGCTGGTGGACCGCTCCGACATCGCGGAGAACGACCCGGTGCTGGCGGAATACCGCAGGAAAAAAGATACCTGGCTGGGGCTGATTGAAGCTGCGCTGGAGCGCAACCGCGAGCTGGAAAAGACCGCGGTTTTGAGCCAGGTTGCAGGACTCCACTGTATCAACCAGGCGCTGTGCGAATTCAAGCGCAAACTGAACGGCGAATATCAGGAGGCGGAACAGAAGTATTTTTATGTGAACCTGCTGAGGAACGACCAGGTGCTGCTGACCGGCGGATATACGCCGGATCTGCGGGACCGCTGTGAGGAATTGGGTGGATTTTCCCTGGAAGAACGCTTGATTCTGCACTCAAAACAGCCCGAGCGCGAATGGGAGGAGCGGCTCTATGAAATCTTCGAGGGTGAGAACGAGCAGCTCTACGATTACGGCTCCGGTGAAATGATCCTGGCCTATTTGAATGACCTGGGTCTGAGCGACGGGCTCAAAACCGATTATGACGTGAGCACCTATGTGAAACGTGAGCGGGTGGATTTCCGGTATAATAACTTTGTGGAGGAGCTGGAACTGGCTCAGAGCTACGGCAAGATTTACGACACCAAGCGCAACCAGAAGCAGCATATCCTTTCCGTCTCCGAGGCCTGGTATCACGCCACGCTGGAGAGCAACAACTACGGTTTCTACTTCAAGGTGCTGGCCCGCTACCGGGAAAAGATCGACGAGGACGCCAGAGAGCAGGGCATTGTGCACCGCAGACAGTTTGAAAAGCTTCTGGCGGAGCATAAGGAGTACGCCGGTTGCCCGGTGGCCGGACGGATTGAGGAAATGCTGAAGGTACAGAACTACACGGTGGCTGAGGACCTGATCCGCAGGCTGCGGGTGGGGGAGACGGAGTTGGCGGAAAATGAATTTGCCGCGTCCGAGGATTACCTGACCCATTTCTGCGTTACCTTCGACGAAAACCACCGCCTGGCCGGGACGTCGGGGCGGACGTTGAAAAATGAAATCGCCTCCGGTAAGTTTAAGAAGGACATGAAAGGCGGACAGCTCCTCATCGACAACTGGCTGGTCTCCGGACAGGAGATGGGTACGGAGAAAATGAAGCGGCTCATGGGCCGTCTGGGCTTCAACGTGGAGAAGGTTCAGAAGATTTCCGACGATAAACTGGAAAAATATACCATTCTGATGAAGCGTCCCCAAAACGGCAGAAGAAACAACTTCAAGCACCCCATTGCGGTGTTTGGAAGTCTGGCCGCGCAGCAGCCCATCCAGGCATGCTGCCTGTACGGATATTTTGACACGGACCGTCTGATCGAGACCTGCAAGAGCATCGGAACCTCCAAAAATACCATTGTATTTCTGGATTACAAGCTCTCCATGGCGGAGCGCCGCCGTCTGGCGCGGAAGATGAAGAACGAGCTTCCCGAGAAGGTATTTGCCATCGTGGACCGGGTGGTGCTGGTGTACCTTGCGGCAAATTATAACGAGACCGCGGTCAACAAAATGCTGATGGCAGTGACCATGCCCTATACATTTTACCAGCCCTATGTGTGGAAATCCTCCAACGACATGCCGGCGGAGCTGTTTATGGGGAGAAAACGGGAGCTGGACGAGATCGAGTCCCCCAACGGAGCCAATATTGTGTACGGCGGCCGTCAGCTGGGAAAATCCGCCCTGCTCAAAATGGCTGCCAAGGAGATCGACCGCAACGAGAACGGCGACCGGGCGGTGTTTATTGAAATTAAGAAAATGAACGTGGAGCAGACGGCAGCCCACGTGTCGCGGGAGCTGATCGACTGCGGCGTGCTGGAGGACGGTCAGGAGACCGGCGACTGGGACGAGCTGGCGCGCAGCCTGAAACGGCGGCTCAACGTGGAGGGGGAGAAACGGATTCCCTACCTGCTGCTTCTGTTGGACGAGGCGGACGTATTCATCGAGCGCTGCGCCGCGGTGAATTACGCCCCGTTGGACGCTTTAAAGAGCGTGCAGCAGATGGGCGTGGGACGGTTCAAATTCGTGATCGCGGGCCTGCGCAACATCGTGCGGTTCAACCGGGAGGCCGCGCTGGGCAACAATAGCGTGATCCCCCATTTCAGCGCCATCACCGTGCGGCCGTTTAACGTGGAGGATGCGAAGGAACTGCTGGAGGTCCCGCTGAGCTATCTGGGCCTGCGGTTCCCGGACGCGTCCATGGAAACGCTGATCCTGGCCACGACCAACTATTTCCCGGGTCTGATCCAGCTGTACTGCGCCCGTTTGCTGGAATCCCTCAAGGAAAAGGCTTACGGAGGCTACGATGAGAGCAACACGCCGCCCTATCTGGTCAAGGACAAGCACATCGAGAAGGTGCTGGCGGACCAGGAATTTTCCGACCAGATCCGGGAGAAGTTTTTCATCACCCTGAAGGAGGGCGAGGATAACTATTATTACATTATCTGCATCCTGATCGCGTACCTGTACCACACGGAGGGCGCGGGCGAGGGGTACACGGCAAAACAGGTGCAGGACCTGGGCCGGGCCTTTGAAATCGACAAGATTTCCCAGCTCCCCGAGGAGCGGCTGTATGCGTTTATGATGGAGCTGTGCGAGCTGAATGTGCTGTGCGAGCAGGAAGAAGGCGGTTTTGGCTTCAGCCGTTACAATTTCTTCCAAATGTTGGGAAATACCCTGGCGGACGTGGAGAATGAGATCATTGGCTGCATGGACGGAGCGGGAGGTGTGTAATGGAAGAGATTTGGTGGAGACAGGTGACCAATGCGCGCAAATTTCGGGAGGAGATACAGGACGAAATCTTCGATCTCCACAGTATTGTCATACAGATACCGGAAAAACTGCAGTGGTACGAGGAGATGCAGGAAATGGTCCGGGAGGAGCTGCACAACCGGGAGTCGGAGCGGCTTCTGGAGCGGATCGACGATTCCGGTGAGTCCATGGAGCCCGGCGAGCTGGTTTTAAGGCGGTACTGCAAGGAGGAGCGCCAGGCGGATTACCGGCCCAGCAAAACCCACGGCCAGTTTCTGGCCGGGTGTCCGGATATCGTGCTCAACACCCGGTATATCTGGGTGTCCAATCTGAGCTATGAACGGTACCGGAGCTGGCTAAAATTTCTCGCGGAATACGAGCGCTCTGTAAAGAGCAAGAGCAAGGGCGTTTTTATTCTGGAAGTGAACGAGGCTGTGGGAGCGCTGCGGAAAGAGCGCGGCATCCATAATATTGTGTGGAAGGACATGGTAGGGCGTTACGACATCACCATGTTTGCCCTGCTGTTGCTGTCGGAGTGGAAAAAACCGGATATTTACAAGCAGTATGTGGCGGAGCTGGCCTCCGCGCTGTCCGCGGACAACGCCAGGCTCTGCGGTGCGCTCTCCGCGGACAGGCTTGAGCTGGCGGAAAATCCTCAGCAATGCTTAGAGAAACAGTGCGAAAAGCTGGATTTCCCGCCGCCCCCGGCGGAGACTTCGGCAAAAGCGGTCTGGGAGGTGCAGCTGAAAGTGCTGTTTCCCATCACCGAGCAGTTCCGCCAGCAGTTTACCGGGCGCTACGGAAGCCAGATCGAGCGGCTTCTGCCCCTCCAGGCGGTCTACGGCGAGGTGTTCGACGAGCCGGGCACGGTGGAGCTGGGCACGTTAAAGTATCTGTGCGACCTGGGGAAACTGGCCGTGGCGGGCGAGGATTTGAGAAGGCTGGTGTTGTTTCACAAAACGAGGAATACCCTGGCCCATCTGCAGACAGTGGATTACACGGATGTGGAGGAACTGTTGCGTTTTGCGGCGGGCGGGGATAAAAATTGAGGAACTGACCTTGAGAATGGTGCTATTCCACTTATGTCATGCATAAGATGTAAAAAACATCCTCAGGGGGATTCGTTTGAAGGAGTACATTGAAGAACGGGCCGTAGCCATCGCCAATTACATTATAGACCACAATGCAACGGTGAGGCAGACAGCGAAAAAGTTCGGGATCTCCAAGTCCACGGTACATAAGGACGTTACCGACCGATTGGAGCACATCAACCCGACCCTGGCATCTCAGGCCAGGGTGGTTCTGGATGTGAATAAATCCGAACGCCATATTCGTGGCGGACTGGCCACGCGTGAAAAGTATCAGCACAGACTTCAGATGTGCAGCAAAGACGACGATTAAGGCGCGCCCGTTCAAAAGGGATTCAAAATTGAAACGAATGAGGAGAAAGCCGTTCCGGTTTGGGGCGGCTTTTTTGTTGGCTGCGGTGTGCTGTCGGCGAATCCTGCGCCGTGCCGTCTGCTCAAACGTCGGTGTATCCCGCGCCGCGCCATCTGCTCAAACGTCGGTGCATCCTGCGCCGCGCCATCTGCTCAAACGTCGGTACATCCTGCGCCGCGCTATCTACTCAAACGTCGGTGCCTCCTGCGCCCCGCCGCCTGCTCAGCCGCCGGACAACCGCGTTTTTGCATTCTACTGCCGAAGGACTTCCAAATATTCCCATAAATACCCGCAAAACCGCTCCGTATTAGCCGCAGACAGTTCCGACGGCGATTTGTGTGTGAGCATATAAAGCGTGCGCTTGGGAGGCGCGGGATCCAGCTCCAGGATTTTAATCGGAAATTGTTCCGCCAGGCCCCGGGCCGTGGTGGAAGGCATGATCGTCCAGTAATCCCCGATCTCCAGAAATCCGGTCAGGATGGAAATGCTGGAGGCCGTGACCAGGGGGCGGCAGGAAGCGCCGATATACCGGTCGTGCCACAGGCGGAATTCAGGGCCCCAGCCCACGTTGCTGTTAAAATGGGAGCCGGTGAACAGCTCCCGCTCCGGCGCCAGCCCGGCGGGATCGACGGGGGAATTCCACGGGCAGGACTCAGGCGCCACCAGCACCATGTCGTCCTCCATCACCGGCCGCACATTTACGTGGGGGTCGCTGGTGTGGTAGAGGGCGAAGCCAAGGTCCGCCTGTTTTTTGGCCACCAGAGCGTAGATCATATCCGCTGGATAGCATTTGATATCCAGGGAAAAGCCATGGAGTGAGACCAGGTCCCGGTACAGAGGCGTCAGGTTGTAGTCCAGAAAGCTGTCTACCGTAGCCACGGACAAGTGGGGGGAGTCGTCCGCCCGGCTCAGCTGGTCCGCCTCGTTCCAGAGGGACAGCATTTGGGCGGCGATGCGGGAAAATTCCGTGCCCTTGGGCGTTGGCACGGCGGCCTTCACCCCTTTTTTGCGCTCAAACAGCTCGAAGCCCAGCTCCTCCTCCATGGCCCGCAGCCGGGAGCCAGCTGTGGATGGCGACAGATATAAAAGCCCGGCGGCCTTCAGGAGATTTTTCTCCTCAAAAATGGTCATAAAAAGCTGCAGGTCGTCACGGTTCATGAGATTTCCCCTCCTGGTCGGAATATCAGGGGACGGCAGCCGCCCCCTATACATCCAGCATGGAAATGCGGCCGGCATTTGCCAGGATGAAATCCCGGCGGGGCTCCACATCATTTCCCATGAGAAGGGAAAAGGTGCGGTCGGTGTCTGCCAGGACGTCCGAGTCCGCCCCGCCTCTGGTGGTCACCTTCAGCAGCACGCGGCGTTCCGGGTCCATGGTGGTCTCCCAGAGCTGCTGCGCGTCCATTTCCCCCAGTCCCTTGTAGCGCTGGATCTTGTAAGTGCCGTCCCGTCCGTTTTCGTCCAGAATGCGGGACAGCTGTGCGTCACTGTAAGCATACCAGAGTTTGCGCCCTTTTTCTACCCGGTACAGAGGCGGCTGGGCCAAAAAAATATGCCCGCTGCGGATCAGCTCCGGCATGAAGCGGAACAGGAAGGTCAAAAGCAGGGTGGTGATGTGAGCGCCGTCCACGTCGGCGTCGGTCATGAGAATGATTTTGTGATAGCGCAGCCGTTCCAAAGAAAAGCTCTCCAGAATCCCGGTGCCAAATGCGGAGATCATGGCTTTGATCTCCGCGTTGGAGGAAATCTTGTCCATGGCGGCCTTCTCCACGTTGAGAATTTTTCCCCGCAGGGGCAGCACGGCCTGATTTTCCCGGCAGCGGGCAGCCTTGGCGGAGCCGCCCGCGGAGTCTCCCTCCACGATGAACAGCTCGCAGTTCTCAGGATTGCGGCCGGAACAGTCCGCCAGCTTTCCGGGCAGGGTGAGGCCGGAGAGAGCGGTTTTCCGGCGGGCCAGGTCCCTGGCGCTTTTGGCTGCGTCCTTTGCCTTGCGGGCCAGCATGGCCTTGCTGCAAATGGCCTTGGCCGCATCCGGGTGTTGTTCCAGAAACAGGATCATACGGTGGTATACCAGGCTGTCCACCGCGGGCCTGGCCTGGCTGCTGCCCAGCTTCTGTTTGGTCTGGCCCTCAAACTGTGGGTCCTGCATGCGGACGCTGATGACGGCGGTCAGGCCCTCGGTCAGCTCCTCGCGGCAGAGGGGAGGCGCGGACTCCTTCAGCAGCTTAAGATTCCGCGCACAGTGGTTCAACGCACGCACCAGGGCGCTGTGAAAACCGGTCACGTGGGAGCCGCCCTCCGGGGTGGATATGTTGTTGACAAAGCTGTACAGGCGCTGGTCGTAACCCGCGGTGTGCTGAATGGCAAACTCCACCTGAATATCCCCGGAATCCTCGCTGCCGCAGATGATTTCGCTGTAAAGCGGGGAGGCGTCCCGGTTTAGCCAGTTTACAAAATCTTCCAGACCTTTTTCGCAGAGAAAATGGTCCTGGCGGGGAAGCGTTGGCTGAGGCAGATTCGGGGATTCCTGGGACTTGGAGGCATAGGCGGTTGTAGCAGCGGGAGTGGTGGTGTTGGAACCATTTTTGCAGTCTACCCGCAGGTCTGTCAGTGTCAGGGACAATCCTTTGGTGAGAAATGCGGTCTCCCGTATCCGTTTTTTCAGCACCTCATACTGAAATACAGGGTCCCGGAAGATTTCCGGGTCCGGGAGGAAGGTGACGGTGGTTCCGGAGACGGGGACCGTATCTGGAGCGCCTTGCCGCTTCAGGGAAAACGGGGCCTCATTCCGCACCGAAGGAATCGGATCATCCTGCCGCGCCGAAGGTCCAGTTGCGCAGCCCCACGCCGCCTCTTCCTTTGTCACCATCCCATCCGGCACGCTCCGTGAATAGCTTTGCTTCCAGGTCCCGCCATCCCGCCGCACTTCCACGCGAAGCCACAGGGACAGTGCGTTGACCACGGAAGCGCCAACGCCGTGGAGGCCGCCGGAAACCTTGTAATTGCTGCTGTCGAACTTCCCGCCCGCGTGGAGCACGGTGAAAACCACCTGGAGAGCGGACAGGCCTGTTTTTTTCTGGATGCCCACCGGGATCCCCCGTCCATCGTCGGCAATGGTAACCGAGCCGTCCCGGTTCAGGGTAACGGACACGGCGCTGCAATGTCCGGCCAGGGCCTCATCCACCGCGTTGTCCACGATTTCGTAGACCAGATGGTGGAGTCCGGCAGAGGACGTGTTGCCAATGTACATTGCGGGCCGTTTGCGCACTGCCTCCAGGCCTTCCAGAATTTGGATTTGTTCTGCGCGGTATTCATTTTTCACCACAGTGCCCACGGCCTCGGGCTGGGATGGGGAGGGTCCTTCTGATCTCATAGCGATGCAATACTCCTTTTCCTTGCTATACATTGTCGGCAGCCGCAGGCTGTCGATAAGGGTTACGTTTCCTTGCTATACATTGTCGGCAGTCGCAGACTGTCGATAAGAGTTACGTTTCCTAATTATATCAAATTGGCCGGAAAAGCCTTGACGGATTTTCCGGCATAATATAGCGAAAAAACGGTCAAACGTCCCCTCTTCTGTAGTTACATAAAATGGAAAAATGCGCTGTTCGTGCTGTAAAGCTCCGGTTCGTGCAGGGCTTCTTGCGGGGCGGCTGTGAAATTGATATGATATTCACATACTATTGAATAAAGAAGGGAAATGAGTATGGTTAAGAAAATGACTTGGGCTGTGCGGACTCCGCAGATCTGTCTTGGATTTGTACTTCTGGTGATCGGCTATGTTATGTTTGCGATGACGAATTTTTCAGTGTTCGATGCCATCAAAGGGCCGGTTGAGCTGACAGCGGAGATGAGTTTACAGGAGATGGAAGGGCAGTATGTGTCCTACGAGGTAAAATATCCCCTGGGCACCTACATGGAGGAAACGGTCACTAAAAAGGTGAACGGCGTGAGCACCGGTACCTCCAGATCCCGCCTGGGGTACATCGTGTACGATGAGAACCGGGAGGATTTCCTGGCGGTGGAGTGCGCGGTGAAGCAGGAAGACGAGATGGAAGATCTGGCGGACCAGTTCTGGGCGGCCCTGGACGGTCAGGGTGATGTGGCGGAGACCGGGATCGTGATCAAGGGAAGCCTGGAGCTGCTTATGGGCGAGGATCTCAGATATTACAAAAAAAACCTGGGTTCCGTGCTTGACGAGGTACCGGAGTCAGCCTATGTGATTACAGGTGGAAAGATTAAAGGAGATAAGATTGGCGAGATTTATGGATTCAGCGCGCTGGGTGTTGTCATAGCTGTGCTCGGAATCGCATTGCTTGCAAAATCTTCCTCCAAGGAGATCAGCCGGAGCGTAGCCGCCTACCTGGCAGCCAACCCTCAGTTCAAAGCGGAGGAGTTGGAGCAGGATTTTGCAGAAGCGGTGAAACTGGGGAGTATATGGGTCGGCAAGCGCTGGACCTTTGGTATGCTCTCGGATAAAATCGCAGTTCACGACAATGATTCCATTATTTGGGTTTACCCCTATTCTGAGCGGAGCGGTAAAAATACAATCAGCAAGATGGGCGTGGTATTCCTGGATGGATCGTTTGCGTCCGCGATTCTGTCCGGCGGGCGCACGAAAAAAGCCATGGCGGAGTACGACCGCCTGGGCCATATCGTGACCGGAAACGACATGTCCTACCGAAATACGCTGGCTGGCGGGCTGAGCGAATTCCTTGCGCTTAAGTATTACCCGGCCAAGGGCATGAGCGCTGCCGCAACCCAGGAGCCGGCGCCGGAAACGGACCCGGAGCAGGAGGCGTAACAGCGGACCTGTAAAAACCAGATCAAGGGCGTAGCAGCGTATCCGTAAATCGCCGGATCAAGAGTGCAACTGCGGATCCATAAAACGCCGAATCAAGGATGTAGCTCCGAAACCGAAAATGTTGGATCAATAGCGCAACTGCAGATCTGTAAAATGCCGCATTCAGCTGCGTCCCCTCAATCTGCAACATGCGCAGCAACACAGAAACATATCTGAATCCACAAAATACATAACAGCAGGCCGCAGCCTCTGATGAAATTCTCAGAGCTCGCGGCCTGTTTGCGTCCATTTGCATGTCAAGTCCCATTCTTTTAGAATACAGCCTTCGATTTTATGTTAACCGCATAGCCGCCAGTCTTACCCTACTTATCCCGCGCTGTCTCCAACCAGCTCTGCGCCATCTCATACTGTTCTCTGTTAAACGTGATTTTGCCCTTGCACAGGGTGAAAAATCCCTCCTCCTTCAACTGCCGTATCGTCCGGTTCAAGGTTTTCACGTTGATGCCGATCTCCTCCTGAAGGAGCTGCCGGGTCCGGCTGATGGTGACCTGCTTTGGCGGAGCAGGGCTGTCGATGCCGTACTGGCGGCCGTATTTTACCATGTAGTCCAGCAACAGATACCCGGGCGGGTAAAAGAGCTTTGCGCCGTTGTTGTAGGACGAGCGATAGAGCTTAAAAGCCGTGTGCCGGCTGGTGAGCCTTAAAATGTTGATGTCCTCGGACAGCCAGCGCTCCGCGTCCTTGCGGCTGATGTAAGCCACCACGTTTTCCGTCACCGCCTCGATGGTGACGGAGGTCCGGGGCATCCCGGCCAGAATGGTCACCTCCCCGATGAAATCGATGGCCTTGTTGCTCTCGATCATATAGACATTGCCGTTTTCAAATTCATTGATCACCCGGTTTTCGCCCTGGGCTACGATGCCGAAGTACCCAAGCTCCATATTTTTCTGATGGATAATGGACCCGGCGGCATGTGTGCGCACCGTGCAGCGGCTGCGGATGTCCTCGGGCATATATCGTGTATATTCCAAAAGCTTTGGAACCTTTCGTTCCAGTTCGGTCAGCGTCATTTCTCTCCCTCGATTCTTATGTACTGCGCAGTGTTGGACCGCGTTCCGGGCCAGCGCGCCTGTCGCTCCGCCTCGTGATTATTCCCAGCGCGCCCGTCGCTCCGCCCCGTGATTCTTCCCAGCGCGCCCGTCGCTCCGCCCCGTGTTTCTTCCCAACGCGCCCGTCGTTGTGCCCCGAGGCCCTTCCCAACGCGCCCGTCGCTCCGCCCCGCGGCTCTTCCCCACGTGCCCCTCCAACTGCTCTAAGTATACCATCCAACAAATTCCAAAATCAACGTAAAATTTCGTGAAAAGTGCTCATTTGTCCTTTTTTACAACAGCTGATTTGGCTAAAATACTGATTACAAGGTGATTGTGACAGCCGGACGGGGTGAAAAATAACAGCCGGCTGGGAAGGAGGGGCTCTTATGAGCGGAAAGAAGGAAACTTATGTGTACGGTTCGCTGCGGGAACGGTTTGCGCTGGAATGGAAGATATTTGCGCTGGCTTTTGTGTTCATCCTGATCGCGGACAACATCGGGCAGATCAAGATCCCGGTGGGCAAGGGAATGTTTATTCTGTTCCCCATATTTTACGCCATTATTCTGGGCGTTCTGAGCGGACCGCAGGTATTAAAAATCGTGGATAACCGCCACGTGAAGGCGGCTTCCAAGCTGGTGGTGGTGGGTATCTGTCCCTTTATCGCCAAGCTGGGAATCACGGCGGGAGCAAACATCGACACCATTCTCAACTCCGGGCCTGCGCTTCTGCTGCACGGCTTCGGCAACCTTCTGGGGCCGCTGCTGGCAATGCCCATCGCCATTCTGCTGGGTATGAAGCGGGAGGCCGTGGGCGCCTGCCATTCCATCAACCGGGAATACCATATGGCGCTGATCAATAACATTTACGGACCGGAGTCCGCAGAGGCCAGAGGCAGCCTTTCCATCTACATTGTGGGCGGCATGGTGGGCACCATCTATTTCGGTCTCATGGCCTCCGTTGTGGGCATGACCGGGTGGTTCCATCCCCAGGCCCTGGGCCTGGCCTCCGGTGTGGGAGCCGGGATCATGATGGCCAGCGCAAGCGCCAGTCTGTGCGCCATCTATCCGGGCAGCGCCGAGCTCATTTCCACTATGGCCAGCGCGGGCGAGACCATGGCTGGGATCACGGGCATTTACATTACCATGTTTATCGCGATTCCCCTGGCTGATAAGCTCTACCGGGTTCTGGAACCGAAACTTGGAAGGTTTGCGTTAAAGGAAAAGAAGGAGGAGAAAGCGGCATGAGATACATAGAATGGCTGGTACTGTTTATTCTGGGGGCCTGCGGAACGGGCCTTGCGAACCTGATCGGATACGGAGTGAGCTTCACGGACTCCATTCCGGGCCTGCTGGTGCTGATCGTGATCTCCATGATCGCCGTGTTTCTCACCAAGGTACTGCCCTTAAAGCTGCCCATCGTGGCGTACTGCTCCATCATCGGCCTGATCTCAGCCTGCCCCCTCTCCCCGGTCCGGGAGTTCGTGATCCAGGCGGCCGGAAACATTAACTTCACCGCCCCCTTCACCATGGTGGGCGCATTTGCCGGGCTGGCGATCAGCGACCAGTTGAAAACATTTCTCAGCCAGGGCTGGAAGATCCTGATTGTAGGTATTTTCGTGATGACCGGGACATTTTTGGGCTCCTGTCTGTGGGATCAGATGATTCTGACGCTCACCGGGGCGATTTGATAGAGGAGGAAATGAGGGAATGCAGAAATGTGATCTGTTGATTAAGGGCGCGGATGTGTTGATAAACAGCGGTGAGCTGAGAGAAAATGTGGATATCGCCATAGCGGACGGCCGGATTCTGGCAGTGGACGCGGACCTGGCAAAACAGTATGAGGCGGGTGAGACGATCGACGGCCGGTATAAGCTGTTTATGCCGGGGCTGGTGGACAGCCACATGCATACCGGGCAGCAGCTGTTAAAGGGCCTGGTTCTGGACGCCAAGCCCATTATCTGGACCAGGGTCATGCTTCCCTTTGAGAGCACGCTGACGCCGGAGAAAATGCGGCTTTCCGCCCAGGCGGCGGCTCTGGAAATGATTAAATCGGGCACCGCCGGGTTTATCGACGCGGGCAGCTATTTCATGGAGGATGCCGCGGCGGTCTACGAAAAGAGCGGTCTTAGGGGCGCGCTCAGTTACTCCACCATGGACGAGGAGGGTCTGCCGGAATCCATCGCCATGGACGCCAATGAGGCGGTGAGGCGCACGGACTCCCTGTTCGACGCCTTCCACGGAAAGGGCAATCTGAAGGTGTACTACTCCCTGCGGGCGTTAAATTCCTGTTCCAACCGCCTGGTGGAGCTGGAGGCGGAGCACGCCAAGGACCGGAACACCATGCTTCAGGCCCACATGAACGAGTATATGGGCGAGGTCAACGGCATCCTGGAGCGGGAGGGCATGCGGCCCTACGAGTACCTGGAGAAAATGCAGGTTCTGGGCGGCAATTTCCTGGGCGCCCACAGCCTGATCCTCACCGACCGGGAGAAGGAGCTGGTCAGGGACCGCGGCGTCAAAGTCTGCCATTGCCCCTTCAGCAACTGCGGCAAGGCGGTGCCCGACACGCCCCAGCTTCTGGAAATGGGTATCCCGGTGGGCCTTGGCACGGACGGAGCGGCCCACGGTGGACTGAGCCTGTGGAATGAGATGAAGATTTTCCGCTCCGTGATGAACATTATCCACGGCGTTCCCAACCGCAACCCCAAGGTGATGCCCGCGGAGACCATTCTGCGAATGGTGCTGGAGGGCGGCGCTGCGGCCCTGGGCGAGGAGGGGCAGCTGGGGCGCGTGGAGGCCGGGTACAAGGCGGATCTGATCGGCATCGACATGAACCAGCCCCACCTGTGCCCCACTGGGGATCAGATCCACACGCTGCTGGAATGCGTGAACGCCGGAGACGTCTCCGACATGGTGGTGGGCGGCCGGGTTCTGATGAAAAACCGGACCGTGCTGACCCTGGACGAGGAGCGGATTCTCTATGAGTCCCGCAAATATATGGAAGAAACAAAACACTAAATTTGGAGGAAATTGTAAAATGGGCTTCTGGATGATCGTAATTTTGGCAAACCTGATTGTCGGCGTGCTGGTGGGGCTGACGGGCGTGGCGGGCTTTCTGCTGCCCATCGTGTACACCGGCCCCCTGGGCATGGGCGTGCCGGAGGGGCTGGCGCTGAGCTTTGCGGCCTTTATCGTTTCCGGGGCCCTGGGCGCAATGAACTACAAGCGGGCGGGAAATCTGGATATACCCTTTGGAATCCGTCTGAGCATCGGCAGCCTGGTGGGGGCGGTGCTGGGGGTGAAGCTGAACCTGGTGATCCCCGAGGGGCAGGTGAAAATCCTTCTGTACATGGTGGTGCTCCTGTCCGGCGTATCCATTCTCCTGCGCAAGGACAAGGCGCAGGCTGAGGGCGGAGGGAAGGCGGGGTATCAGATCACCGAACACCTCCCCGCCACCCTGGCCCTGGGCTTTGTGACCGGAATGATCTGCTCACTCTCCGGCGCAGGCGGTCCGGTGCTGGTGATGCCACTGCTGGTGGTGCTGGGGGTAAATGTGCGCACGGCGGTGGGGATTGCGTTGTTCAACTCGGTTTTCATCGGCATCCCGGCCTGCATCGGCTATATGACCCAGTGCTCCGCGCTGGATCTGCTGCCCGTGCTGGCTGCTGCGCTTCTGGCCCACGGCGTCGGGGTGGTATTCGGCAGTAAAAATGCGGTGCGGATCAACCAGATCATCCTGAAAAAGGGGATTGCGGTGTTTTCCATATTGATTGCGGTGTGGAAGCTGGCTTTTTAATGGGGATTATGACATCGCATGAACACAAAACAAGGGTTCTCTTGAATCCAGTGAGAATCCATACCGAAACAGATCACGAGGTCTTTCACGAGTTTCGCGTTTATGATATAATAGGAGCACTTGACGCTGCATGTCCGGGAAACCGGCGCACGTCGAAGGCATAGAGATACAGAT
>OJKJ01000667.1_pt1 | contig 16606 bp, 6 predicted proteins | sample 1596491 | NCBI WGS metagenome assembly OJKJ01 (sample SAMEA4350160, study PRJEB24818) | metagenome | biome: human; feature: gut; material: faeces | place: Denmark | collected 2013-09 | reverse complement strand
GCCATCAATCCAGCCGCTTCCTCCGGGGTGATTTCCCCTTGGTTCAGCAGCAGCTGAATCAACCCCCGGGCGGCTTCCTCTCCCGCCTGGCTTTGGGAATACGTTTGGCTCTGCTCCGGCAGTGCAGACCCGGCTTTCTGCGGGACCAGCCCGCTGTTTCCCAGCCGTTCCTCGTACCAGTCCGGCAGCCTCCACCTGTCGTCAGGCTCAAAATTCTGCAATGCGTCGGCCTCTTGCGGGTCGATCAGCTGCGGAAGCTCTGCCGCGGGCTGTTCCGGGTACAAAATCTCCGCTCCCCCGTTCTGTGCCATCAATCCAGCCGCTTCCTCCGGGGTGATTTCTCCCTGATTCAGCAGCAGCTGAATCAGACCCCGGGCGGCTTCCTCTCCCGCCTGGATTTGAGCGGACGCCCGGTCCTGCGGCTGCGGCGTCAGCCCGGCGTCCGGCCCCGGGGGGAAGAAAGCCTGCCCAGACCGGTTACCCGCCGCCGGAGGCTGAACCCCCTCTCCGGGCAGGGCAAGTCCCCCCTGTCCTCCGGATGCCTCTCCCGTCCACGCCAGACCTGTTCCCGGACCGCCGCCCGCCAGTTCCAGATAAGCCCGCTCCCCGGAAAGCAGACCGCCCTGGGGCGCCTCGCCCGCCTGCATCAGCTCTCCATACACCTGCCTGGCCTGAGCTCCCTGCCGGGCGTCCAGAAAACCGTTCCAGGCATGTCCTCCCGCCGCAAGGATGGCCGTGCTCAGGCCTCCCAGCAAGGCGGCGTACATGGCGTCCGACTTGTAGAATTTCTCCTTTGCCAGACTGTTCGCCGTCTTCCAGTCACAATGGTTTTCCTCCATCAATTGATACGTCATCTCGCTGACCCGGGATTTCCCCTGCATCACCGCCTCGTCCCAGGCTGTTCCGGCTACCTGTTCCCAGTAGCTGCCCGTCGCCCCTTTTTTCGCGCTGAAGAAGATGTCCATCAGGATCGACGTCCCCTCCTGTTTGCCCCCGGTAAAGATGTTTGTCAGCTTCTTCATCGGCGCCTGTTCCAGCGCCGCCGTGATCGCCGCCATTCCCACGCCGGACAGGACGGCCTCGTCGTTGGTGGCTCCGCGGCTGGCCGCGTCCGCATAGGCCTCCTCCCCTTCCATCAGGGACATGTAAGCCAGGCCCAGGCTGGGCGCTCCCGCGCTGCTCATCATCAGCGCGGGGATTGTGTCCGCCACACCGTACGCAATATTCAGCGCCCCCTGGGCCAGGGGATTCCCCTCCAGCATTTCCAGGCCGGTATTCCGGTACACGTCGTTCACATGCTGGGCCCTCTGTCCAGGAGTGTTGGGATTTGCCGAAGGCTTGTAGGGGCTGTCCGGGCTGCCCGTCCGGCCCGCCGCCACGTCCAGCAGTGTGCCTCCCACTCCGAAAATCTTGCTTGGCACAGAGAAGAGTCCAGCCCCAACCGGGTCCCCCTCTGCGTACTCCTTCGCGTTCTGCACCATCCGGCTGTTGGTCCGTGCGTCCAGCTTCCGCCGGAGCGTCTCCTTATACTCTTCTTCCCGGCCCTTGGACAGATAATAGTAATAGTAGGGCTTTTCCTCCTCCGTCATGGTGTCCCGGTCATCCAGCATTCCCCTGCCCTTCCCGCCGTAGAAGGCGATTTTGAACAGCTCCTCAAGCGTTTTCTCGCCCTCCTTTACACGCGTTCCGAACTCCGGATCCTCCAGGGCGCTGTTTTCCAGTTCCAGCCTTTTCTGTTCCAGCTCCTTCTGATACATCAAGTTGTTCCAGTCCGTCCACCGCTGCTGCCAGACGTCCCGCTGCTGGGTCAGTTCCGCCAGCTCATCCTCCCAATTTACCGGGCTTTCCAGAGGGCCAATCCCAAAGGGATCGCTCTCCTCCCCAAAGGAATTCTTTTCCTCGAATCCCAGGGAAGGAAGCTTCCAAAGATTTCCCTGGCTGCCCGGATGGAGCTTCGCAAACGGGTCGTTGGCCAAAAAGGAGTTCCCTCTGGCACGGCTCATCGCCTGCTTTGTCTGTTCCAGCTGGGATTTGATCCACGCCCCGTCCTCCTTTGTGTAATTCAGCGCGTCCGGACTCCCAAGCGGCGGAAATCCGGAAAGCTCCGGCGGTTCCTGCTCCCACTGGCTGCCGGAGGTAAGCTTGTACTCTTCCGGCAGCTTCAGGGGATTGTTCCCCACGTGCTTCGCAGGCTTCGGCAGATTGATCTTTGCTTTTTCCTCTTCCCATTCCTGCAGCGCGTCCCTCACCCAGGCCCGGGCGTATTCCATCCTTTCCTGGTCTGACGTCTCCCTTCCTCTCTCCTTCCAGTTTCTCGCCCCGCCGGAAGAAGCCCGGTACTTTCCGTAGGAAAGGCGGGCATTTCATGCCCGAGGGGTTCTTCCAGAAGATGGCCGAGCGGAAGCGAGGTCATCTTTTCCCCTCCGGTCTCTACCTGCATCTTTTTCCTCCTTTTTCTTCTCTTTTTTTTCAAAAGAAAAGACAGCCCCGAAGGAACCCCTCCGGAGACTGCCTTTTTTCCACGCAAAAAAGGGAACGGCGTTTCCGCCGCTCCCCTTTTCATTCCATTTTCAGCTTATAGCATAGCACAGAACCCATGTAACATAAAAGAACATCTTTTCCGCTGGACCGCCTTCTTTCCTCCCGTATGGCGGACAAGCCCTCCGCCGCGTCACCCTTTTACCGACCCGAGCTTCCCATTGACATAAATCGGCTCCCGCGGCTCTCCAGAATACCACCAAATACACTCTACCCTATATTTCTCATAGAACAACTCTATTTTTGATTCAGAAACTCCACATTTACTTGTAACTTCGTACGCCTACTTTTACGGTATCTATACTATCTCACCAATGCCACTGCCATTCAACCAGAAACTTCTTCTGCTCCTCTGGCAGCAAATCAATGAGACCATCCTTCTTTTCAGCAAAATACTGCAAAGAGCTTGTCCAGGAGACCGCCTTCATTGCTACGGCCTTTTTCAGGCTTTGGCTGTACGCCGCCGCAAGATCGGAAGACGGTATGCTAAATAGCCTGTCAAAAATTATTTTCGCACCCGGCCACCTGGTATCTTTCTCCCATTCGAAAAGGTCTTCCAGATATCTTCCCAGTTCCTTATCCGTTCTCTGGCTGAGAATTTTAGCACAATTTTCCCAGAGATACTTCCCCTCAGTTGGACGGATAAAGACGGATAGGTGCTTGACTTTTTTGGCTAATTCTATCCCTTCTTTTTGAATTTTGGGGTCTTTGCGGGAATCCAGCATATCCAGCAGTTTGTCGATTTCGCTATCCGTTTGTGAATTTTGTATCTCAACATCCACAGTCTCACATATAATCAATACCTGCCCGCCAGAAACCATTTGAATCACAATAGATACGAATAGTATATTTTGATTCAGGTATGACGGCTCCTTTTTGTACTTTGCTTCCTTTACTTCTCTAAGAAGCTTCAGGGGCAGACAGTCTTCCTGTATTGAGATTCCGGCTATTTTTTTACCAGACCCTATTTCTGTATTCCGAAGCGTATAATACAGCACATTGTGGAGGTTCAAATATACAATCTCTCCTCTCGATGCGCTATTAAATTGCAGATACACCTCCCGATTACGGTAATCATAGTCAATTAAGGTAAAATCGCAGCCAGCAACAGGGATTTGCTTTATTTCTTCTTTGTTATGAAAGTCATAGTGCATTTTCAATCCTGCTTTCTGATATATTCCAGTCTCTTTTTGTGATAACTCAGTCTTTCTCTCAGCGGTCAACAGCATAGCTCTTTTCTGTAAAGTCAACTGACTCACATACTATTGTGAGAGAATCGCCAGAAGTCATGGAAAGTACCGACTCAAGATATCCGTCAGGGACCTGGAAGCCGGATTCTTCTTTCCGGAACAAACTACATACAAAAGTGTTATCCTCTGTATCATGCTGATGTTCCCAAAAGTAGACATGGGGACTGGCTCCCCAAAAAGCACAGCTCTGCATTTCAAACAATACTACATTCACAAACCGAAAGCAGAATTTCTTTTTTTGATATTCTTCTGTTAGCTCAAACTTGATTTCGTGGCTTTCACTATCATAGTGAAAGCCCGAAAAACAAGCGTCAACTACATTCATCCGGCTAATTTCTTCCGCTGTTGTTGTTTTATCTATTTTCATCCTTCTATCCTCCAAAGAACATTGAACGCCATGGTTCAGGGATCGGCGTACCAGGCAGATAATGAATGCCCTCATTATGATGGTTTGCATCTCTTGGCCTCATAGTATGGTAGTGCGAAGTATTATTTAAGTCTTGATTCCATTCGAAAATTACCACGCTTGTACCTGGATATACCCAATGAATAATCCCGCCATTCTTGCCCTGATTCATTTCAACACGGGGTATTCGTTCGAGCCCAATCGGATTAAAATCCATTGGGTTGACAGGAAAAAGTATGGGCGATTTCTTTTCTCTGGAGGCGATTATTTTCTTTTCTTGTTCCTCGAATTCTTTTGCATAATCTCTTTTCGGAATATCCGACGCACTGTTCCAGGAACCTGCTATCGAACCAGAAGTGGCACTACCAGTAATATTTTGCACAAACTGAACAACACTTGACGCAATAGCTGCCAAGACAACAGTCGCTATAAAGAACAGACCGATAGCTATTATGTCATCAACAATTGCAATATCGCCGGACGGATCGCTATAATTCACCGGATCATTATTGCAGTACGCAAACATATTGTAGCCCAGGATACCCTGACCAGTGGAGGCAAAGCTGTCCGCGCTGATGAATCTGGAAACCACCGGGTCGTAGTATCTGGATTGGAGATAGTAGAACCCTGTGTCAGTATCGTAATAGTAACCCCGGTACCGCAGCGGGTTGATATCCGCTATGCTTCCGGCAGCGGAAACCGGTTTTCCCCACGCGTCGTAGGCATAGCTTGCTATCACCGTTCCGTACTGGTTCTCGATCCGGACGATGTCCCCCTGCTGGTTCGTCATGTAGTAACCGGTGATTCTCTCTCCTCCGTTCGCGGGGAAATAGTACAGCGCCACCGGCGCTCCGGCATTGTCATAGAAGAAATAGATCTCATTCCCGGACCAGCCCTGCCACATCAGCTTTCCGCCCGCATACGCGTACTCATACGTCACGCCATTTACCGTTTTGCTTGTGCGCAGGCCATCTTTATCGTAGATATAAGACACATTTTTTCCGCTGGCGCTGGCGGTACTTAGCTGTGTGCCGTTCTTCCAATCCATCGCCCAACGGGTCCCGTTGTAGTAACTCACCGGATTCCCGCTTACTGCCGTACCAGATACCGTGTTGGAAGCGGCGCTGTAAGTCTGTCCCTCATAGGCAATCCCCTGGCCTTTAAATGCCGTCAGCAAATCGCCCCAGCTGCTGTTTCCATAGGTATAGGTGCTCCCAGTTCCACCCAGCGCACGGCTCAGCAGATTTCCCGCTGTGTCATAGGTATACGTTTCCGTCCCGCGGCTGTCCGTAGCCTTGGTGATCTGTCCCAGTCTATCATACTCATAACTGGACTCCAATGCAAGGGCATTTGTTCCGGTACGGCTGTATACCTCTTTGATGTTCCCTGCCGCGTCGTACTTGTACTGGTATCCCAGCTTCATGGACGTACCGTCTGCCGTTAGATAGTTAAAATAATTGATCTGATTGGTTTCATGGTTTGTCGTTCCCGCGTTCGTATAATTCCTTCTCCGCTGGTAGACACCCTCCAGCGTTTCCGACTGCATCCGGAGCAGGTTATCATACCCAAAGCTGATACTTCTCCCTGTTCCCAGCAGCATACTGTGCAGCGTGCCGTTGTTGTTATTGTAGGTATAGGCATCCCAGAGGACGATCGGAATCTGCCCCGGTACCTTCCAGGACTGTGCGCACAGCCGGTTCTGGGCATCGTATTGGTGCTGCGTTTCCAGCTCCGTTACCCCATCCCCACTCTGCCCGCTGCGGATCAGCCGGCCCAGGCTGTCATATTCGTACAGGTAGTCCGCTATGAGGTTTCCAGCTCCGTCCAGTACGGCGCTGCGGGCAACATTCCCGTTGGCGTCGTATGTATTGACCTGGGTATAATCCAGCAAATTTCCCGTCCGGTATTCCGCCAGTACGCCCCGTCCATAGACGTCATACGAATAACGGATCGAATCGCCGTTTCCATAGGTCATCTGCGTCAGGGGGCCGTTGTTTTCCGCATACTCGTAGTCCCCCAGCGTGATGGGGGCTTCCCAGGCAACATCCGCTTCACTGCCTGCATTTTTTCCGCTCTGTACCTGCACGCTGGTGATATTTCCCCAAGAATCCGCAGGCATTAAATATCTCTGCCAGTTCGTCGTGCTTCCTGCAAAACTCTTTCTGGAAGTGACCGTCAACTGCCCGTTTTCGTAGGTGCTGCTCAGCGCATAAGTCCCAGAGGAAAATTTATTCGTCACCCTGTCTGAACCAGCGCCATACGTCTGGGTTTCCGTCAGGGTCCCGCCCTGATAGGGAGTTATGGTACTGCTCAGCCTGTTCAGGTTATCATAGGTATAGCGGGTGGTGATGTTATTCACGTCGGTAACGGATGCCGTATGGTTTTTATCCGCCGTGTAAGCAGCACTGCTCTGCATGTAAATGCCGGAGGTGCCCTTTTGCAGCTTTGCCAGGGTATTGTTTCCAGCCGTATCATACTGCGCCGTCAGATTTACCCCGTCGTTTGTGGCCTTTGTCATGTTATGATCGCTGTCATAGGTGTAGTCAAATGTTCCCATAGCTGAAGAAACGAATTTGGTCAGATCCGGACCGCTGTAGGTATAGGTGTCGGTACTCTGGCTGGATTTCGTGACAGATTTCAGCTTTCCATTGGAATCATAGGTATAGGTCTGCGCAGGCTCCTCGGTCAAAGAAATCTGGTCAAACCAGGCGGTATTCACATTGTGGTCGTAAGCCAGGGACACCGTAATGCTGGATACCGTCTTTCCTGCGCGTTTCGGTACAATGAAGCCAGACGTATACTGCCATCCGTCATACTGCGGATCAAACGATACATACTGATATTCCGGTGTGGCAGTATCTGAATACAACACTTTCACAATCATGCCAAAGAAACGCTGGTAGGTGCTGTTGTCGTTGGTCAAGTCCGTAATTGGCGCACAGTCTGTGACAGACATCGCTTTGCCCCAGCCAGAAAGCATATAGGTGGTATCAGAAGGCCGGTTCACAACCACAGTCTGGGAAGCCCGGCGCTGTGCATCCGGGTGGCCCAAAATCTGGAAAATGAAACCGCGGCCGGCGTCGTCCCCAGTTGCACGTACCGGCTGTGCCCTGGCAGTGTCATAGGTCCAATAAACCGGTACAGAGGTTATGCTGGGACCGGAGGAATTCCAGAGCTCTACCCCGCCCATTTGCAGCAGATTGGCGGAAGAGGCGGTTCCCTGTTTCCCTTCAGGCATTTCCGCAGAGGCCAGCACCACCTCTTCCAGTTGGAAATCATCGAACGCCGCATACGTACTTGCATTCTTTACATTAGCCGACACCCGGTAATCCCCGCTGTTATCCGGCGTGAAACTCACCTCCAGACGGCTCCAGCCGGACTGGATTTTGGCAGAGGTGGCAGAATTCAGTATATTGCTCTCTGCAAGCGTTACACCGCTGGTATTTTGAAAGCTGACGCTCATCCCCCCATCTGCGCCAAAATTCTGAATACCGGAGGAATTGGCATACCCGGAAAACACATATGTTTTCCCCGCCTCCAAATATACCGTCTGCTGTCCGCTTACCGTGCCACTGCTGCCGGACGGAGCGTACATTTTCATCAAATATCCACCAGTCCTGGGGGTAATCGCAGGGGTTACTTCACTGACATTGGCACGAAGCGCTGCGTTTCCTCCGCTGATGTTTGTGGAAACATTCCATCCATAAGAAGAATTTGGGTTCTGTTCCAGGCCGCTGTTGTTCAGCCGGTTTCCGGAAGTAATACCGGAGGCTGCAGCCCCGGTAACACGGTTATTTGTCTTAGACGTCCCAGTATTTTTGGTATAAGCCGCCGCAGACGTTCCTAATACCTTGCTTCTGTCTGTATTGTGATTGACCACATTCACAGTACGCCCGGCAATGTCAAAGGTATAGTGGGTGACGATATCGTCTTCCGTTTCCGCAATATGATCTTGACCATAGAAGCGGTATTGCCGCTGTTGCAGGCTGGGCGACCAGTTATGCCATGCATTCCCCACACTCTGCGTCCCATTTATGCTGGAGGCAATAAACTCCTTCGCATTCTGGACAAGCCAGTTATCATATTGGTTCTGATAACCGAACTCCACTCCGGCTTGTGCTTCGCCATCAAAAAGTTTGGTCAAAAGCTGTGCCCCGGCTGAATAGGCATACTCAGCCTCATACCCATCGGGGAACACGATTTTGCTGAGCTTTTGCATGCCGGAAGACGGCAGCGTATATTGCAAGGAAACTTCCCGTCCCTGGGAATCTGTAACCTTGCTCAAATAGTTTCCAGAATAGGTAAACTTGCAGATCAGTACCTGCACATCTGCAGCGCTGCCATTGTCATTTGCCTGCCAAATCTGCGTCATCCGGTTAGATTGACCGGCCTTGGGTTTCCACACAGTTGCAGACGGATTTACCGGATTCGAGGTACTGTAAGCTGTATTGTCGTTATACAGGAAATAAATCGTATTCCCGTTTCGGTCTATGAGCTTTGTCAAATATCCGTTGGTAAACTCTTTCCGATTATTCGTCTCATCCTTTAAAGTATGTACAGTTCCTGAAAGTGAAAGCGTAAGCCCCAATCCCTCATCGTCCTGATAGGAGCTCTGTCCTGGCTTTATTTCAAAGTAATGTTCTGTGCCATCGGCATCCGTGTAGATATAATACTCTGTGGAGACATCATTTGTTTTCACAGTTTGCTTCACCACAGTTTCCTGCACATTCAGCTTCCAGCCGTCTCCTATGTTCATGGTAGTATAATCGGCAGTATGGATCCCTACCGCATTGTTCGCCGTAAAATATCTGCCATGATAAGGAGAGTTATAATAAGCGGTAAGAGAGAAAGGCATCACTTCACTGTAGGAAGAAAGCAGGGTATTAGCCACTGTGAGCTGGGAAGTATAATCTCCCACATAAGCGGTGCCCGCCCTGCCAACAGAAGCGGTTTGATAGGTATATCGGCCTTCCAGCCCTACATTGTTGCGGTAATAGATCATGAAGACGGGAGTAGCTCCCACATTCATCCAAAAGGCACTGGCTGCATAGCTGGAGCTGCTGAACTGATTGGGACCGATGGCATCCATCGCAAGGATTCGGTTGGAAGTTTTGTTAGCATACCATTTACTTACCACACGGGAAATATCCCACGTCACATAGCTCCCTTGATTTCCAGCATTCACCCTGGCATAAGCTTCCGAGACATTGGCATCAAAAGCAGGCTTTGTGTTCCAGGTCATTGCTCGTATCCAATCCGCAGCCGTGCCGTATTGGCTGGGTTTTACGGCAGTGACCTCGTGGGCGCGTAAAAACAGGCGGTTCATGCCCACCGCACTATAGGTATGCTGGTACATACCCAATACCGCGTTTACCACACTACAGTTGGAAGGGAGCGTAGGAAGCTTGCCGAACTGAACGAAAGACTGAATATCCCTTCCATAGGAATCATGGCCGATATAGAGGCTCTCTCCTCCAGCTCCCGTGTTGGTGGTACCGGAGGTCAGCGTTGTAGCTGTGATACTGCCCTGGTAATCTCCGCCATAGAGAATCACGGTAGGGTCAATCATCACGGGGAATGTACGGTCTTCTGCATCTATCCATTCTTCATTGGCTTCCACAGTCAGGACATATCCCTCTGTTGTGTGGACAAGTTCATATTTTGCATCATAAGATATTTTCTGTTTTGCGTCCACCATATAAGGAGCAGGGATTTGATAGATGATCTCCTTTTCCTCATTCATGAGATCCACACCGCCGTTTTCCTGCAGAACTGGCGTTAAACCGTTGAAATTCAGCAGGAAGTCATAGCGGTAGTTTTTCTGCTTTTTATTGATTACAATGCTCTCTTTCACATTGAATCCATAACTCTGATACTGCAGATCCACACCGGGCATGACGTCCTTGTAGGTTACTGTAGAAGAGATTTTCTTGGGCTTTACCTGTTCTTCCAAACTAATCCGCGACGCCTCCGGAACATTGCCCGTGATCCCGTCAATGCTATTGTTAGGGACTTTTGACGTTACGGGATTCTCAATTTCAGCCGTAACACGCTCAGCCATCGCTGACAGTTCTGTTTCCTCACTACCTTCAACCGGAGGCACTTGGCTTCCTGTATTTTCCAGCTCGCTGGCCAGGGAAGACTCTGGGACCTCCATGCTCTCCTCCTGCTCGCCGGGCAGGGAAGACTCTGGGATCTCCGTGCTCTCCTCCGGCCCGCTGGGCAAGGAAGACTCCAGGGCCTCCTTGCTCTCCTCCGGCTCGCTGGGCAGGGAAGACTCCGGAGTCTCCGAGCTTCCTTGTATCTCTTCAAGCTGGCTGGAAAAGGATTCCGTATTTTCTTCCGCCAGTCCAGAACCGAGAGACTCTTCGTCATTGATCTGCGAATTCTGGGATTTTGCCTGGTCTGTTGTACTTCCCGCATTGTCAGCCTCTGAGTTTATTTCAGAATTCTCCGATTCTGGCCGGCTGCTTTCTCCTTCAGAAACTTCCGGAACTGATTCCGGTGTTTCTGACGATGAAGATCCTAACTCATCCTCTGATGGCAACGCTGAAGATTCCAGTTCCTCTTCCGGCTCCTCTTCAACCTTCTTTTCCGTTATCAACATCTGCGCTGTTTCTGGATGCAGGACTGCCATACCCAAACCATACTGGTTATTAGTGAGGGAAAACAATGTCTCATCGGGACGCAAAACCGCTGCAAAGGATTTTATTTCCTCCCCGTTCTCTGCACGATAGACGCTTGCAGCAGCCGTTTTTTCCAATATATTTCCCGATGCTTTCGGGGAAGTGACTGTCAATGTATTATCGATATCCGCCCATTTTCCTTCTTCTACTTCATAATGCACCGCCCAGGGATAAGAAGCGGCCACATAAGAACCGTCGCTCAGGCGAAAATGCTTCGCAGAAGCTTCCCGCTGGTCCTCCTCTTCATATAGCACGTCAAGTTGACCTGTTATTTCTTCTGTAAACCCTTCGGGTGGAATGTTTTCTTCCGCGCTTGGAGCGGCCATCTGAAAAGCATCCTCTGCCGCCGTCGCCTGCATGGGACCGGCCTGTAGCAGTAACGCCGCTGTCAAAGCAACCGCGATTGCCTGTTTCAGTTTCTTCATAACCCTTTTCCTCTTTTCTTCTTTACTCCTTAACGTTTTGCTAGCCTTATGCAGCTGTAACAACCATATGATAAGATGTCCAAAACAGAAAAGTACAATGAACCGCCCCAGATTGAGCGGAAAAGCCCCCCGCAAATCCGCTGCAGAGGGCTTTTCTCTCACCTAAGGAAGGTCTGCTGTGCCTGCTATACCGTTGACACTGCCGCTTGCCGGGACAGTCACAGGGTCGCCGTCGCCCACCTGAACCCTCATGCCGCCGGTGACCGTAAGCTTTCCGTCGCTGCCGCCAAAAATCACTGTGCCGCCGGTTTCCGGGGCGGTAATGGTGATAACAGGGTCGTTTTTCCCGGTCTCCACGGTGACAACGCCATTTGGAGGCACGGCCACACCCCCGTTCCTGATTTCCAGAAAAAACGCTGTGACAGGCGTCAGCACTGCGCCCGTTCTGCCGTCCGTGATGGGGACAACAGCTTCCGCCCCATTTTCTTTCCTCAGAATACCGCGGCCAACGGAGTTGCCGGCGCCGCCGATGGCGGCCGCGCCGTCACCCACAGTCACGCTGTCTCCTGCGGCATAGATACCGGCGCCGCCGGTGCCGCTGCTGCTGATGCCGCCCTCAATGGTCGCCCTATCTCCCACGGTCACATTGCCGCAGGTAGAGATACCGCAGCCGCCCATGCTGTCGCCGCCGCCCTTAATGGCCGCCTCATCTCCCACAGTAACGCTGCCGCTGGGAGTAGAAACGCCGCCGCCTCCCATGCCGGAAACGCCGTCGCCGCCGATGATTTCACAGCCAGCACCCACCTCCACAGCTCCCCTGTGGGTAAAGATACCGTAGCCGCCTTCGCCGGTGCCGGTGCCACCCCTGATGGCCGTCTTATCCCCCACGGTCACTTCACCGTCGTTGGTATAGATGCCGGTGCCGCCGATGCTGCCGTCGCCGCCGGTAATCCCGCAGCCAACACCCACCTTCACGCTGCCGCCGGAGGTAATGATACCGTCGCCTCCCTCGACGCCTTTACCCGTACCGCCGGTGATGATCGTCCCATCGCCCACAGTCACGCTGCCTCCCATGGCATGAATGCCGACGCCGCTGATGCCGTGGCCGTAACCGGTGCTGCCGCCGTGACCGCTGCCCCCGGCAATCCTGCAGCCAGCGCCCACAGTCACATCGCCGCCGGAGGCAAAAATACCGTAGCCGCCCTCACTGCCGCTGCCGCCCTGCAGTGTGAGAACACTGTCGTCCCGCAGGATAACGTCCACCACACCGGAAACGCCTCTGCTGCCGATGGCATCGCCGCCTTTGGCAGTGCCGACGCTGGAAGCATCGCCGCCCACAAGGGCTACAGCGCCGGAAATGCTGAGAACGCCGGAGCAGCCATTCGCCAGTTCCACAGCGCAGCCGCCGTTTCCGCCGGTACCAGCCCCGCCCAAAATCTGACTGCCCTCGCTGCCGGTGATGGTCAGCGTGATGGCGCTGTCATCGGCCGAAGAATCAGGAGCGGCCATCTCAATGGCGCTCTTCCCCGCCGGACCGGTAAGGGTACAGCCGTCCAGCTGGATGGTCAAATCCATTCCCGGTGGAACTGACAAGGTATCGGCAAGCTCTACCTCCCCGCTCAGCGCAAGGGTAACCTTGCCAATTCTTTTGTCCTCACTCACGCTCACCGCATTTTCGCCGAAAGCATCGGTGACCCATTGGAGTCGCTTGTCGTTGGTTCCTGTGTCCTCCAGCGTCAGCGGGCACAGGAACAGCACCGCGGCGATGGCCAGCAGTATCGGCAAAAGCCTCATTTTCTTCATAATTCCCTCTCACAATGTATATTGTCCCCGGATCATGATCCGGGGACAGAGGAGGGGTACCCCTCCTCTGTCCGAAACATTTTTATTCCGTGCTTCTTTCTCTCGGTCCGGACGCATAAAACCGCACTTTCGGCAGCTTGTCGTCCTTGTCTTTCCTATGGAAAAAAACACTTTTGTGGATACAGAATACCATTTTATGGAATTTCTTGCAAGTCCTCCCCCGGGAATTTTTCATGCTCAAAACCCGGGCTGGCGAAGACGCGTCCTATCCTCTGCTGCCCCATCCTGAGGCCTTTGCATTCCTCCCGGCATTCCCCCTGCTTTTCCCAGGCCGGGAGCGCCGGTGCCCGGACTGCCCGGAACCTGCTGCGCCTCCTGCTGCCGCGCCTGAACCTGAGCCTGCTGTGCTTGCTGCATTTGCTGCATCTGTGCCAGCTGCTGCTTCTGTTCCGTCAGCCTGTTTTCCAGATACTGCTTGGTTTCCCCCGCGCCCGGGTAGTGCAGCAGCTCCATTTTCATCCAAAAGAGTAGCAGGGTTTCCAGCTGGGAGGGATCTCCAAAAGCTCCGCTTTGCAGGTTCATTCTGGTTTCCTGCCACATGGCCTCTCTATTATTGGCAAGCGGCGCGGAGTTGTCGCAGGAAAAGAGGAACTGGTCGTTCCAGTACCATTCCCCAGCCTCATCCTGTTCCAGGAAGTCGTAGCGGTTGAACTCCTCGTACACCGAATTTCCCGACAGGTCCCGGGCCTTCACGGGCCTTGCCTCATCCGCATAGGCCAGCTTGAATTTGAACATGGCTTCAAACAGTCTGGCATAGGCCGCGTCCTTCATCACCCGTTTGGATTCCAGCCGTCCCGCCGCCTGGGCCGCGGAGAATTCCTTGGCCTTGCCCGAGGTGGCCGTAGCGTCCCTTCTGCCCTGGAAGGAATCCGTCACCCCAATGATCTGCCGCGCCTCCTCGTACACCTGCTGCAGATAGGTCAGATCCTGGGAGATGTTCCCCTCCATATCCTTCACCGCGATCATCTGGGCCGCCGCCGGCGTACCGGGGCGGATCACCTTCATTTCCTCCGCGTCTGCCCGGATACTGGCGTCATCCGGCAGCACCAGATAGGAGCCGGATTTCACCAGCTTTTCCACAATCTTCGATTCAATCCGGTTGGCTGTGTTCTGCTGGTCCTCGATCTTATCCACATCCGAGTCCCCCAGGAATTCCCCGTACAGCGACACATTCCTCTGCAAAATCACCGGAAACAAATTGGGCTTATAATATTCCACCAGCGCCGGCGTGGCGGCGCGTTCCCGCGTTTCTCCGCTTCCGCTCCGGTCGGTGCTGGACGCTCCCCACTGGGGAGCAGCACCCTCGCTGACAGGGAACAGTTCCCCTGCATCACGCGTTCTGATAGATGCTTCCGGGTATTCCTGCTCCGGCAGCCCATTTTCCAGGAACAATTTCTCCGCATCCCGCATTCCAGCGGATGCTTCCGGGTGTTCCAGTCCCGGTATCCCGCTCTCTGGGAACAGCTTTCCCGTCTCGCGGGCGCTGGGAGCTGCTTCCGGCAGTTCCTTCTCCCCCTCCTGTAGGCCGCCGTACAAAGTTTCCAACAGCTCTGCGGGGATCACCGGGGTGCCGTCAGAACGCACCGCCCCGGGGGGAATCTGTTCATATTCCTCCTCCGCCTCCGTCCAGTCCTTTCCCCCGCATTTGGGGCAGCTCTCCCCTTCAAGAGGTTCCGGCTCCCCGCAGGCCGCGCACCTGCGGACCCGGCGTGCCTGGTAGTCCGGGAGATCCTCCAGTTCCCGGCCGTTGACCCAGGAATAGAGCCCGATGCCGCCCTTTTCGTTTCGGTAATAGGCCACATACTGGGTTACCATGTCGTCCGCGGCCTCCCAGCTCCCGGCGGACTTCACCTCCGGTTCCTGTTCCGTTTCCTCCGCCAGGTCCACCCCGTACCGCCTTTTCAGGTATTCCTTGGTCTGAGGCAGCTTGAGGATGAGGTAATCCATATCCTCCACCCCGGTATACACCCCATTTTGGGGAATGATCTGCTTGGGGTGCAGCACGGAAACCTCCAGCTCCCCCACTGTGGAGTGGGTGCGCTGGGTGTTGTCCCACTCCACCAGGAACATCCCTCCGCCCTGGATGGGCACCGTGCGTTCCATCTGGTCGTTGAGCGTTTCAAAGGGCAGCCTGTCCAGCTCGTTGCGCAGCATGTCCTCGATGAGCTTCGCCTTTTTCTCATCGCCCTTCCGCTTGGCTGTCACCTTGGGCTGGGGGATGGAAGAATTCACCTGCGCCTCAATCAGCTCCGCCGTCAGGTTCCTCACATGGGCAGCCTTGCTCTTCCGGTCCCCCGCCACCTTTCTGCTCAGCTCCCGCGCTCCCCGGTAGACGCTCTCCCTCCGATCCATCTTCGCAAGCTTTTCTTCATACGCCGCCTCGTTCTTTTCAAGCCTTTCCTGCCAAAGCTTCAGCTTGTCCTGCCTCTCCTTCTTTTTCATTTCCAACATCCTTTCTTTTTTATTTTTATGTCGCAAGGATTGCTCCGTGCCGTCGCTGCGTTATCTGGAAATCTTCAGCCCGCATCACGCGTTCCGTCAGCGGCTCCCGGCAAAGGGAAGGCCAAGATCAAAGGCTTCCCCTTGAAGGGAAGTCTGCCAAAAAGATCTCCTCACTTTGTTCAGAGATCTTCGCCAAGGCGGCTGATGAGGCGGCTCTACCTCCTTACTCTGCCGCTGCGGATGAAAGAATGGGACTTTCCACCTCATCCGGCAGATTTCCGCAGGAATCTGTTCCCCCTCTCCCCTTGAGGGGAAGCTGTCCAAAAGATCTCCTCCCTCTGTTCGGAGATCTTCGCCGAGGTGACTGATGAGGTGGCAAAAAGATGCTCGAACTACGTGAGGAGATCTTCTCCCCAACGTTTCCGCAGCATCCGTTTCTCCTCCGGGGAGGCGTTCTCGTAATCCTCCCGCATGTCGTGGGTCCACTGTACGTTCCCCTTTTTCCGGAACACGCTCTGCTGCTCCCTGCTGTAGTAAGCGATGGCCAGCGCCATCACACAGTCGTCGTGAGCGCCCGCCTGAGCCTCGGCCCTGCCCTTCTCGTTGCGGGCAAAGGTCAGCATTTCCTCCAGGGTGTCTTTGTCGTTGAGCCATTCCGGATGCTCCCGCACCACCTCCACCAGCCCGGCGATGGCCACCGGCCGGGTGACCGCCGTGGTCCGGAAGCCGTAGGCGTCCCGCAGCCTGTGGGTGTAGCTGTCCTCCGCCTGCCGTACAAACTGGCGGAGATACCGCAGCCGTTCCAGCTCCCGGATGGGATAACTGGAAAAGTTGGCCTCCACCGAGAGCAGCGCCCCGTTGTAATAGAGCCCCAGGCAGTAGAGCTGTTTGGCAAAAACGTCCTCGTCCATCCTGCCCCGCAGGGGGCACACCCTGCCTCTTCTACACACCTGCCGCTGCCCCCGATCAACCTCTGGAGGTGCTCGCGGGACATCT
>OJKJ01000662.1_pt1 | contig 16648 bp, 23 predicted proteins | sample 1596491 | NCBI WGS metagenome assembly OJKJ01 (sample SAMEA4350160, study PRJEB24818) | metagenome | biome: human; feature: gut; material: faeces | place: Denmark | collected 2013-09 | reverse complement strand
GAGTTTTTATATGATATTGTGCTGCCGGACGGCCGCACCGCTGGCGAATGGCTGGCGCCGCAGATAGAGACGGCATATGAGACTGGGCAGATGCCTCCAATGTTACCGATGCTAAATTGACATTTAAAGGAGAAAGGGCAATGGGAAGAATGTATGGAACATGTTCCGAGTGCGCAAACCGGCAGCAGGGTAAAAGATATTGGGGGAACCACTTCGGCCCAGGCTGCACCGCCGAACTGGACGGAGTACATCCGTTAGGGTGGGGACACCAGGAGGAAGACGAAGAGCCGGAGAGGAACGAACGCGGAATGATAGTGTGCAAACCCTGTTATTACTTCAGGGAAGCAGGAGAGGAAGAATAAAATGCTGAAGGATGATTTGAAAGAAATAAAGCGAGAAATGCCAGACGGACTTGAAATACAGACAGGAGCTTGTTCGTTTTGCGGACAGATGGGACAAATAGAGACGCTTATTCCGTGGGACCAGGAAAAAGTAAATGAAGCGGTTACAGAATTATGCGATTGCTACGGCGCAAAAGAATACGCCAGAAAAAAAGGACAGAAAGAACGTGCATGCAAAGCAATCGAGGGGCAATTCGGGCAGCAGGCGGATACAGAAGAGGCAGATGAACCCATAAGAAATTTACTGAAACACATTGCTGAGCTAATTGTGGAGGAAAAGCTTGATTCTGCCTCCCTGGACATCGGAAACGGATTAAAAGCAAAACTGTCAATTACATCAAAAGGATACATAAAAGTGGAGCGTAAGAAAACAGAGAAAGCAGTACAGGAAGCATAGAAAAAGAGCCGGGCTATCTTGGCGGATGCGGCCGACTCTAAAACTGGATAACTATATTATAACAGTTATCCTCCGAAAAATCAAATAAAAAATAGGAGGACAAGTCTATGATGAGCGGAACGATGAGTGCAAGTATGGTAATCAACAATATCCTTGTAGCAGCGAGTGAGTTTATAATACCTGACCGTATGGAGCAATTAAAATTAATCCTCTATATGAATCTTTGCGACTATACGTTTATCAAGAACGAAGACTCGACAGCAATTGTAAAAAGCGACGATGATACGTTTGAGATTCTGCACGATTGGCAGAATCAGCTTATCATAGACGGAAAAACCAGGTCAACCATAAAGCAGTATGGGTACGAGATTAAAAATCTGCTTCTCTATGCCGGGACCGGAATAAGGGATATACGGGAAAAGCATGTCATCGGATATCTGACGCGTGGGAAGGTGCAGAAGAAATGGAAAGATAAAACGTACAATTCAAAGGTGCGTTCCCTCCGGGCTTTCTTCAAATGGGCTTACGAATATGATGTAATTACTACTGACCCAATGAAAAGAATAAAAGAAACAAAAGAAGAATATCGCATGGGTTCCATTCTGACGCCGGAGCAGCGCGAGATATTCCGGTGCTGTTGTAAGAATGAACGGGAACTTGCGCTGGTCGATCTCCTTTACAGCTCAGGAGGACGCGTATCAGAGATTGTACAGCTTAACCGGGATAGTATTGACCTATCAAATCGGAGGGTGAACATAGTCGGGAAAGGACGGAAAGAGAGAGAAATACGATTCTCCGCGCAAGCCAAAGTACATATTGAAGGATATTTGCGGTCAAGGAAAGATGACAGCCAGGCATTATTTGTCAGCCAGAAAGCACCGCACAATCGACTTAGCGACGATGGAGTGCGCTATATTTTAAAAACCATCCAGAGCCGCGATGTCAGGCTGAAGGGTTTACAGATATCACCGCATACCTTCCGCCGTACGTGTGGAACCGATATGATTAATCGCGGCGCGCCTGCGGAAATGGTACAGAAGAAATTAGGACACACCAAAGTAGATACAACTTTACAGTGCTATGCAAAGATTAGTCAGGAGGCGGCCAGAGACGCGGAACGCCGCTATGGAGTAGCAGGATAACAAATCAATCATAAACGCCTATGGCGTACATACAGGGACGGTTCGGCCGGCCGTCCCTTGAGGTGGAAAATGAATAGAATAGAAAAATTGAAAGAGATAAAGGCGCATCACCAGGAGATGAGCCAGGAAGAGGGCGACATTTGGGACAAGGATGTTGCCGCCTTAGAATGGGCGATTGGATTCATAAGAGAAGTTCAAAAAGAAAGGAAGAGGACGTTTGCGGCCAGATGGCAGCAGGCGACTAATGAGCTACGCAAACATAAGGATATCATAAGCAATATACAAATTGTTCCGGATGTAAAGGGAGGGAATACCGATGGGGAGCGTACGCTCACTGAATCAAAATAAATATGGTATCAGTAAAAATAGATTCAGGGAATTATACTACTGGTGCCTCCAATACAAAGAGTGGAAAGACGAGTTAAATTACAGAACCAGCACAGTAAAATCATTGCAAATAACAGATATGCCATCAGCAAGACGAGGAACAGACCCAACCGAAAAATTAGCCTCAAGAAGAATGGAACTGGAACGAAATTGTCAACTAATTGAGCAGACGGCGATAGAATCAGATCCGGACATTTATCAATACATACTTAAAGCAGTAACCGATGAAAATATAACATACAGATATCTAAACATGGTCATGGATATTCCGTGCGGGAAAAAGATGTACTACGACAGGCGGAGAAAGTTTTACTGGCTCCTAAGCCAGAAAAAAACATAAAGAGGGGTAATCATGGGACATGTCAATATGATATTATAATATCATGATAATTGTAAAGAGATATGATACTCTCTTTTTTGAAGACGCTTGTGAAAATATGCAAGCGTCTTTTATTTATGAAAGCAGGTGGAGAAAATGAGGAACCGCCCGGATAAAGACGGAACCCATCGCGGGGCGTTTGAAAGGAATAAGAAGAAGATATTCGCAACTCAAAGCGTGTGCGGTATCTGTGGTAAGCCAGTGGACTTTACCCTTAAATATCCGCATCCGCTATCACCATGTATTGACCATATAATACCGATTGCAAGGAACGGCCATCCGTCAGATATTGATAATCTCCAATTGGCCCACTGGACCTGCAACCGGCAGAAGTCAGATAAGTTGGTGGAAGAAAAGAAAAAATATCAGGGGGACAGCAACGAAATAATAAGCAACCGTATGCTGCCGCAATCAATAGATTGGACTAAATATAGCGGGTAAAGGTGTTTTGGCAGACGGGAGAAGGTAGGGGGATACCTCCCTCCCCTCCCTCTCTTTCGACCTACACGCCGTCACTGTGAAAAAAAACACACGCCAAAGGAGGAAGACATGGCAGAACAGAATGGAATTGGATATTTGCGGGATAAACTGACTATTAAAAAATCAAGAGTTCAGCTCCGGTACAAATATTATGAAATGAAAAATAGCTTTGTTGATATGGGAATATCAACTCCACCAAACTTGAAGAACTGGAAATCCGTTCTCGGATGGTGCGGGAAGGCGGTAGATTCCCTATCCGACAGGCTTATATTTCGTGAATTTATGGACGACAATTTTGACCTAAACGAAATATTTCAGATGAATAATCCGGATACGCTGTTTGATAGTGCGGTACTATCTGCATTGGTGTCATCCTGCTGCTTTATCTACATCAGCGCAGATGAGGACGGCTTCCCGCGGTTACAGGTTATCGACGGAGGGAGCGCAACGGGTATTATAGACCCGATTACCGGTCTTTTGACTGAGGGGTACGCAGTCCTGGAAGTAGATAAAGACAAAAAACCAACATTGGAAGCATATTTCGTGCCGGGCAGAACGGTTTATTACCGGGCCGGGGAGAAAGAGGCTGAAAGTATACCGAATAGTGCGCCGTATCCGTTACTGGTCCCAATTATTTATCGGCCGGATGCGGTCAGGCCGTTCGGGCATTCACGGATAAGCCGGGCCTGTATGGAAATTATGGGGAGTGCGCTTCGAACGATTAAGCGATCGGAGATTGCGGCAGAATTTTACTCCTTCCCACAAAAATACGTGGTGGGATTGTCAAGCGAGGCGGAGCGGATGGAAAAATGGCGGGCAACAATGTCATCCATGCTTCAGTTTGATAAAGACGCAGACGGGGACAGCCCAAAATTGGGGCAGTTTACTCAGCAGAGCATGTCGCCGCATACAGAACAGCTCCGGATGTTTGCTTCGCTGTTTTCAGGGGAAACCGGTTTGACGTTAGACGATTTGGGATTTGTAACAGATAACCCCAGCAGTGCAGAAGCCATAAAGGCCAGCCATGAGAATCTAAGATTGGCAGCCAGGAAGGCACAGCGGACCTTTGGCAGCGGATTTTTAAACGTCGGATATTTAGCCGCATGCATCCGGGATGATTATCCATACCAGCGGAAACAGTTATATCTTACCCGCGCTGCCTGGGAACCGGTATTTGAACCAGATGCAGCGATGCTAACCAGTATTGGTGATGGTGTGACTAAAATCAACCAGGCTGTCCCGGGTTATTTCGGTCCTGAAAACCTTCGGGGCCTGACAGGGATTGAATACTTAGGGGAGGTGAAGTAGTGGAAGACATAACGCCGGAGCTGCTTTCAAAAATCGAAAAAGCTTTTAAGGCAGCCATCGAGAAAAATAAAAAGATAGCGGTTTTGTACGAAAGGATCCGAGACGGAACTGCTACATACCAGGAAGCAAATGAATTTGCAATAGAGATTGGTGAAAGCCTGGCGGAAGCATTTAAAAATCATTTAAGTGCCGACATCCTTCCCGATGGGCGCATGTATTACAATATTGCAAGCCGGATTATTCCGGAAACATTGCAGCACAATCATGAATTAATCACCGAAGTTGCTGCAAAAATCCAGGAAGATTTGAACAAGCACGCTGGAATAGGGATAAAAGCAATCAAGCCGGAATTGAACGAGGACCGAATAAAAGGGCTTATTGAGAAGGTATCAAATGCAGAAGACTATAATGATGTGGCATGGGTTCTGGATGAGCCAATCGTAAATTTTTCCCAAAGCATTGTGGACGATTTCATCCGAGAGAACGTGGAGTTTCAGGGGGCAGCAGGAATGCGACCAAAGATTATTAGAACGACAGTAGGAAAGTGCTGTGAGTGGTGCGAAAAGCTCTCGGGAACCTATTCATATCCAAACATACGGAAGGATATTTACAGGCGTCATGAGCGATGCAGATGCATCGTTACTTATGATCCGGATAAAGGGAAGGACATACAGAACGTTCACACAAAAAGATGGCAGGAACGTGAAAAAATAGAGGCAAGAAAGAAAATTGGTATTAGCCAGGAGAAAAAAGAATCACCGGAAGCCAGGCAGCAGCGGGTAATGCGGGAGAATGGATTAAGCCGTGAGGCTCAGAGATTGGCCCATCCCAAAATACACCGATGAATAATTATGATTAAGGAGGGGATGTCATGGCAGATGTCAGAATGGGCCGCCAGACACCCACTCAATCCGTAATTCTTCCTTACATCCAGACAAAAGGGCCGGAAGCGATTGAATTATATCATGCAACAGGGAATGACCTGCTGGAATGGCAGCAGCTTTTAGCATGCGACATCATGGCGACAAACGAAGACGGCCTGTGGGTACATCAAAAATATGGCTACTCCGTGCCACGAAGAAATGGTAAAAGTGAAAACGTTCTGGGCCGCTGCCTGTGGGGGTTGAAAAACGGAGAACGCATTCTTTATACGGCCCATCGGGCGACAACCTCGCATTCGGTATGGGAACGTCTGGATCGAATGTGTTCTAAAGCTGGAATTGAAATCGAGTCATCGTTTAAAGCATTCGGAAAAGAGCATTTATATGCATCAGACGGAGGTGTAATTGAGTTTCGAACCAGGACGTCAAGCGGGGGCCTGGGGGAAGGCTATGACCTTCTTATAATCGATGAAGCGCAGGAGTACACGGAAGCGCAGGAAACGACACTGAAATACGTTGTATCAGACAGCCTCAATCCGCAGACGATTATGCTTGGAACGCCTCCAACCGTGGTGTCGGCCGGAACTGTGTTTGTAAAATACCGGGATACGGTGCTTTCTGGAAATGGTTTTGATTCCGGGTGGGCTGAATGGTCTGTCGAGGAACAGCATGAACCGGGAGACGTGGAATCATGGTACGAAACCAATCCTTCCCTGGGGACGATTTTAACAGAAAGAAAGATTCGGGCAGAGATTACAACCGATGATATCGATTTTAATATCCAAAGATTGGGGCTGTGGCTTAAATATAATCAAAAATCAGCCATCAGCAGGAATGAATGGGATGCACTCCGGCTTTCAAAGCTGCCAGTCTTTAAAGGACAATTATTTGTTGGAATTAAATACGGCGTGAATGGAACAAATGCGGCTATGTCTATTGCCGTAAAGACTGAAGACGGAAGAATTTTTGTTGAATCAATTGACTGCCGGCCAATTCGGGCAGGGAACGCCTGGATTATTGAATTTCTAAAGGCTTCACCCGCTATTGGAGGCGTTGCGATTGACGGCGCAAACGGTCAGAAAATCTTAGAAGGGGATATGAAGGAAGCGAGACTGAAAGTACCTGTGCTGCCAACAGTAAAACAAATTATAGTCGCAAATGCGGCGTTTGAGCTGGGGCTTGAAAAGAGCATCTGTCATATGGGCCAGCCGTCATTGTCCCAGGCAGCAACTAATTGTGAAAAACGGGCAATTGGGACCAATGGTGGATTCGGCTATCGCGCCCAAAAAGAAGGGGTTGAAATCGCCCTGTTGGATAGTGTTATCCTGGCGTACTGGATGTGCCGGGAAAGTAAAGAAAAAAAGAAACAGAGAATTAGTTACTGATACAGCAGCTCTTTACAGGCTGCTTTTTAGTATAAGATTACCGATACCACCGGGATAAGTGGGGAAAGGAGAAAAAAATGGCAGAATTTACACCAATTACAACGCAGGAGGATTTTGACAAAGCAATCGGAGAGAGATTAAAACGCGAAAGAGAGACGGTGAAAAAAGAATATGCCGGATATCTGTCGCCAGAGGATGAGAAAAAGAAATATGAAGGCTATCTCTCACCGGCAGCAGAAAAAGAAAAGTATAAAGGCTACTTAACTCCGGAAGAGGCAGCAGAGAAAGAAAAAGCAATTAAGGGCTACGAGGCCAACTCGGTAAAAATGAGAATCGCCCATGAGGTAGGGATTCCCTACGAGCTTGCAGACCGATTAACGGGGGAGAATGAAGAGGCACTCAGGAAAGATGCGGAGGGACTGATTAAAATTATGGGAAGCCAGGCACATAAAGTGCCACCGCTTAAAAGCACTGAGCCGCCGGCGGCAGACACAAAGACAGCAGCTTTTAAATCAATGCTGGATAACATGAAAGGAGAATAGAAGATGGCAAGTATTTTAACAAAGGGAAGCTTATTCCCGGCAGAACTGGTTTCTGAAATGTTCAACAAGGTAAAGGGGAAATCTTCCTTGGCAGCTCTTTCCAATCAGGAACCAATACCGTTTAATGGTAAAACAGAATTTACATTTACGTTAGACAAAGAGGTCGATATCGTGGCAGAGAACGGTAAAAAAACCAATGGTGGAGTCACAGTGGAACCTGTAACCATTATCCCGATTAAATTTGAATATGGTACGAGGGTTTCGGACGAGTTCATGTATGCGGCAGAAGAAATACAGCTTGGGTATCTTCAGGCGTTTTCGGATGGGTTTTCAAAGAAAGTTGCACGAGGACTCGACATTGCGGCCATGCATGGATTTAATCCACGAACTGGAACTGCATCTTCCGTGGTCGGAAACAATCACTTCGATGCAGCCGTAACACAGACAATTGATTATGTAGCAGCTTCGGCAGACGATAATGTTGACGCAGCCGTAACAGCCATTCAGGCCGCAGACGGTTCCGTAACTGGGATGGCTATGTCACCGGCATTCAGTTCCGCGCTGGCCAGGCTGAAGGCAAACGGAGTTCGTCTGTATCCAGAACTGGCCTGGGGAGGCAATCCGAGTTCCCTGAATGGACTGGCAATTGATGTAAACAATACGGTATCATTCGGAACTTCTAAGGATCAGGCCATTCTCGGAGATTTTCAGAATGCATTTAAGTGGGGTTATGCTAAAGAGGTTCCGATTGAAGTGATTCCTTATGGAGATCCGGATAACTCGGGCGTGGACTTAAAGGGTTCTAACCAGGTTTATATCCGCGGCGAAGTGTATGTTGGATGGGGAATCCTGATTCCGGCCTCTTTCGGCCGCATTGTAACCCCTGAGGGCGCATAATGAAGTACCGAAATAGAAAAACAGGATGTGTAATTGATATCAAAAGCCGTTTGAGTGGTGGTGACTGGGAGCCAGTAGAGTCGGCCCCTGCACCGCCGCCCCAGAAAAAGCAGGTGGTGAGAAAAAAGAATGTCCAACTTTGCGACGATTGAAGATATTGAAAAGTTATGGCGCACGTTAAAACCAGATGAAAAAACCAGGGCGGAAGAGCTTTTAAAAGTGGTTTCAGATAGTCTCCGGGTTGAAGCTGCTAATGTGCAGAAGAACCTGGACGAAATGATATTGAAACAGCCTTATCTTGGGACTGTGGCGAAATCAGTAACCGTGGATGTTGTTGCAAGGACATTAATGACATCCACCGACCAGGAGCCAATGTCTCAAATGTCCGAGTCTGCCCTCGGATATTCGGTGTCAGGCACATATCTAATACCGGGAGGCGGCCTTTTTATTAAAAAATCCGAGCTGTCGCGCCTGGGCTTACGAAGACAAAGGTATGGGGTGATTGATTTTTATGCTGAAGGGAATAACGATAACACTACACAATAAGAAAATAGCGTCGGCCGATGAATTTAACCGCCCAATTTATCAGGAAACCCCGATACTGGTTGAAAATGTACTTGTCGCCCCGGAATCAAATCCAGAAATATTGAGTCAGCTAAATTTATCCGGAAAGAAGGAAGTCTATGTTCTGGCTATTCCAAAAGGGGATACAAATAATTGGACGGATACTAAGGTCGAGTTTTTTGGAAAAGTATGGCGTACAGTAGGAGAACCGCTGGAAGGAATTGAGGGACTTATCCCGCTTGACTGGAATAAGAAAGTGAGAGTGGAGCGATATGGCTAACATGAAAGTAGTATTGAATAGCGAGGGGGTACGCTCCCTGCTCCGGTCAAAGGAAATGATGGATTACTGTACGGAGCTTGCGCAGGGAATCCAGGGCAGGGCTGGGAACGGATATGATATAAGCAAGCATACAGGACCAAACCGAGTCAATGTTTCGGTAAGAACGGCCTCCGGTGCTGCGGAGGCAGAAAACAGGGGTGGAAGCAACAAACTGTTAAAGGCGGTGAAGTGATGATAGAAAAGACTGTACTTGACTATCTGAATAGAAAGTTGGACGTGCCGGCATACATGGAGGTCCCGGAAAAACCAGAGAAGGAATACGTTGTGATTGAAAAAACGGGAAGCGGAGCAGAGAACCATATCTGTTCCGCTGTTTTTGCAATACAGTCAATTTCGGACTCCCTGCTGCACGCTGCACAGTTAAACGAAAAGGTTAAAGCGGCAATGAATACCATCATGGAACAAGATGAAATCTGCCGTGCTGACCTGAACAGCGACTATAACTACACGGATACGGCAAGCAAAGAATATCGTTATCAGGCCGTATTTGATGTAATCCATTATTAAAAAAAGGAGGAAAAGGAATGTCTGACACTGCAAATGTATCGGTTGGGAAACCGAAAATAGAAGGTGCTGTATACCGTGCGCCGATTGGAAGCACGCTTCCAACAGATGCGAAAGCGGATCTTGATGCGGCATTTAAAGGACTGGGATATATCAGTGATGCGGGAATGGTCAACAGTAACTCGCCAACGACGGAAAATGTAAAAGCCTGGGGAGGCGATCAGGTTTTATCTTACCAGACCGAAAAACCGGACACCTTTCAGTTTACGCTTATTGAAGCGTTAAATGAAGAAGTGCTGAAAATGGTATACGGTGATGACAACGTTGCCGGTACGCTGGCAGCGGGCATTACAGTAAAAGCGAACAGCAGGGAGCAGCAAGAATGTGTATATGTTGTTGATATGATTCTGAAGAACAATTCCCTGAAACGCGTTGTTATCCCTAAAGGAAAGGTGACGGCTGTAGGCGACATTACATACTCCGATACGGCCGCAATTGGCTATCAGACAACTATCACGGCGGCGCCAGATTCCGCAAGTAATACGCACTACGAATACATCACAAAGGAGGCCGCAAAAGCATGATTAAGGGTACAACAAAATCGGGATTTAAATACGAGGTCGATGAAAGCGCAGCGGATAATATGGAGCTGATTGACGCACTGGCGGAGGCGGCAGGCGATGATATGCTTGCTATTTCCAATGTTTGTAAAATGTTGCTTGGAAAGGGCATGAGGAAAAAGCTCTACGATCATGTCCGCGCAGCGGATGGACGCGTCCCCATTAAGAATGCGGTCGATGAAATTATGGAAATTATGCAGGCTATGGGAGATAAGGGAAAAAAATAATATCCCTCGCCGGGATGATGGCAGTGGACCGCGATGCATGGATATGTGACCTTGCAGAAACATATAGAATATTTGATTACAGAGCGTTACCAGTTGGATTACTGGCGACGCTCTCTTTCGGTTTAAGGGAAGATTCCAGGATTAAGCAGAAGATGAATGGAATGAAAACATCAAATAGTACCATGCTCCTGATGTTGGCCGTGGACTGTCTGAGAATGCTTGTATGGATGAATACAGCCGATGGGGCTAAGAACATCAATCGGCCTAAGTCGTTGGTCGAGGAATTGATTGAAACTCCAAACCAGAATAGAGAATTTGAGGTATTCGAATCCGGCGAGGATTTTGAAGCGAGACGAAGAAAAATAATTGAGGGGGTATGATAAATGGCAGCAGGAACGGAATTAGCAAAAGCATATGTACAGATTATACCCTCCGCTGATGGCGTAAAAGGGAAGATCCAGGAGGCACTTGGCGGAGAGGCGGAATCAGCCGGGAAATCTGCGGGGGCCTCGGTGGGAAGCAACCTGATAGGCACATTAAAAAAAGCGTTGGTTGTAGCCGGAATCGGCACTGCAATTAAGGAATCTATTGAAGCCGGGGCGGAATTGCAGCAGAGCATCGGCGGAATTGAAACGCTGTTTAAAGAAAATGCGGACACAGTAAAGCAATACGCCGCAGATGCATATAAAACCGCTGGGCTGTCGGCAAATGATTATATGCAGAGCGTAACCGGGTTTTCCGCAAGCTTGTTACAAGGGCTTGGCGGAGACACGGCGAAAGCCGCTGAAGTTGCCAACATGGCCCTGGTGGACATGTCCGATAATGCGAATAAAATGGGTAGCGACATGGGTTCAATACAGAACGCTTATCAGGGCTTTGCAAAGCAAAATTATACGATGTTGGACAACCTGAAGCTGGGATACGGTGGGACGAAGTCAGAAATGGAACGGCTCCTAAAGGACGCCGAGAAGTTCTCTGGTGTTAAATATGACATTGACAATTTAAGCGATGTATACAACGCTATCCATGTTATTCAGGGAGAACTTGACATTACCGGAACTACAGCAAAAGAAGCTTCGACAACAATTTCTGGCTCCATGGACTCGATGAAGTCTTCTTTTCAAAATGTTCTTGCAGATCTGGCCCTGGGAAATGATTTAAGCGCTTCCATGCAAGGGCTGGGAGATTCTATTGCGGCCGTGGCACAGAATATCATACCGGTAATTACAAACATTATCACATCGGTTCCAACGCTCTTAGTTGCATTGATTCCGCAGCTAATCCCGATTGTAATATCCGGGGCGCAGCAGCTTGTTCAGGGATTAATAGACGGCTTTTCGCAAGCCTTGCCGGCCATAAGCGGTATCAGTACACAGATTCCTGACGGAGTTATAACGGCCATTTCCACCGGGCTTCCTTCTATCCTGCAAAAAGGTGTGGAAGTTATCACGAATGTGGCAAATGGAATCTTGCAGAATCTTCCGTCATTAATTTCCGCAGCAGGGAATATTTTAGGGCAGCTTCTGAATGCATTTCTGGCCGGATTACCAGGCATGCTTGATGCAGGCGTTAAGCTGGTCGGGAACATCGGAACCGGACTACTGCAAAATGGGCCGAAAGTATTAGCCGCCATTGGAAGCGTGATTGCACAGCTATTATCTACCATTGTGTCACATCTTCCGGAATTGCTTCAGAAGGGAATTGAGTTAATCGGCCAGTTGGCAGCCGGTATTATAGAGGCAATTCCCAAAATTGCTTTGGCAGTCCCGCAGGTAATAAGCGAGATTAAGACAAAGTTTTCAGAGATTGATTGGGGAGAAGTTGGTTCGAATATTATTTCGGGCATTGCAAAAGGAATTACCGGAGCTGTGGGAAAGATTAAGGAGGCAGCAGAGGGAGCCGCTAGAAAAGCGTACGAAACAGCCAAAAAAGCACTCGGTATCAACTCGCCGTCAAAATTAATGCGAGATGAAGTCGGAAAGTTTATCCCGGCCGGTATCGCGGAAGGCATTAACCAGAACGCAAAAGTGATCAGCTTTGATGCAGTTGCAAATCATATTGTATCCAATGCTAAAAGTACAATTGGAGCCGAAACAGTTCCGCTGGCCTATGCTTCAGGAGGAACATATTTTGATTATGCCAGGATGGGCGACCAGATGCGTCAGGCGCTTAATGGAACCGCCGTTCAAATGGACGGAAAAGCTGTTGGTCGGATTACCACACCTACAGTAAACCGGAACATGTTAAGTCAGGAAGGATTAGAAAGGAGAGGTGTAGTATGACCGATTATGGTCAGGCTTACGGAATTTTGTTTGATGATGAGAAGCATACATACAGAGACTTTGGACTAATCTGTACCTCACTTCAAATCGAGCTTCCGGAATTAAAAAAGAAGCAAATCGAGTTAAAAGGAGCTGACGGGTATATTGACCTTACAGAAGTATTCGGCCGTCCGATGTACGGGAACCGGACCATTAAATCAGAATTTGTCCTGAAAGAAACAGGCGCGGAGGATTGGGCGAACAATATTTCAAATATAGGGAATTATTTGCATGGCCGGTCACGAAAATTCACCCTGGACAGCGATCCGGCCTATTATTACGAAGGCAGATTCGAAGAGGAACATGAAAAAGAGTTTCGTCCATTCTCGAAGGTAATTCTGACGGCCGATTGTAAACCGTATAAAAAAGAGCTGGCGGATTCCATAGCCGAAGACTGGCCGTGGGACCCTTTCTCATTTGAGGATGGGATTATCCGGGAATACGGAAATATTGTGGTAAACGGCTCCTACACGCTTAATATAATTGGGCGGGAACAGATTCTGGTTCCCATTATTTACAGCACGGCGGCGATGACAGTGACCTACAATAATAAGACCTACAATCTGGCTACAGGGAAAAATTATATCTATTCTATTGCAATTCAGCCGGGTGATAATCTTTTGGTATTTAAGGGAACCGGAACAGTATCAGTTGAGTACAGGGGAGGGAAATTATAATGTACCGTGTGACAGCGCGATATGAATTTGAAGAATACAGATTACATGAAATGTTTTCGGACGAATATGTGCTGATATCTCCGGTACTGACGGAAAAAGTCGGCAAGGCAGGAAGTTTTAAGTTTGATATCCCTATTAACCATCCCAGCTATCGTTCGGTGCTGCCTTTTCAGACCTACGTTACAATTTATAAAGATGATATTGAATACTGGCATGGAAGGGTGATAGATGCGGAAGAAGACTTTTACAGAACAAAAAGCGTCACCTGTGAAGGGGAGCTGGGTTTTTTAAATGACAGCATTATCCCGGTTTATCAGTTTTCCGGGAATATTCCGGAGTACATAGACAGTATTCTACTCATGCACAATTCACAGGTGGAAGAGGAAAAGAAGATTTACCGGGGAAATGTGGAAGTTACGGATCCAAACGGTTATTTAACCAGGGCGAACCAGAATTATCCCGATACGTTATCCGAGTTGACAAACAAATTGATTGATACGTACGGCGGTTATTTTCGGACTCGGCGCGTGAATGGGAAAATCTATATTGATTATCTGTACGAGTATGGAGAACTTAATCAGCAGCAATTACGAATTGAGGAAAACATCATCGATTATTCCTGCAAATTTGGTGGGGATTTTTGCACCCGGCTAATACCGCTTGGAGCAAAGCGGGAAGACACCGGAGAAGAGGACCCGCAGCGTATTACGATTTCTTCGGTCAATGGCGGCGTTATCTATGTGGATAACGCGGAGCTGGTGGCGAGATATGGAATAATTGTGGGAACGAAAACATGGGATGACGTGACAGACCCGGTTCACTTAAAGCTAAAAGGGCAGTCTTATATAAATTCTCAGGAGTTTCCGCAAAAACTGGAACTGACTGCTGTTGATTTGTCCAATATCAATATCGACATCGATGCACTGCGAATAGGGTGCATGGCAACCGTAATCAGCCCGTTTCACGAACTGGGTGCAGCGTATTTTCTTTCCAGCAAAACGAGTCACTTAGATGCGCCGGAAGAGGACAGCGTATCCCTGGGAGCAGAAATAGATACATTCACCGGGAAGACTGCAAAACGGCAGCAGGACACTGAAAATCAGATAAGCAAAGTAGAGCAGGAAGCGCGCGAGAGTATCGTCAATATCGGTAAGACGATAACCGGGACAAAAGGCGGCTATGTCGTCTTGGATACGTTTGACGATTCCGGGAAATTGGTGGACCCGTGGCAGTTGTTAATTATGGACCGTCCAGACAAGACCCAGGCAGTAAATGTCATCCGAATGAATCAAGGGGGGATTGCCTTTTCGACGTCCGGCTATAATGGGCCGTATAAATCAGCCTGGGATATTAACGGTCAGTTTGTAGCCGATTTTATTCGGGCAGGAACCATGCTGGCTGACCGGATCCGGGGAGGCACATTACAACTTGGCGGACAATCTAATCAAAATGGTGTGCTAAAAATTTTAAATGCTTCCGGGCAGCAGATAGGAATATGGGATAAAGACGGTATACGAATGAGTTCTGGACCATCGCAAGTGAATTTTACTTCGCAGCAAAGCGGAAGCGCAATTGAGCTGGTGGGAAATGTTATATACGGAACCGGTCGACCGGATAAATCCAGAACAACTTTGGATTCACTTTATATAAGGATGTATAGTGACCGAAATGATACGAATAACACCTACATGGAAGCAGAAGCGGAAGGTATTACCTTTTGGACAAACAAAAATGAAGCGTCATTTTACGGACCAGATAACATGCATACCGTTGATGCCACGATTGACGGAAGTCTTGATGTGAGCGGAGAGAAAAACAGGCTCGTCAAAACGGGTTACGGTGATATAAAAATGGCAGCATATGAAACGGCGTCCCCCATGTTTGGAGACGTGGGGAGCGGAACAATCGGCGCAGACGGTCTTTGTTACGTGACGTTGGACAGTATTTTTGCCGAGACGGTCAATGCTGGATGTGAATATCAGGTGTTTCTTCAGGCATATGGGCCGGGCAGCATTTATGTATCGGATAGGACTCCGGCATTTTTTATTGTTGCCGGGCAGCCAGGCCAGCGGTTCGGCTGGGAGATAAAGGCAAAACAGCGCGGATATGAACAGCACCGGCTTGATTGCCGAAGGGACCGTCTTAAGGCCCAGGACAGCGTTGATTATGCTGCTGAAGGGGCGGAGTATTATAAAAAATATATGGAAGGACTGATAATATGAAGAAGATAACAGCGGTAACACTGTTTCAGACGGCGGTAGGGTACAGGCTGTCAATGGCATATTCGGAGATTAACGACGAAGGTGTAATTATAAAGGACAATGCCCGCCTTGACCGCATCTTAGTTAACCAGGATATGATTGACAATGCAACGGCCTTGATGCAGTACGCCCAGGGATGCGTCGATAAGGAGGGATAAGCATGGCGGTTGGGAATATTGACTTAAATCAAGAAATAGAGAGCTGGAAATCGGCGGTATACGGAAAAGATGTCCGGGCGGCCAACGTGGCAGCCTTTGAAAAAATACAGGGGACCGTCAACGATACGGTACAGAACGTGAACCAGGCGGCTGAAGATTCAGCCAGTGCCGCCCATAACGCACAAGCTGCCGTTGATAGCATCCAGGCAGCGGTCACTACAGTAACAGGAAAGGCAGCGGAAGCAGCAACTTCAGCCTCTCAGGCAGCCGATTCCCAGGCAGCCGCGGACAGTTCTAAGACTGCGGCTGCGCAATCAGAAACAAATGCGGCCGCCAGTGCTGCCGAGGCCCGGCAGATAGCGGAGGGGTTCGGCGGGTTTGACGGTACAGCCGCCAGCGTCAAGGCGACAGATACATATGGTCTTGTGGTTGACGCCCTGGGGGAAAGTACCACACAGGCTTTGATTGATGCTGTCGCCAATAAAGTAATAAATGAGCTTATTGCTAAAAGTAATATAGTAAACAATCTGCTTGCAACGGAAGTAGGGACTGTATTAAGCGGTGCGCTGGGGCCAATAATTGACCAGAGATTGACAGATTTAATGAACAAATATACTCAATTAAATGGTGATCTGAAAATTAAATTCCTGGACGTTACCTGCCAGGAAGGAAAAACAGAGACAACCGCATTAAGTGCATATGACAATATCGTAACTGGTATGGCATCTTTGTCCAACAATAATTATATTATCGGGCATATATTGATTAACGATAGAC
>OJKJ01000660.1_pt1 | contig 16775 bp, 14 predicted proteins | sample 1596491 | NCBI WGS metagenome assembly OJKJ01 (sample SAMEA4350160, study PRJEB24818) | metagenome | biome: human; feature: gut; material: faeces | place: Denmark | collected 2013-09 | reverse complement strand
TGAGTGTATGCTTCTTATCTCGTATGTGCTTTATAGGTTCTCGTCTTTTATTTTTTATGCTCTTCCGCTTTACTCCTTATATCTTGTCAGTCCAACTCCTGCTCTTCCCTTTTTTTTTTTTTTATAATTATCCGGCTACTACTAAGATCTACACTAGATCGCTCGTCGGCAGCGTCATATGTGGATTAGAGTCAGATAAAATTCAAAATTTTCTTTTTAACTGACAAATTATTCCCAGCCGGTTTTCACCCCATCATCCCACACCGATAAAATTCTTTTGGAAAGATTTTCTTTTTTCTCCGGGTAATCCCAGCGATAATGGGAACCACGGCTTTCCTTTCGCAGCAGAATCGCCTTCATCAGACACTCGGATAAATACAGCGCCGCGGTAAGACGGCAGGATACCGCAAGCCCCGCCGCGTCGTCTTCCATTTCCAGGTATCCCGCTTCACAGCTGCACAGCTCCCTGATGCGTTCCAATCGTTTTAATGCAAGCTCCGCCCGCGCGCCATTGCGAATCACCATGGCGCATTCGAAATTCATTTCCTGAATCTGTTTTAAATAGGAAGCGGCATTGGGAATGACGGAGAGCGATACCTCCGCCCATTCCTTCTCCGGTCCGGAGACGCTGCTGCTCCAGCCGGCCGCGGCTTTCCCCGCGATCTCCCCGAACACCAGGCCATTGGCCGTCGATAAGCCGCCCAGCCGGTCCGCCCCATGCATTCCGCCCGTCGCCTCCCCACAGGCGTACAGGCCGGGAACTCCCGTGCTTCCGTCCGGTCCGATTCTGATTCCCCCGTTGGACGCGTGGGCAAAAATCCCCAGCTGAATGGGATCATCGATCGTCAAATGCTTCTCTTCTTTCAGCCATTCAAAGTAGGTCCTGATGAATTCCGGCTGATTCTCCCTTAAGGATTCTTGGTAAGTCACCGTGACGCCCCTGGGATTCCTCAAAAATTCCGTGAACAGCCTGATATCTACCGGCGCAGACGGAAGTCTGGTGGTAAACGGACCGTGGGTGGAACGCACCTCCATCCGTTCTTCCAAATCCTCCTTCCGCCAGTCCTCAAAGATGGAACGCCCCGTCTCCTGACGGCAGAAATTGCTGTATTTGAACACCTTTTCGTTATAGATCGTCTTCGGCGCCGGAGACAGATACCCGGGCATCATCTGCATGAACTCGATATTTACCAGCTTCGCACCGGCACGGAGAGCCAGATACTGGCCGCATCCGGTGACGTCATCCGTGTTCAGACGGTACTGGAACAGTCCGCCCAGGCCTCCGGAAGCCACCACCAGACTTTTGCAGGAGAACGCGGTCAGTCCGCCTTTCTCTGTCAAGGCCGCCGCGCCGCTTACCCGTCCGTCCGTCATGATAAACTGTAAGATCCGGGTGGACGGAAAGCATCTGACCCCCAGTTCCTCTAACCGGGCCAGGAACACCTCCCGGGCGCTGTCTTTTACAATCCCGTGCCAGTCTCTGTTCTTATAATCAAAACAGGGGATGAACTCCTTCTCCCCTTTGTTTTCAGCTTCCTTCAGCTGGATTCCAAATGCCTTTAACCGGTCCGTCCCCCTGCGGATATGGCTGACCAGGACGGAGACCAGCTCCGGGTCTGCCATGCCTTCACCGACCTTTAAAATCACGGACTTTAGGTCTTCCTCATCCGCTTCACTTTCGGGTCCCACGAGCCCCAGGCCCCATGTCCCCGGATAAAAACTGGAGCCGGAGCAGATGCGCGTACCGCTTACGATACAGACATCTGCCCCCGCTTCGGCGGCTGAGATCGCAGCCATAATGCCCGCGACCCCGGCCCCCATGACAAGCACATCACATTTTATTTCGTTTTTCAGCCGCATGTTTGATATTTTCCTCTGCAAAATGGCAGGCGACGTAGTGTTCACGCCCGTCAATGTCATATTTCTTAAGTTCCGGCCTCTGGTTCTTACAGATTTCCTGACACTGGCTGCACCTTCCGTGGAAATGGCAGCCGCTGGGCGGATTCATCGGGGAAGGCACATCGCCCTCCAGAATGATCCTCTTTTTCTTATGATGAATATCCGCAACCGGAATCGCGGAGAGAAGGGCCTGGGTGTATGGATGAACGGTATTGCGGTACAGCTCATCCGCCTCAGCCAGCTCCACGATTCTGCCAAGATACATGACCGCGATTCTGTCGCTGATATACTCCACCACGCTCAAATCGTGGGTGATGAAGATATAGGTCAGATTGCGCTCTTCCTTCAGTTTCTTTAACAGGTTTAATACCTGCGCCTGAATGGATACGTCGAGTGCGCTGACCGCCTCGTCACAGATCACAAGCTCGGGATTGATGCACAACGCCCTGGCAATGCCGATACGCTGTCTCTGGCCGCCGGAGAACTCATGGGGATAACGGTCCATGTATTCCCGCCGCATATTTACGGCTTCCAGCAGATCGCCGATGATCTTCCTTCTCTCCTCCTTCGTCTTGATGCCGAATTTCTTCAGCGGATCGGACAGGGACTGGTAGATCGTAAAGGACGGGTTTAAGGAAGACTGGGGATCCTGAAAAACGATCTGAATCTTCTTTCTGGCCTCATCCATCTCCTTACTGGTCAGCTTCTCCAGGTTGCGGGGGCCGTTCTCAAATTCGTAGACCATCTCCCCTTCGGTCGGCTTATAGAGCTGAAGGATGGTTTTGCCCAGCGTCGTCTTTCCGCAGCCGGACTCTCCTACCAGCCCCAGGGTCTCCCCTTTATAGATGGTCAAATCAATATCGTTGACGGCCTGGACGTAGCTCTGGGTCTTTCCCATGAAGCCGCCTTTGACCGGAAAATACGTTTTTAAACCTTTGATAGTCAGCAGCGCTTCTTTATTCTTATTATGATTCTTATCTGCCATCGTTTGTCACCTCCTGATACCGTGCGCATCGTACCATGTGAGTTCCGCCAAGCTGTACCTCTTCGGGCATGCATTTGTCGCATTCCGGGCAGGCGTAGTCGCACCGCGGCGCGAACTGGCAGCCGGGCGGCCTGTTGTACGGATCCGGCGTGGAACCCTTGATCGGGTTGATGTCCTGATCGGCTCCCCTTCCCAGAACAGGGATGGACTTTAACAGCGCTCTCGTGTACGGATGCGTGGGGTGATCCAGCACCTCCTCCGCGGAGCCGCTTTCGATGATATTGCCCATGTACATGACGGCGACATCGTCGGCCAGCTCGCAGACAACTCCCATGTCGTGGGTAATCAGCATGATAGCCGTGTTGTAATTCTTCTTTAAATGATCCATCAGTTCGAAAATCTGGGCCTGTATAGTCACATCGAGAGCCGTAGTCGGTTCATCGGCGATGAGGACCTTCGGATTACAGCTCATGGCCATGGCAATCATGGCACGCTGTCTCATACCGCCGGAGAATTCGTGGGGATACTGGTCGATTCTCTTCTGAGGATTGGGGATTCCCATGTCGGTCAGAAGCTTTAAGGCCGTTTCCCTGGCCTCCTTCTTGGATACGTTCTTGTTATGGGAGCGGATCATCTCCTCAATCTGCCATCCGATCGTGTAGACCGGGTTTAGCGCCGTCATGGGATCCTGGAAAATCATGGCGATATCCTTGCCCCGGATATCTCTCATTTCTTTTCCGTTTCTCTCCAGTTCGTGGATTCTAATATCACCGCGCTCGTCTCCGCTGTGATAGATGATTTCCCCTTCCTCGATCCTGGAAAGCTTGGGGAGCAGCTGCATGATGGAGGTAGCCGTCACGCTCTTGCCGCAGCCCGACTCTCCTACGATACAGAGTGTCTTGCCGCTTTTAATATCCATGGAAACGCCGTTGATCGCCCTGTTGCAGCGCTCATTTGTATAGAAATATGTCTTTAAATTTTTAACGGAAATTACTGCATTATCGCTCATATCCTGCCTCCTAGCCCTGCTGTGTCGGATCTGTGGTATCTCTGATGCCGTCGCCCATGAAGTTGATGCTCATGACGAATAAGGAAACCACAATACCGGTTGGGAGCCACATCCACCAGTTATTCTGAAGAGTGAACATATCCTGAGCCGCATTTAAAATATTGCCCCAGGTCGGGACCTCCAGTGGAACGCCCAGGCCTAAGAAGCTTAAGGAAGCCTCCTCCAGGATAAACATGGCTGTACTCAGTGTAACATTGACAATAATCGGGCTTAGCGCATTCGGTAAAATATGCTTGTAGCAGATAATAAACGGATTGAGTCCGAACACCTTTAAGGACTGTACGTATTCCTCTTCTCTTATGGAGAGCACCTGGGATCTGGCCATACGGAAACAGGAACCCCATCCGCAGATGATAAAGATAATCACGATGTTCTTGGCGCTCTGTCCCATGATCGCAACCAGCATCATAACGAGAATCAGCTGTGGAATGGACATGAACACCTCGGAAATCCGGACCATAAGGCTGTCGAACCAGCCGCCGCGGTATCCGCTGTAGCATCCTAAGAGTACGCCGATAAACGCACAGCCCAGGGCGCTTCCGAATCCGATCGCGATGGACATGCGGCCGCCGTACAGGACTCGCGCAAATACATCCCGGCCGATTTTATCCGTCCCAAACCAGTGCTCACCTGACGGCGGCTTCAGAATGGATTTCATATCCACGGCCTTCGGCGAATAGCCGGTTAAAAGCGGTGCGAAGATACAGGCCAGAAGAATGATCAGGAAAATTACGCCGCCCACAATGGCAAGACGGTTGTTCAAAAGCTTTCGTAACGCCCGGTTGCCGGACTTCTTGTTCTTCAGTTCTCCGGATTCCTCCATCTGTCGGATCTGGTCAAACTTCCGGTTTAAATGCAGCTGTTTTGATTTTATACTCATCTTCCGTCCCTCCTATCGTTCCAGCTTAATACGCGGGTCTAACGCGGCAGTCAGGATGTCGACCAGCGTACTGGCAAACAGCGTCATGAAGACGAATAACAGCGCCAGCATCATGACCAGATTGTAGTTCTGCGAACGAACCGCCGTATTGAATGCACTTCCGATTCCAGGCCACTGGAATACGGTCTCGATAACTACGGAACCTGCGATCAGGGTCGGAAGGCGGAAACCCACCAGGACGATAACAGGAGTCAGCGATACACGGAAGCCGTGTACTAAATTCACTCTGAATTCAGAGAGCCCTTTGCTTCGGGCCGTCTTTATGTAATCCTTGTTCATGGTATCCAGCATGCTGCTTCGGGCGTAACGCATGACACCTGCCGTCATGGAGATTCCCAGAACGAGAGCCGGCATGATGAGATACTTGATTCGCCCTGCAAAATTGACCACGGTCGGATCCGTTCGGCCGCCAACCGGCAGCCATCCTAAATTTAATGCGAAGATTAAGATTGCACAGACACCGAAGAAGAACTGAGGGATGGATACGCCGATCATACCGGCTACGGTCAGAACGTTGTCGCCGATGGTTCCCTTGTAGATTGCACCGAGAACACCGAGAACACTTCCTAATACGGTGGAGATGCAGAGTGCCGCCACGGCCAGTTCAAGAGTGGCCGGAAGCCGTTCCGCCATAATCTGGATTACGGGCACACCGCTGGAAGAACTGTAGCCAAAGTCTCCGGTCAGCAGGCGTCCCAGCCATTTAAAATAGCGGACAAAAAAAGGATCATCAAGTCCATACTGTGCGCGCAGCGCCGCTACCTGCTCGGCGGTCAGCCTCGCAAGCGCCTCCGGGTCCATCAGGTACGAAACGGGATCGCCTGGTGTCAAATCCAGAAGCCAGTAAATGATAAACGTAATGATCAACAGCATGGGAATCATACCAAGAATTTTTTTTATTGTGTATTTTGCCATTTTATCACCTTTCTTAAAAGTTAAGGGACTGTACATGATATACAATCCCTTAACAGCACCTCCTAAGTGTTACTTGATTTCCCAGTTCTGAATATCCCAGTTATAGTTAAACTGCGGGTTGCCAAGCTTTGCACCCTTTACAATCTTATCGCTCTGAAGCAGGAAGATTGGCTGATAGTAAAGCGGAAGCTCGAATAATGTCTCATTCTCATACTTCTGTAATTCAAAGAATGCTTTTCTCTGTACCTCTGCATCTACGGAAGCGTTGGTGGCCGCGATGAGTTCGTCTAACTTCGGATCGCTCGGTGTATGAGAGTTGATGGAATAACCGGTCTGATATCTGTCATAGTACTCGTGTAAGGATAATGCCGCATTGGCTGCGTAGCACATATCCCAGTCAACTGCGCTCGGTCCGTTGACCGGATCTTCCGGAGCTTTCCAGAGAATGGTTGCCAGATCGCCTTCTACCAGTCTTGCGTTCATCTTAATGCCTACTTCTGCAAGGTACTGCTGAATGATAGCCATAAGATCCTGTGTCATCTGATCCGTATAGTAATAAACAACATCAAGCTCTGTATTCGGATCCCAGTTTGCTTCCTTTAAAAGTTCTTTTGCTTTTTCCGGATTGTAGTCGTAATTGTTCAGTCCGTCTACCTTGTCCGCTCCGTCTGGTGTCAGACTGTTTGCAGGAAGCGCTGCTCCCTCGAAAACGCCGTCTAAGATAGATTTCATGTCAAGTGCGTAAGCGATGGCCTGGCGTACTTTCTCGTCTGCCAGAGGCGCCTTCTTGCCGTCCTTTTTGTCAAACTTGTTTAAATACAGGAGACGGGTATAACGCACATTTACGGTATCGATGGTAAGCCCAGGTGTTCCCTCCAGTGCCTTGACATCGGCAATGTTCTTGGTGTAAGCGTAATCCAGCTTGCCTGCCTTCGCATTCGTTACGAAGTTCGCATCGCTGTCACCTGCACTCGGATTTAAGTGAATGGTGAAGTTCGCGGTTCCGCCGTAGTACTTGTCAAACGGCTTCAATGTGGTGTAGTTGTTCATCTGAACCTCATCTACCATGAATGGGCCGGAACCGATCGGGCTCTGGAAATACTTGGCCTGCTGTAAGGAGATCGGATCTGTATCCGCCAAATACTTCTTAGGCAGAGGAGCAAACTGCGTAAATGTCAGCAGTGCATCCGGTGCGACTTTCTCAAAGGTCAGTGTAATCTTGCTGCCGTCCACGGCAATTCCTTCGATGTGCTCGGCGCTGCCGTCTTCATAGGCAGCCGCACCCTTTAATGCTTCAAATGTGGAACGGAATACGGAGTTTAACACCGTTGTCTTAAGCGCATACTCGATACTCCACTGAATATCATCTGCTGTAATCGCCTCGCCGTCGTGCCAGAAAATATTATCTCTTAACTCAAAGGTCAGTGTCATTCCATCGTCGGACATCTCGTAAGATTTAGCCAGATCGCCTTCACCAGTTACCGGAGCCAGGTTCTCATCGGCAAAGATCAGATGTGCGTACAGGGTTTTGTTGTATGTGTATGTACCAGGATTGAGCCACGGTGTCTCGAAGAACTCAGTAGGACCGCCGTTGCTGTAGAGAACACCCGATTCCCCCGCTGCTGCCGGCTCTGCCGGTGCGGCTGTCGTATCTGCCTGTCCCCCCGCGGCGGCAGCTGTAGTGGAACTCGTTGGGTTACCGGATCCACAGCCTGCCAGCAAAGATGCCGTCATCGCCGCAGCCAGTCCTAAAGAAAAGATTTTTTTCAATTTCATGCAATACTTCCTCCTTTTTTAAAATAAAAAGGCGCAATGGATCATTTGTCCTTCATCCGTCACGCCCTTGTTGTTGATAAACACATTATATTACTGAAAATTTATTTTGTCAACATTGAATAGAAAAAAATTTTTTCCATTTTTTATTTTATGTATTTTTTATCCGATTTACAAATATCCAAAAGATTCCTTCGTGATATTGTATACAGTTTTGTAGTATTGCATTTTTTTTCGAAACAATTATGCTTATTTCGCTTTTGCTTACTTCAGCTCTGCTTGTTGCACTTCAGTCCGGCCGTTCTTTTCTAAGAGTGCACCGGCCAGATACGCCGCGCCCATCAACCCGGCGCGGTTGCCCAGTTCCGCCTGGCGCAGTTCCACATTGCGGAAGCTGCTCATGATTCTCGCAGAAGCCTTCTGCTTCACCTCTTTCAGAATATAGGGCTGCGCCATGACGCCGCCCCCTAAAACGATACAGGATGGGTTAAAAATATGAATAACGGAAATCAGCCCGTACACGATCTCATCGATCCAGCTGTTCACAATGTCTCTCACCTTCGGATCGTCCAGTCTGGCAAATATCTTTCTTCCATTGTCCAGGTCCCGGTTGTAGGCCATGGCCCTCCGCACCAGCGCCGTGGTGGAAGCGTATTTCTCGTAGCATCCACAGAAAGGTTCCCCGTACACGCTGTCCTCCGGATGGATCATAATACCGCCGAACTCTCCCGCCGAGCAGGCACTTCCCGTATAGATTCCCTTATTCATGACAATGGCGCCGCCGACTCCGGTCCCGTAGGTAATACAGAGAAAATCCTGAAAGTCTCTTCCCGCTCCAAACTGGCCTTCCCCGATGGCTGCCGCATTGACGTCATTCTCTACAGCGACAGGCACATGAAACTCGCGCTCCATGATCTCCCGCACCTTCATCCCTGTATAACCGGGTATGTTTTCATTGGCGTAACGAATATAGCCTTCCGCAGAATTCACCTGGCCGGCAGTGCTGATCCCGATGGCCTCAAAGTCATCGTACTGACGGAGAATCTCCACAGCCCGCTCCATCACATACCTTCCGCCGTTCCTGGCATTGGTGGCATGCTCCTTCACCCCCACAATGTCCTGTCCGTTCCAGATTCCAGACTTGATGGAGGTGCCCCCGATATCCAGTGCCGCAATCCTCATAACAATCTCCTCCTGATAGAAAAAGGACAAAGAAACTAACTTTTCTGGCCTCTTTGTCCGTCATACCTAACTATTCTTTACTGTATCGCAGCCACAAAGTGTCTTGTGATATCCCTCGGTCTCGTTATAGCGGTACCTACAACTGCCGCCAGCACCCCGGTATCGAGAGCCGCCTTTAACTGCTCCGGCGTCCAGATTCCGCCTTCCGCGATAACCGGCTTGCCGCAGGTCTCAACGAGATGCTTCATCAAATCAAAATCAGGAAGCCTGGCTCCCTTTGTATAATCCGTATAGCCATTCATCGTCGTACCAACCAGATCAAGTCCAATCTGTGCGGCATGAAGACCTTCTTCATAACAGGAACAGTCTGCCATAAAAAGCTGATCCGGATATTTGGCGCGTACTTCTGCGAAGAACTCGTCCAGAGTCTTTCCATCCGGTCTGATGCGGTTGGTGCAGTCCGTGGCAATAATATCCACGCCGCACTCCACAAGCGCGTCGACTTCCTTCATGGTCGGTGTGATATATACGTCACAGTCCCCGTAAACTTCCTTAATGATGCCGATTACCGGAAGATCTACCGTTTTCTTAATTTCCACAATATCTGCGACGGTGTTAGCTCTGATGCCGACCGCGCCCCCCTCTTTGGCCGCATATGCCATCCTGGACATAATGTAAGAACTGTACAGCGGTTCTTCCTTTAATGCCTGGCAGGATACGATCAGACCACCTCTGACCCGTTCCAGTACTGAATAATCCATATTAGATACCCCCTCTTGTATTTTTTACTGATTTTTGGGATTTTTAACTGTTTTAATCATAGCACGTATAAAAAATATTTTCAATACAAACATTAAATAAAAAAAAGTTTTTATTTTTATTGATTTCTGCCAGTAATGATGATATGATACACACAGATACTGTTGAATTATTATAATAATTGAAAAGGCAGGTATGTATTATGTCCAAGTATGATGTCAACAAATTCAAAAACGTTACTGTTGCGCTCAACACTCCGTTCGACAAAAACGGCGATGTTGATTTAGAGGCGACAAAGGCCGTTGTAAACTATTTCTGTAACAAAGGTATTAAGCAGATGTATGTCTGCGGCAGTACAGGCGAAGGCTTCCTTCTGGATACGGAAGAAAGAAAGGCCGTGACGGAGACTGTTGTAAAGGAAGCGGCAGGACGCATGAATATCATCGTCCATGTAGGCTGTCCTGATACGAGACATTCCGCCGAACTCGCCAAGCATGCGGAGGCTGTAGGCGCCGATGCTACATCCGCGGTTCCCTGTGTATATTACCACATGGGCGAGGAAAGTGTATACCAGCACTGGACAAAAATTACCGAGGCTGCCGATCTTCCTTTCTTCATTTATAATATCCCGCAGCTGACCGGATTCAATCTGTCCATGGGGCTGTTCGGCCGCATGCTGGAAAACGAGCGCGTTGCCGGCGTAAAATGCTCCTCCGACCCGGCACAGGATATCCTGCGCTTTAAGCTGGCCGGCGGCAAGGATTTCATCGTATTCAACGGACCGGACGAGCAGTTCATCGCAGGACGCCTGATGGGCGCTGATGCCGGTATCGGCGGTACATACGGTGCCATGCCTGAGTTATACTTAAAGATGGATGAACTGGTTAACCGCGGCGAATGGGAAAAGGCCAGAGAAGTGCAGAATCTGGTTACCCCGCTTATTTACCGTCTCTGCTCCTTCCCGTCCATGCACGGTGCAGTAAAGGGAATCATCTCCTTGGACGGCTGTCCGATGGGCGATCCGAGACTTCCATTCCTTCCGGTTGCACTGGATGATCCAAAGCTGGTAGAGCTTTACCACGATATCAGAAAAGCAGTCGAGGATACGAAAGATTTATAAAGACTTTAAAAATCAGTCTGAGAGGATGTACCTGCTTGCAGGCTGCATCCTCTCTTTTTATTTCCGGAGGCAGCCAGCCAGAAGCCATGCCTGCATGAGTATTTGGCGGCTGCAGCGGAATATTTAATCATTTAGGAGGAGGACATCATGAAAAAACACATTGTATGCTACGGAGATTCCAATACCCACGGGTACTGTGCTGCGAATGACGGCCGTTTCGATGAAAATGAGCGCTGGCCGCGTCTCCTGGAACAGAAGCTGGGGGAAGATTATCTCGTTCTCGAGGAAGGCCTGTCTGGCCGTACCACCTGTTTTAACGATCCGATCCACGAGGGCTTGTCCGGGCTGGATTATATTTACCCATGCCTCATGAGCCACGAACCCGTAGATTTGCTGATCATCATGCTGGGAACCAATGATACCAAGGAACGTTTCGGCGCATCCGCCGCCTGCATTGCGCTGGGCCTCAAGCGTCTCATCGCAAAGGCCATCGCCACCACCGACTGCTGGCGGGATAAGAAGCCCAATATCCTTGTGGTCGCTCCCAAGAACATCGAGAAAGAATACGAGGCCACCGCGGTAGGCGCTACGATGGGACGCGGCTGTGCGGAAAAGTCAGAAGGCCTCGCCGAAGAGTACAGAAAAATCGCAGAGTTGATGGGCTGCCACTATTTCGACGCCAATACCGTCGTAAAAGAAAACAATAAAATCGATTATATGCACCTTACAAAAGAGGGCCACGAGGCGCTTGCCACCGCACTGGCCGGTCTGGTGAGGTTACAGTTCCCAGCCTGATGAGAAAATATTAAGGGAATTTTCACATATTTTTCCACTCCTTTGCTCCGGGATTATGGTATACTAAAGAAAAATGTTCCTCGCATAAGGAGAATCATCAGAATGAAGAAAAGAACGCGCGCAGTCAGTCTTTCTTTAGCCCTTGCCATCGCTGTGTCTGCAGTGATCCCATGGACTTTTGCATCCACTTCCGATTCCGCTTCCGGATCCATTTCCGATTCGGGAAGTAATAGAACGGCCTCCTGGAAGACGGCACAGGGAGACATGCTGTCCGTCAGCCAGAGCGGCCAGTCCCTGCAGACCTTCGCATTGGGGCCAGGCCTTGTCAATTTATCCCCGGCTGACCAGTTTGCCACCTACCAATGGGGATTAAAGAATGACGGGGAATTTCAGCTCGTCGAGATAAAAGCAAAGTTCCAGGCCGCTGACAATATCTATTCCGGCGGCAAAGGCGGTTTCGGCCTTCCGGGCCTTGGTCCCGGCGACTTCGAGTCCACGGTTGCCGACGCGGTAACGGGTGTCGATATCAATATCCGCCCGGCCTGGGATCTCTATGACCAGTCAGAAAACAAGCGGTCCGTGGTCGTAGCCATCATCGACACAGGCGTCGATTATAACCATCAGGAATTTTCAGGCGCCATGTGGACGAATCCCGGAGAAATCCCCGGTGATGGAATTGACAACGACGGAAACGGTTACGTGGACGATGTTCACGGCTGGAACTTCTATTCCGGCAACAGCCAGATCTTTGTCGGCGAAGAAGACAGCCACGGCACCCACGCCGCAGGCACCATCGCCGCAGTCCGCGGTTCCTACGGAATCGCCGGCATTACCGATAACAATTACGTAAAGATTATGTCCTTAAAGGCATTAGGCGGCAGTGACGGAACGGGTTCACCCGACTCTGTCATTCAGGCGATCCGCTACGCGGAAGCCAACGGCGCCGCCATCTGTAACTTAAGCATGGGAACCTCCGCTTATAACGAGGCGCTGGCCCAGACCATGCAGAATTCGAAGATGCTGTTCATCGTGGCCTGCGGCAACGGCGGCATAGCTGGAAAGGGATACGACACCGACATTTACCCGGTCTATCCCGCATCATTTCCATTTGATAACGTAATCTCCGTTGCCAACTTGTTATTCGACGGAAGCTTGAGCCGTGACTCCAACTACGGAGCCGCCAGCGTGGATATCGCGGCCCCCGGAACCTATATTGTCAGCACATTGCCGGGCAATAATTACGGTTTTATGAGCGGCACTTCCATGGCCGCCCCCATGGTGACCGGAGTCGCCGCCATGCTCTACTCCTACCGCCCCGAGATCTCACTGTCCGACGTGAAAAATATTCTGCTAAACTCCAGCCGAAAAATGGACCACTTAAGCGGGAAAATGGTGAGCGGCGGAATGCTGGACGCGTATGCGGCGCTGAGTTACCAGTAAAAATAAGGTGGGAGTCAGTGGTGGGAAATTTTGGATTTCAATATTCAGTAAGGAAATTTGGATTTTAAGAACGGTTATTATAAAGGACGTTCCTGTAGGTATTTGGCAGGGGCGTCCTTTTATATTGGGGTAGGCTTGATTTTACGTTAAGCTTTATGTGGTTTTCGCATTGAGTGCCGTCAAACGCATGCATAACAGCGGATATGGATTTCCCTGCTCGTCCAGCTCCGTCCGTTTGAAGCATTCAAATCCCATGTGCTCATAAAACCCTTTCGCCAGCGGATTCTGCTCATTTACACACAATTCATGTATCCCCAGCTCCTCTATACCATAAGTAAGAAGCCGCCTGCCCAAACCAGATCCACGCGCTTCCGGTTCAAGGAAAAGCATCTCCAGACGCACACCTGCTGTACCCATGAAAGCAATGGGTTCACTCTCTGCATTTATAGCAATCACCAAAGTTGGAACTTCAAGAAGCGCGGCCGGGACATACTTCTCTATTTCCCCGATTTCCTGTTCAGACAGGAAAAGATGGGGTTGATTCCCCCTGCTCTGATTGATTCTGCATAATCTACTCCTGTCTTGCCATAAAAATAACCCGGGAAGCACAAGTCTTCCCGGGTATCACTTCCACTTCTTATTCGTTCACTTTCGTCTCTTCTACTCCATGGAACGCCATCTGAAATTCGGAATAAGATCAGACCACTTGTTGACACCGATAATCGGTTTTGCGAATTCCGTAGCTTCCAGCGTATACTTCTTCTTATCAATGTCACGGAACACCTGCCAGATCTTACGGCGCTTCGTGGCCACAATGGTATCGCCCTGATTCATATCGCACTCCCACAGACCAAATGCCAATCCGCTGCGCACCTCCAACGGCGCGTCCACCTGGCGGCTTAAGATATAGGCGTCGATATATGGATTACTGTCTACCAGGTAATAGGAATAGGCAAATGCCGCCGCCTGGATCTGAGGAATGTCTCCTCTTGTGGGGCTCTTCGCCGTAAATCCTTCTTCTGTAAGGATAATATGGCGGACATCTCCGGTCGGTGAACGGAAAGCGGCCTGTGACATATAATCGGTAAGAACATTTAAATTAGCGAAGTTGATGACAGGGGAATTAAAGTCATTAGATATCCATCCGGTCTGTGCATCGTCCCAGAATTCCGGTTCCGTCATAGGCGCCGGATATGGGTGGTAAGCCAGCCCCCAGTCCATCTGCCCCTGAGCGTTGGCGATAGAATTAAATGTATCCATAATATTCTTTCCGCCGTATTTTAACTTGTTGTCGATCTCTGCATTCCAGTTATAGTCAAGGGAGAAATAGACCCTGTCATTTGCACTGGTACTCTTGATTGCCGTATAGAACACACGGAATGCATCCTGATACGCCTGAACGTAGCTGTTTAAATCCCAGGCTCCAGTGTAATTCCACTGCTGGTTATTAATCTCATTGCCGATAATCCAGTTGGATATCTTGCCCTGATTCGGATTTGAACCGTTGTACCGCTCTGCAAGGAATGAAGCGATAGCCTTAGTCTGTTCAAAACCGGCCTCTGTTGCCGCGTTAAATAAATAGTAAAATGCTTTTGAAGACTTCTTTGTACCGGGATAGATCAGATCCGGAGTGGCGTCATTCCATCCATTTAGGATGATAGCCGTAACCGTCATACCTTTACCGGAAAGCGCACTGATGGTTCTGTCGTAATCTTCAATAACCCGCTTGTCGAAATGATACGTCTTACCGTCATACTGGTAGTCAATCCCCTGACCTAAAATCTGATGAAAGGCAATATTCGTTCCCACATGTTTGACACCCAGATCAAATGCATCTGCCAGCATGTTAAGCTCGATATTAAGCCCTTTTTTTGTCAAAGGATCGTTAAATGCCGCTGTATTCGGTGCTACCGCCTCCGGGTTTGTGATATAGTGCGGGTCGCTGACCTCGATGTATTTCGTCCCATCCCAGACTGCTACCACAAATCTGCTGTATAACCGGTCCTCCGCAGTACCTTCATTCAACGGGAACTGATACGTTACCTCCGTTCCAAATGAAGCAGCCCCTGCGTAATCAAGGCGTCCTTCCAGATTCTTCTGATACGGCTTCTGTTCCACCAGATAGAGAACTCCATCCGTACCAGTCATGTCTCCGCTGCTGGTGACCTTGACCGTCACACTCTTTTTATCCGGATTGATCAGGCAGGAGGTGATCGATGATTCCACCTTGGGCCCCTGTGTCTCAGCGTTTTCAGCGGTCTCAGTGTCCGCGCTGGCGAATGAAGCAAACACACCGGTAAAGCACAACAACACTGTAGCCAGAATGCCTGCCGCTCCTCTTTTTATCATCTTACTATCCATTCCTGTTTCCCTCCGTGATGTCTAACTTTATGTACTCTACCATGATACCCAATTGCCATACCATTTGCAATAAAGTTTTTATTACGGAATTCTAAATTTACTTACAATATTGGTACCATCTGGAACTTCGCGAGCACCTCCATCAAACGATGCTTTGTGGATATTATGGCTAATAAACGACAAAACTGTGGGCGGTGACAACCTCCATCCAGCATTTTGCTCTGAGACGGTTTGTAAAACGGTCCACCTGCTCCATACCTGGATAGAAAGACATCTGATACGCTTTCTTCCAGTCCTTGTAGGTCACTTCGTAAATAAACTCCTCCGGTAAATCCACAATAGGGACTGGAGATTTCTTCCTGTTTTCTACAGCGGTTTTGGCAGCTTCACAGAGACGCTCTATTGCGCGCTTCTGCGGCACGCAGAAGGTGGAACCGCCCACACCACGCTTGATCTCGGCAGTCGAAATATGCGGTGCAAGTTCTCTGGCATCCCGGCACACGGCTTCGTCACCAGAGAGAAAAAGCACTGGTATTCCGAGGGAGGAAGCGGTATAGGTATTGAGCATAAATTCGCTCATAAAGCGGCCATTGAGGCGAATGTACTGGCTGTTTCCTGTGGAGGTGTGGCTGATGGCAAACTCCGGATTACCGGCGGCCGCATGGTACCCAAGAAAAAATACTCCGTCAAAGGTCTCGTCAAGGCCGAACATCATGTTATACGGATGCCCGCTCTTCCCCCGGATCAGCGTTACGTATTCCGGCATCGCGAGAGGGTTGATGTTGGAGGCGTCGCCATGGCCATCCTTTACGACAACGGCGGTCGCTCCGGCGGCATGCGCCGCCTCGCAGACTGCGACGACTTCGTTTGTCATCTCCTCTGCATACCTCTGGTAAACAGACTCGTTTTTATGAGTCTCATCGGTGAAGCTTAGTCCGGCGCAGCCTTCGATGTCTGCGCTGATGAATATTTTCATAGTGTTTCTCCTGTTCCGGGCTTTCGCCCTATAAAAATAAATGCAAAAGTGCCCAGCGAAGAGCAAGCTCTCCTCTGGGCACTTTCACATTTATTTTTGCACTGCTCAATGCTTGCGCATTATTTGCATTGCTTATTGCTTACGCATGATTACTCAATGATTGTAGCAACTTTTCCTGATCCAACGGTTCTGCCGCCTTCACGGATAGCGAAACGAAGACCCTGCTCCATAGCTACTGGATGAATCAGTTCTACAGTCATCTCTACGTTATCGCCAGGCATACACATCTCTACGCCTTCTGGAAGATCACATACACCAGTTACGTCAGTTGTTCTGAAGTAGAACTGAGGTCTGTAGTTGTTGAAGAAAGGAGTATGACGTCCACCTTCATCTTTTGTTAAAACGTAAACCTGAGCTGTGAATTTCTTGTGGCACTTTACAGAACCTGGTTTAACAAGACACTGTCCTCTTTCGATTTCAGTTCTCTGAACACCACGAAGTCTGTCTCTTATACACATTCTCCGAGCCCACGAGACAGGCAGAAATCTCGTATGCCGTCTT
>OJKJ01000659.1_pt1 | contig 16788 bp, 13 predicted proteins | sample 1596491 | NCBI WGS metagenome assembly OJKJ01 (sample SAMEA4350160, study PRJEB24818) | metagenome | biome: human; feature: gut; material: faeces | place: Denmark | collected 2013-09 | reverse complement strand
ATTTACAATCAGGAAACCGGAGCTGGGCGGGATACAGCTGGAAGCCGGAAATGGGCCGTCACTGAAGGCGGAGGCAGGAAGGAATGGGGACCAGTTGGAGATACAGTATAAGACGGCAGAAAATGCCTGTAAGGCGGAGATCTTCGTGGATGGGATATTTCAGTATTCCGGCGGGACAGTCGCTGATGGAGAAATTCAGCTGAATATCCCCGGACTGTCTGCCGGAACACATGAGGTGCAGATCGTCGTCTACGACCGTTTCCTGAATAAGACGGCGAAGACCATAGAAGTATAAGACTGTGAGGACCATTATGCATCAGATCAGCTCATGTATCCGGCGGATCAGATCCAGGTCCTCTTTTTTCAGTTTCAAATTGGAATTCAGTACGGTTCCATCCGGAGCCGTCACCCGGATATCGATGACCGTTCCTTCAGCCAGGGCGCGTCCGTGGACCGCTTTCATGAAGAAGGGGAATTTCGGATGGCGTACCTTAAAAGAGGTCCATTCTTCTTTTAACTGCATGAGTGCTGCAAAGTTCATGGATAGGTGCTTCCTTTCTGACTGTATTGTGCTGCCCGTAAAATCGTATCACAGAAAAAAACTCCGGTCAATACGTAAAACGGACTGAAATTCCAGACAGAACTTGTATTTTAATGGTTGATAGGTAATAATGAAAAGAAATGGAATTGAAAAAAACTGGAATGAAAAAGAACTGAATTTATAAGAATCGTCAGGAGGAAGTGAAATCGTGAAGAAGCCGGATTATGTAAAAGTCATCAAAATAGCCGTGGGCGCGGGCCTGGCTATCGTCCTGGCGGAGCGTATGGGGTTACGTTACAGCGCATCTGCCGGGGTGATCACACTTTTAAGCATTCAGGATACAAAGAAGGAGACAATCCGGGTGGTAGCACGCCGACTGCTGTCATTTGTCATGGCACTGGCCATCTCCGCGGCAGGTTTTTCTGTCTTTGGGTACGGCCCCCTGGCGGTCTGCGTCTTTCTGCTGTTCTTTTCTGCGGCCTGTATGGCGTTTGGAATGCAGGAGGGGATCTCTGTGAATACGGTACTGATGACTCATTTCCTGGCAGAGCGTTCCATGACAGGAGCCAATATCGCCAATGAACTGGGGCTTCTGGCCGTAGGCGCGGGAATCGGTGTGATTCTCAATCTCTATATTCCCGGAAAGGTACATTTAATCCGAACGAGCCAGCGCCGGATTGAGAGCCATATGAAGGAGATTCTGCGAAAGATGGCAGGACAGCTGACCACTGGAAAGGGCGGAGATGCCGGGCTGGCAGACGGTGAACCGCCGCTTCGTTCCCTTCTGGAAGCGCTTGACACAGAGCTGAAACAGGGGGAGAGGAGCGCGTATGAGGACATGGAGAATAAGCTTCTTACTGAGACGAGATACTACCTCCGGTATATGAACATGAGGCGGACACAGGCATTTGTCCTGGGACGGATCGAGGGGGAGTTAAAGCATCTGGGGGAACTGCCTTCCCAGGCGCAGCCGATTGCAGAGCTGATGGAGCGAATCAGCGGGGGTTTTCATGAGTATAACAATGCCGTAGGCCTGCTTGAGGCACTGGACGCGGTAAAGGAGGCTATGCGGGAGCAGCCCCTTCCGGAGCTTCGGGAAGAATTTGAAAATCGTGCGGTGCTGTTTCAGATTCTTTTGGAGCTGGAACAGTTCCTGGAGATAAAGAAGAAATTTGTGGAAGAACTGTCGGCAGAGGAAATAGGAAAATTTTGGAGAGAGACTACGTGTTGACAGGCGGAGCAAACTTCTGTATACTCGACACAGCGTCCGTGTGCGAAAGCCGGCTTAAAGTTGTTTCTGCCGGAAACTTGAGGTTTTTTTCCCGAGGTCTTCAGAGAATACTGGAAAAGAAGCTGGGGCGTGCCGGAACATTCACTGCACTGGTTTTAAAATTGTGGCCGGGAGGTGGACAGCATGGAAAAAATGAAGGATTTCTTTACAGCCAGGGTTGATATCTATGATGATCATATGATTCATGAGGTCGAAGGATGCCGGGAAGGCTATTTAAAGATGGCGGAGCTCGTGCCGGAAAAGACGAAGACACTTCTGGATCTGGGATGCGGAACCGGACTGGAGCTGGAGGCAATATGGACCAGGAACCCGGGGATTGCCGTCACAGGAATCGATCTGACGCCCGCGATGCTGGAACGGCTGAAGAAAAAGTATTCCGACCGGGATGTAACCCTGATCGAGGCGGACTATATGGCCTGCGAGCTGGGAACGGAGCGGTATGATGCCGCGGTTTCCTTTCAGACACTGCATCATTTTACCCATGAGGAAAAGCTGGGGCTGTATGAGAAATTATGGCGTGCCTTAAAGGCCGACGGCTGCTATATCGAGTGTGACTACATGGCGGAAACGCAGGAGCAGGAGGACTATTTCTTTGCGGAGAAAAAGCGCCTGGAGAAAGAACTGAAGCTTGTTAAAGGGGAATATTACCATTTTGACATGCCGTGTACCATGGAGAATCAGAAGCATCTGTTAAGACAGGCTGGTTTTACTGAGGTGGAAGTGGTATGGAGACAGGAGAATACAACGATCCTGTATGCAAATAGATAGAGAGGGGGCCGTTTCTTTATGATGAAAGAGGTTAAGACTGCATAGCAACAGGCCTATGCAGTGAAAGATAATATGAGTAATTGTATAGCCTTTGCTATTCCTGACAGTAAAATATGTTTAGGAGGCAGCGATGCGCTATCGGAAAGCAACGGAGGTTCTGCCGGAAGAACTGGTGGAAGCAATCCAGAAATATATGGATGGGGGATACGTCTACATCCCCAGAAAAGAAGAGAATAAGAAGAAGTGGGGAGAAGAAACCTCCTTTCGGGGAGAGCTTAAGACCCGCAACGAAGAGATTTATCGTAGATATCTGGATGGATTCGGTGTGAAGACGCTGGCGGAGGAATACTTCCTTTCGGAAAAGAGCATTCAGAGAATCATTTTATCAGAAAAAAATAAAGAAAAAAAATAGTATGGAAAAACGATGGCCGGGGTTTTTTCTCGGCTTTGGGTGCGGGGCCGCGCAGGGAGAGTTCATATCCCGTGTCCGCCCCGCTTCCTACTCGCCATAAAAATGGCCGGGATTGTCGGACACAAAATGCATGTGTTCGCCATTCCCGGCTATTTTTATGGTTCGTATCCAGACGGCGGCACACTGGGATATGAACTCTCCCTGCGCGGCCCCGCACCCAAAGCCGAGAAAGAACCCCGGCCCATCGTTTTTTGTGTATTTCTCCCGATCCCCCGCCGTGTGATGTGCCGCGTCTTTCAGACAGAACCGACGACGAGGTATGCCTTCGTCCGGAGCCGTGTTAGAGTGGTTTCCGGAGGGACTGTTATGAAGAACAATATTCAAAAAATAAGAAGAGAACGCTGGAAGCTTGTGCCGGAGGCCGTACCCACGGTGAGACGGAATTGCTCGAAATGTAAAGAAAAACGTGAATTTATAAATAGCATGAAATTCCGTGTAAATGCTAATGGAAAAAACGTGGATGTATGGCTGATCTACCGCTGCGAGAAATGCAGTACCACCTGGAATATGAGCATTTTTGAGCGGAGCCCGGTGAGTGCGATACCGGAAGAGGAGTACGCCGGCTTCCAGGCAAACGACCGCCTGCTGGCAGAATCCTACGGAAGACGAATGGATTTATTTGTAAAAAACAGAGCGGAAGCAGTGACGCCGGAAGGTGGGTACCGGATAGAGGCAGAGACGGAATCTGAAACAGGCGCGGAGGAATGCGCTGTGGCAGGAAGAGAGGCAGGAAGAGAGGCAGGAGGAGAGGCAGGAGCAGAGGAAAATGTCCTCCCGGCTGAGAGCGGCTTCCGGCGTATTGAGCTTGAGGTTCCGTTTCCCATGGTATTGAGACTGGACAGCCTGCTGGCCGACCGGCTGGGAGTATCGAGAAGCATGGTGAAGCGCTGGTGCGGCCAGGGAGTCGTGGTGAAGCTGGACAGAGAGGAGAACGTGTGGAAATCGGAGGAGAGGCTCTGCCGGGAAAAGGTCAGGAACGGTCTGGTGATCGGAATCCGGCCTGTCCTGTCGGTTCCTGAGACAGTCCCGATGCCGCAGGTCTGTCCTCCCGGTTTGACGCCTGTGAAATTAAAAGCCTGAAAAACGATCTGACCGTGGCTCTTAAATAAAAATTACCATATAATATCAAAATACTTGACCACAAAAGATAAAAATGGTAAAATAAAGTAAAGAAAACTGCGGAAGGAGATCGGCTATGATGAATCTGGAGAAGATGAAAAGACGAAAGAAAGAGTTGGGAATGACGAACCAGGAGCTGTCTGAACGGTCCGGCGTGCCGCTGGGAACCGTTAATAAGATATTCAGCGGAGCCACGAAGTCGCCGCAGTACGATACGATACTCGCATTGGAGACGGTTCTGGGGATGACGTTTTACCGCGACGAAGACGGACCGTATGTCAGCAGCATGCGGGAAGAAGCTTTTCATTATACGGTTCAGGGATCGTACACCCTGAAGGATTACTATGCGCTCCCGGATCATGTCAGGGCCGAGTTAATTGACGGTCAGTTTTACTATATGTCATCTCCCGGTCTTATTCACCAGAAGCTTGTCGGAGAACTGTACTTTCAGATTAAAGAGTACATCAGGAGAAAGGGGGGACCCTGCGATGTATTTCTTGCTCCATTTGATGTGCTTTTGGACTCGGATGACAGAACGGTGGTACAGCCTGACCTGATGATCATCTGCGATCAGACGCGCGTGGAAGCGAAAGGCGTAACCGGTGCCCCTGATTTTGTCCTGGAGATCATATCCGAGAGCACAGGGAAAAAAGACTATTCGACGAAACTGAATAAATACTGGTCGGCAGGCGTCCGTGAATACTGGATCGTCGATCCGTTAAAGGGACGAATCCTGACGTACTGGTTTAACGGCGACAATCCGGATATAGGGATATATGGTCTGCACGATACAGTTCCAGTAGGTATTTATGGAGATTTGTCCATCGATTTTGGAGAGTTTTCTTTCCTGGCGTGATTTCTGTTAGAAAACAGGGGATTTTCCATGGACGTGAGATCAGATACGTGTATTAGTGAAGAACTGCCGGGTAGAAGGAATCAGACACACCTCATTGACAGGAAGCGTTCTGATTTCTTTTTTCTTTCACAGGAAATGCTCCTTTTTTCGGAACTCAGAGGGAGTGACGCCCGTGTAGTCTTTAAAAAGCTTGCAGAAATATTTGACGTTAGGGATCCCGACAGCCTCTGATATTTCGTACAGCTTCTGATTGGTGTTCAAGAGCAGCTGTTTCGATTTTTCAATCCGCACATTCTGAAGGTAGTTGATCAGATTCAGGCCGGTCTTCTTTTTGAACAGGGAGCTGAAGTAGCTGCTGTTCATGGAGATGAGGTCGGAGATCATACTCAAATCCAGATCCAGGTAATAGTTTTGCTCCATGTAGGCGATGGCCTGGTCTACCGGAGAGGAAGCCATGTGGGAGGCAGGGGCGGTTCCCTCCTTTTTCCGTTTCCAGTAGTCCATCAGCCGGGCATAGAGCGCATCCATCAGGGCATCGGGAGAATCGCACGCCGTCATGGCTTTGGAAACGAAAAACTCGATCCGGTAGGCGCTCTCCGGTTCGAGACCGTCTTTGGCGGCCTGAAGGGCAAAGGATTCTTCCAGTTGGTCGAGACAGTCACAGACGTAGCCGGGGGAAGAGTTCTCAACGCTGAGGATGTGATGGATGAAGCTGTAGAAGTTCTGGCGCAGATCGAACTGGCTGTTTCCAATGAAGTAGTGGTACAGCGTTTCGATCATGGTTAAGGGAATCACAGGAGTTCGTGCCTCTGTGTTCCGCTGCCGTTTCGGGTAAAATGCCACGGCCTCCGGATGGAAGAGCCGGTGATGCAGCAGCATGCACGCTTCCTGATACATGGAGGGAAGCGATTCCCTGGAACTTTCCACGCGGCTGATGGAGAGGCAGATCCGGAGCCCGTGTTTCTGGCCGTATACCCGGATCTCTTCCTCTATATTCTGCCATATCTTGTGGCTGTAACCGGGGTCGAGGCGTGAAAAGTTGAAAAGCAGGCATTTATAAACGGACAGGATATCCGCCTGGTAAACGGCGGCATAGGGCTCAAACAGGGAGACGATCCACAGAAAATGGTTTTTATAGTCGATCGAGGACCCGTCTGAAGAAACAACAGGCGTGATCTTGAGGCAGACAACCGCCATGTACTCCTCCGGAAATGCAATGGAGTAGTGGGAGAGGAAATGTCCGATCTCCCCGGCCGGATAACGGCCGGACAGGATATTGCCCAGCAGCAGCTCCTGGAAACGGTCCAGCTTTTTTTCGTAGGTGTGGATCCGTTCCGTCAGCTCCAGGCGGAGTGACCGCTGTTCCTTCAGCTGTCCAATCACCCGGGTGAGCACTTCTTTTATCTCATTCTTGGTGCTGGGCTTTAACAGATAGTCTTTGACTCCATATTGAAGGGCCGTGCGGGCATACTCAAAATCGCTGTAGCCGCTCAGGATGATAAACTGGCCTTCTGGCAGCAGCTTCTGGCTCTCCCGGATAAATGTCAGGCCATCCATGAGCGGCATTTTAATATCGGTCATGATGATGTCGGGAGCATGCTCCCGGCAGAGACGCAGCCCCTCTTCTCCGTCACCGGCCTCGTAGATGTGTTCAAAGTCCATCTCCAGCTTCCGCAGGGTGACGATCAGTCCTTTTCTTATGATATCTTCATCTTCAACAATCAAAAGTGTCATAACTTACTCCGTTCGTTAAGAAAATTTTCTTCCTGTTCCTTTGTTGGTATGGAGACGGGCAGGGAGATCGTGTTGCAGGCGCCGCCTAAGTCCGAGGAGGAAAACGTAAAGGAATAGTGCCTTCCGTAAAGGAGAAAGAGCCGCAGGTTTACATTGAGAATGCCGATGCTTTTTCCGGATCGGGAGGATTCCCTCTCCTGCGGGTCAAGGGATATGGGTTCGACCTCCAGTGTTTCCGTGGACTTCTTCATGGCAGATGTAAGCGTCTGCAGCTGTTCGCCGCTGATTCCTGTCCCGTTGTCCTCAATCTTAATGATAATGCTGGAATCTTCCCTGTAAATGGTCACCTTTATGATCAGCTCACTAAGCTTATTCTCAAATCCGTGGACAAAGGAATTTTCAATAATGGGCTGAAGAATAAAATTGGGAATCTCAAAGCGGAGCAGATTGTCCGGCACCGACAGGAGCAGAGTGACCCGGTTGTTTAGCAGTAAATTCTGGATATTGATATAGTCCCGGATGATCTGCAGCTCGTGCTCCAGCGTGCAGTGGTAGCTGGCCGGGGAGATGTTGTAGCGCATCAGATTCCCCAGGGCGGCGATGCTGTCGGAGAAATCATCCAGGTCGTGGATGATGGCGATCATTTTAAAGGTATCCAGGATATTAAAGAGAAAATGAGGATTGATCTGGGCCTGGAGGGCGGAAAGCTCCGTCTCCTTCTGCAGCATCCTGGCTTTGTATACCCGGTTGATCAGCTCATTGATTTTGAATGACATATAGTTGATATCGGTGGCCAGCTGATCGATCTCATCCTCCCCGTTTACCGGGATTGCGACATGGAAATCGCCTTCCTGAATCTTATGTACGGCATCGATAATCGTGTTGATCTTTCGGATCAGCAGTGTGGACAGGAGGTAGGAGAGCAGCACGATGCCAATGGCTGCTGCTAAAATCACCAGGGTGAACAACTGCTGAGCCTTTAGAACCGGTCCGACGATTTCAGCGCCCGGAACCGCGCACAGGATCCAACTGTCCAGCGAACCGATCTGCTTGATGGAAATCAGATACTCTGTCTGCGCCAGGGAGACGAGGAACGGGCCTTCATCGCTGTCAGAGAGACAGTCCCCCTCCATAAGTCTCTCTTCCAGGGAATGGCGGAAATCCGCGGTAACCTTTGCCGGCAGGTCGGAGATGATCTTTCCGTCGCTGTTTACCGCCGCCACAAAACCGGATTCCATGGCCGGTATGGTTTTCATGTCCTCGAAAAATACGGATGGTTTGATGCAGACCTCCAGGAAATTATTGGAAGTCAGAAGTGGATAAAACAGGGAATAGACCATCTGATCTTCCCCGCCGTAGCCGTAGCTGTAGCTGCGGTTTATGTGGCATGGCTCCAGGTAAAAACCCTTGTCAAAAATGGAATCCTCCATCTCCTGCATCCACGGCTCTGAGCGGTAGTCATCGTACTGATGAAGGTACTGGGTTTCCGGAATCGAGGGGTTATTTGTGAAAAAGTGGTAATAGGATATCTCCGGACTGGAGGCTTCCAGCCATGAGAGCAGGGGCGAAATATCATTGTTCAGAATCTCGATTAATTCGAGATCACCATAAAATTTGGGAACGAAGAACTTATTGATGACCGTATTGGTGGAGACTAAATAGGAGACATTTCTTATTTTTTCTATTTTGGAATTGATGGTGTTCAGTTCCTGATCCAGTCTCTGATCGATGGCGCTCACGGCGTTTTCCCGGACCGGCTTTACGATGGACTGATACAGCAGGACAAGGCAGAGTATGAGCGGGAATGAGACAAGGACAAGATAACAGAGAATCAGCTTCGATTTATAATGCATTTTTTTGAATATGGCCATTTGCAGGACCTCCGGAGTAGGGGGGTATGTGAAAACAACTAAATTTATTGTACTATTTCCAAAAAACGTGTACTTCTTTTACAAAAACCGTGTGATATACTATGAGCACCTGGTAAGGTATGCTGTATGGCAAACGGGAATGTTCCCAATATTCAATTATAAAGCGTTTTTTTAGTTTTGCAACGGGAAAAAACGTAAGATGGAGGAGGCTTGGTATGTGTATATGAAAAAGTTACCGAAAAAAAAGAGGGTGGGAAAGAGGCAGTTTCAACTGCAGCTAATGGTGATTCCTGCCATGGTTTTCTTTTTTATTTTTTCCTATATCCCGGTTATGGGACTGGCAAATGCTTTTCTGGATTACTCGCTGACCGACGGATTCTTCGGCCACGCATTTGCAGGAATGAAGTATTTTAAGGAGCTGTTCTCCAGCGAGAGCTTCTATCTCGCCATGAAAAATACACTGGGAATGAGTTTCTTGAAGTTCTTCTTTACGTTTACGTCGCCGCTTCTGCTGGCGCTCATTATCAATGAGGTGCCGTTCAAGTGGCTGAAGAAGGCAACCCAGACGGGAAGCTACTTACCGCATTTCCTGTCCTACGTCATCGTAGCGACGCTCTGGATTGTGTTTCTGGACAGCAAGGGACTGATCAATGATATTCTGATGAGACTGCATATCACGGATATGCCCATCGAATTCCTGGCGGATTCCAAGTATTTCTGGTGGATCGGCGTGTGGATCGACTGCTGGCAGGAGAGCGGCTGGAATGCGATTATTTATCTGGCGGCCATCGCGGGCATCAACCAGGATATCTACGAAGCGGCGGCCGTGGACGGCGCCGGGCGTCTAAAACGGATCACACAGATCACGCTTCCTTCTATCGCATGGACGGCCGGAGTCCTTTTCGTTATGAACTGCGGAAACTTACTGAGCGGCGGACCGGTGGCTTCCAACTTCAATCAGTCGTATTTGCTGGGAAATGCTTTTAACTATTCGAAATCCTATGTAATCCAGAAATTCATTGTCGATGAAGGCTTAAACCAGCTGAGGTTTTCCTTTGCGGCGGCGGGGAATCTGATTCTGTCCGTACTTTCGGTGACGCTTCTTCTGACCGCCAACAAAATATCAAAAAAAGTATTTGGAAAGAGCGTCTTTTAACAGGAGGGTGACGATATGCTTCGTATGAAATTAGGAAGATCTGGAGAGGACAGAATCATTAATATCGTTACTGCTGTATTGTGTATTCTGGTTCTGATCGTGACCGTATATCCGGTTTATTACTGCCTGATCTATTCGTTTAATGACGGCAAGGATGCGGCGAAACAGGCGATTTACTTCTGGCCGAGAAAGTTTTCCCTGGAGAATTACAAGATCGTTTTCCAGAACAAAGCGATCTATCCGGCCTTCATGATGACGATGCTCAGGAGTATTGTGGGAACGGTACTGGCCGTTTTCTGTATGGCCATGGCGGCGTACGCGCTGTCCAAGGATAACTTAAAGGGGCGGAAGGTCTATATGATTATGGGCGTCATAACGCTGTATTTTTCAGCCGGAGTGGTGCAGTCCTATCTCCTTTACCGGGAGATGCGGCTTTTGGATTCCTTCTGGGTCTATATCCTGCCTAACATTTTTCAGTTTTACTATATCATTCTGTTTATATCATTTTTTAGAGAACTGCCGGCGGCGCTGGAGGAATCGGCGCAGATGGACGGAGCGGGGTACTTTACGATCCTGTTTAAGATCATCATACCGCTGTCAACGCCGGTGATCGCCACAGTATCGCTGTTTGTAGGGGTCTGGCACTGGAACGACTGGTTCCACCCGGCTTTCTTTATCCAGAACGAGAGCCTGATGACACTGCCGGCCGTCCTGATGCGGGCCATGTCTCTGGCCGAAGCGCAGCAGACGCTGCAGAAGATGATTGCCGTGCCGTCGCAGAGCAGTACCACCATGGAGTCGGTCCGGTATGCAATGTTAATCGTGTCGATTCTGCCGGTAACAATTATTTACCCCTTCGTCCAGAAATTCTTCTTAAAAGGAATGATGCTGGGCGCGGTGAAAGAATAAGCGTACCCATTCAGCAGTGCGGCAGTTTGTATCGAAAAATGTGTTACAAGCTTGCTTGTATAAGCACTTTTCGATACAAACTGTCATAGGGCGGAACGCCCGGGCTTCTTGTTTTCGTGCATTTCGAAAACAAGAAGATGCACGGCTGAAAAAATTACGAACAAAAAAAGTAAATCAATAACCATACATAAAGGAGAGAGGGAATATGAGAAAGTTGAAACGTGTATTATCATGCATGGTGTGCTCTGCTATGGCAGCAGGTATGCTGGGAGGCTGCGGGGGCGGCCAGAGTACGGTTAAGGAGACCACAGCGGGGACTGTGGCAGTGGATACGACGGAAGCAGAAACGCAGACAGAGGCGCCGCAGGCGGCTGCATCGAATTTCCAGTCGGAGATGGACTGGAAGAAAATCGGCTGGCAGGCGGATCCGGAAGATCTGGAATGGAAGGAAGACACATCGCCCATAGAATTAGGGTATTACGCCAACTTTTCCTGGTTTTCGCTGGACTGGAACGATGCTACGGCAGAGCGTGTGACCGCGAAGACAGGCGTTGATTTAAACTTTATGAAACCGGTAGTTGACGACGGCCAGAAGCTGAATATGATGATCGCCGGCAATCAGCTGCCTGATATCCTGACTCTGGACAAAAATGACGCGGCCTTAAAGAAGATGGCCGAGGCGGGGATGCTGTGGTCGCTCGACGATCTGATTGACCAGTATGCGCCGAAGATGCGTGAAATCCTTCCGAAGGAAATCTTAAGCAACTATCAGATGGCGGATGGGAAGACGTATCAGTTTACCACATGGATTCAGGGAGAAGCATGGCAGAAGGCCGCGAGAGAGTACGATCAGATCGTGGGAACAAACCAGCCAGTCATGACGGTCAGAAAAGATTACTACGATGAGATTGGTCGTCCGGAGATCAGGAATATGGCTGACTTCATCGCTGCTGTTAAGCAGATGAAGGAAAACCATCCGGATAAAATCGGTTTTTATCCCGCTGATGGAAGCATGTCTGCCGATGAGTTTGGAAAGAGCGCGAAGCTTTCCCACTATGGCATCCAGATGGGGCTGAGCACCGACTTCTCAGAGAAGGACGGGGGAATCCAGTGGGTGGTCCGCGACGACAAGTTCAAAGAACCGATGAAGTATTTAAATGAGATGTATCTGGAAGGAATTCTGACAAAAGATCCGTTCATTGACACCAAGGATGTAGGAAAGGCCAAGATTGAGCAGGGCGATGTGATTTCCTACTGCTGGACGATCTCCGACGGCGAGAAGGTGCCTGGAGACAATCCGGAGACAACCTACGAGATTCTGCCTCCGTTTGAGACATACGGACAGATCAGAACGGGAGCCGGCTGGCTGGCGACCGTGATTCCGAAGACCTGCAAGGACCCTGAGAGAGCGATCCGTTTCCTGGAATATCTGGCATCTGTAGAGGGACACAGCGACGTATTATGGGGCATCGAAGGCGATACGTATCAGGACGCGGTAGCAGGCGCCCAGTGGCATATGGTAGACGGAAAACCGGTTCTGCTGGAAGAGTATGTGAAGGATAAGAACGCGGACTGGGGCGGCGTTGCCTCCAGAAATGGACTGGGCGAGTATTGGATCGCCTGCAACGAGCTGTTGTGGAATCTGCCGTGGTGGAACGACCAGGATGAGAGAATGAACAAATTCAATGAACAGTTCGGAAAGTATGTGGAATTCCGTCCGGAACTGGACATTCAGGACCCGTCACCGGAATCTGAAGAGGGAATTATCAGACAGAAAGCGTTCAGCCTCCTGCAGCAGTATTCCGTAAAAATGATCTTTACCGAGGACTTTGAGTCCGTGTACCAGGAATTCATTCAGAAGATCGATGAGCTGGGGATGAACAAGGTGGAAGCTTATTGGACGGAAGAGTATAAGAATAAGACAAAATAAGAGGGATTATGACTGAGAAAAAGATTACCTGCGGCGGAATCAGACCACTCATTTACTGCATCAGCAGGGAAGAGGGAGATGCGTATCTGATCCATAATTACGACGGCGCGGTGGAATTCCCGCCCATTACCCGGTGCTTTATCCTGCCCTTCCAGGGGCAGGGGGAGTACCGCTCCTATGAGGTGACATCGAAAGAGCCATTTCAGGTTCACATAAGTGCAGATGAAATGGAGGTGACCGTTTCAGTAGATAAAGAGGACGCTATATCCCCGCTGGCATGGAAAGAATTTGACGGCCCGCCGCACTGTGATGTGATGGGAAATTCCATGGAGCTGGACTTCGAAAATGGGGATATCTTCCGGGATACGTATTACCATTTTTACTGGGAAACGCTTCTGCCCTCGGTGGTGGAACGGACGAGGGCGAAATCGTATTCCAACAGCGATGGTTACGTGGTGAGTACGCTTCAGAAGGGCGCCTATGCGGGAACGTACCCGGATGTGGACCATGAATTCCAGATCAAGGGACGCCTGGCCATGGCGGATGAACTGGATCTGGCTGTGGTAAGGCGCATGATGGAACTGCAGCTTAAGCTGATGGCGGAGGATCCGGAGCAGGCGTTCCGTGATCCGTGTGCCATTCAGCCGAACGGAGCCAGAGAGTACCATGTCAGGCGGAACAGCCTGGATAACTCGGAGAATGCGGAGATGTTTCTCGTGACCGGGAATATCGAAATCATTGAATCTGCATGCTTTTATTACGCAGCCGTTAAAGACGATGACTGGCTTCGCGGCCATATCGAGGGGCTGGAAAACTCCCTGTCCCTTGTGGAGAGCTGTATCGACCGACAGGGCCGGCTGTGGTCCGACGTTTATTACGAGGATCAGGTGATCAAGGACGGCCGGGAATGTATGGCCCAGGCGCTTGCGGCCAGGTCATTTGAAATCATGGCCGGGCTGGAAGCGGTCTTAAAACGGGATAAACAGGAGGCGCATTACCGGGCCGTATCGGGCCTGCTGAAGGATGCCCTGGTGCAGGAGCTTCCTGCCGGCTTCTGGGATGCGTCGAAGAAGCGGTTTATCGACTGGGTGGACAGAAATTCGGTGTCCCATGACCATATCCACCTTCTGGCAAATGAGCTTCCGGCGCTGTTTCATTATACAAATCCGGATCAGGAGCAGGGCGTGGACCGTCTGATGGAGGCGTGTTTTGAGGAGTTCCAGCGTTTCCCCAGCTTCGTTTCCGCCAGAATTTCAGATTATACGGAGTCGGAGATCGGTTCGGGAGGACCGTATGACCTCTGTGCGGCCGGCAGATACTGGTGCTGGGATTTTGCCTACTGGAGAGAAAAGGGAAGAACTGATATTCTGGAACAACAGCTTTTGGCGGTCTGCCGTCAGGCCAGGATAGACGAATACCGGATGGGGGAACGGTATGACATGAATTACATTTACTATCTCAGTGAGAAAAACTGGCACGGAGCGGCCCATTATTACGAGTATCCCTGTGTATTTATCTGGAATCTGATCGCCGGGTACGCGGGTGTGCGGTTTGCGCTTCAGGCTGATTTAGAGATAGAGCCGATGCTCGCCGGAGACGGAAGAGTAAGGCTGGAAAATCCGCAGTACGGCATTGAATATACGGTGGCGGGAAATACCATTTTCGTGAAAAATCTGCTTGATCAAGAGCGGTCACTGCTGGTAAAATGGAAAAATGAGGAACGGCTGGTGAAGCTGGGAGAAAACGAGACCTGGTCCTATACGTGCGGCGTGAATTAATGGAATACCAGAGCGTGTTTTAAATAAAAATGGAAAGCTGTACAGATACCTGTACGGCTTTTCTGGAATGAGGAGATTACATGGTAAGAGATATAAAAAGATATGGAAATCCGGCCTGCAGGGAACGTGCCATTGTACAAGGGCCGAACTGCCGTTTCACCGTATTGACGTCCTCACTGATTCGTATGGAATACAGCGAAAACGGCAGCTTTGAGGACCGGGCCACGCAGATTGTGATGAACCGGGAATTTACGGTTCCGAAATATGAAGCTGCATGGAACGGTGGTTTCCTGACGATTACTACGGAGTTTTTGCAGCTGCGTTACCGGGGCGGGGTGTTTGCTGAAGACGGATTAAGTATACGGACGATCATAGATCCAAAGACGGGAGAAAGCCGTTTATGGCGCTGGGGAGACGAGAGTAAGGATCTGGGAGGAACTGCGCGCACGCTGGATGAGGTGGATGGTGCGATTCCTCTGGAGCACGGGATGATTTCCAGAGACGGCTGGACTGTGATTGATGACAGCAGTTCCATGGTCATTGGAGAGGACGGCTGGGTTACGCTGCGCGGAGGCGTTGGGTTGGATTTCTACTTCTTTGGTTATGGCCGCCGCTATCAGGAATGTATCCGCGATTTTTACAGGCTGTGCGGGAATACACCTCTGCTACCGCGGTGGGCGCTTGGAAACTGGTGGAGCCGGTACCATAGATATACGGAAGAGGAATATAAGAAGCTGATGGTGCGCTTTCAAAGAGAGCAGATCCCATTTTCCGTGGCAGTCATCGATATGGATTGGCATCTGGTCGATATTCCGCCGAAATATGGGACCGGATGGACCGGATATACCTGGAACCGGGAGCTGTTCCCTGATCCGCCGGAGTTTCTGGCGTGGCTCCATAAACAGGGGATGAAGGTTACCTTGAATGTCCATCCGGCGGACGGAGTGCGCGCCCATGAGGAGGCGTATCCGCGAATGGCGGAGGCGCTGGGAATCGATCCGGCTAGCGGGACAGCGGTGGAGTTCGACGTGACGGACCGGGCGTTTCTGGAGGCGTACTTCGATGTGCTGCACCACCCGATGGAAGAGGACGGCGTCGATTTCTGGTGGGTGGACTGGCAGCAGGGGAAGAAAACCAGGATTCCCGGCCTGGACCCGCTCTGGATGCTGAACCATTACCACTATTTGGACAGTACGCGGGCCGGCGGTGCGGGCCTTACATTTTCCAGGTATGCGGGAATTGGCAGCCATCGGTATCCCGTCGGATTTTCCGGGGACACCATCATAAGCTGGGAGAGTCTTCAGTTTCAGCCGTATTTTACGGCTGCGGCAAGCAACGTGGGATATGGCTGGTGGAGTCATGACGTCGGAGGACATATGATGGGGGCCAGGGATGATGAACTGGCGGCGCGCTGGGTGCAGCTCGGCGTATTTTCACCAATCAACAGGCTTCACAGCACCTCCAATCCGTTCAGCGGTAAGGAACCCTGGAATTTCAATAAGCGGGCCGAGAAAATTATGGGGGACTTCTTGCGGCTTCGCCATGAACTGATCCCCTATCTCTATACCGCGAACCGCCGGGCCAGCTTCGAGGGCTGTCCTCTGGTTCGGCCGCTGTACTGGGAGGAGCCGGAACAGAAGGAAGCCTATGAGTTCCTGAATGAATATTATTTCGGCTCGGAACTGCTGGCCGCGCCCATTACGGAGCGGATGGAACCGGAGGCGGATCTGGCGGGTGTGAAAGCCTGGATTCCGGATGGAATCTGGTTTGATTATCAGAATTCGCGGATATATCAGGGAAGAAAACAGATGATGTTTTACCGCACCTTAGAGCAGATGCCGGTGCTTGCAAAGGCGGGAGCGATCATTCCCAGAAGCCTTGACAGGATGGGAGGCACGGGAAATCCCAATTGCATGGCGGTCGATATCTTCCCCGGCGCGGACGGCTGCTTCAACGTATGGGAAGATGACGGGAGAACAGAGGCAGATGGGGAAAAGGATGACAGGTGGGCTGTAACACGGCTTTCCCTGGAGTGGAGACCACTTACCCGTTTCGTAATCTGCGGTGTCGAAGGCTATCGGAGCGCATTTCCGGAAATGCGTTCGTGGGAGCTGAATTTCCGGAATGTGGAATATGAGGTCCCGGAAGTGAACGTCGAAGGAGAGCGTATAGACGCGGTTGTTTCCTACGATGAGGTAAGGAAAAATCTGACACTGGAGCTTTCGGGAATCCCTTCCGTAAAAAACGTGGAGGTGCGATTTGGAACCGCTATGGAGATGGCCTCTATGGACCGGGCGGATCAGGCATTCGAGATTTTAAACAGGGCGCAGATTTCTTATGATAAGAAGAAAGCAATATTAGAG
>OJKJ01000657.1_pt1 | contig 16832 bp, 18 predicted proteins | sample 1596491 | NCBI WGS metagenome assembly OJKJ01 (sample SAMEA4350160, study PRJEB24818) | metagenome | biome: human; feature: gut; material: faeces | place: Denmark | collected 2013-09 | reverse complement strand
GGCCTGGGGTTCTCCATACACTACCGTCCTATACCTCTGATAACTTTGTTTTTCAGAATCCCAATACAGATAATATCTCCGCCAGCGGCTTACGTTCCTTCACCACCCCAATATACGATTCAGCAGATCCCGGTAATAGAGCCTCCCTGCAGCTTGAGTTAAGTGCGGATTCTGAATCATTCTTCCCTCCAGTCATTATATGCTATCTTCATTGATTTTTAAATGCAGAACGCAACATTTGTAATTTATGGCAAAAAAGAAGACATCCCCCATTGGGAACATCTTCTTACAAGCAACCATCCCTCTCCCCGTCACTTATGATACGGTTCTCCGTTCATAATCCGGTAACCTCTGTATATCTGTTCCAGGAGAATCACCCGCATCAGCTGGTGCGGAAATGTCATCCGGGAAAAACTCAGCAGATAATCAGCCCGGTCGAGAACCCGCCCCGACAGCCCCAGGGAGCCGCCGATAACGAACACAATCTGGCTGGTTCCCGATACGCCCAGTGAGGCAATTTTCTCTGACAGTTCCACGGAATCCAGCATCTTTCCCTCGATCGCCAGGGCGATCACACAGGCGCCCTCCCTGATACTGGCCAGAATCCGTTCCCCCTCCTTCTCCTTGATCTGAGTTTCCAGCGCCTCCCCGGCATTGTCCGGGGTCTTCTCATCCGCCACCTGGATAATCTCCAGTTTACAGTACCGGCTCAGCCGCTTGCTGTACTCCTCGATCGCGGCGGTGTAATATTTTTCTTTTATCTTTCCAACTGTGACCAGCGTTATCTTCATGTATCTCCTTCTTACTGTTTGACTGCCCGGCCATCCGGCAGGTTCTTCTTCATCGCCTCCAGAACTCTGCACACCACCTGCGCCACAGATTTCTTTCGCTGGGTTTTCACCCGTTTTACCACTTTTCCGTCCGGCTTCCGGCTGATTCTATAGGTGATCCTTAAGAATTCCTCCACCTCGTTCCAGGCCTCCCGGCTCTCCGGAAATAAGTCCAGCCCCATTTGGAATACATGGAACATTCCCTCATAGACCGATAAACGTCGGCGTACGCCCGCCTGCTTCAGCTTATCCGCAACTCCCAGCGTATCGCTTAAAAGGACCTCATAGCTTCCCACCTGCATGAGCACTGGAGGAAATCCCTGAAAATTACCGAATAACGGCGACAGGTACGGATTCTTCGGATCGGCATCTCCGATATAGGAAGAATGAAACAGCATATTGTCGGTGGAATTACCAAAGAGCGGATCCGTCTCGTAATTATCTGTGTAGCTGGCGCCGCTGTTGGTCATATCAGACCAGGGGGACATGGTGATAATTCCTCCCGGCAGGGGAAGCCTGTTGTCCCTCAGATACATAACCAGGGCCAAAGCGAGTCCGCCGCCCGCGGAATCTCCCGCTATGATGATATGATCCGGTTCGTACTCCTTTTCCTGGATCAGCCATTTGTAGGCGTAAACCGCATCCTCTAAGGCGGCCGGGTATGGATACTCCGGGGCCACCCGGTAATCGATCGTGAGCACATCACCGCCGAAGCTCAGCTTGGAGTACCGCACCGCAAATTTCCGGTATATATTCTTCATGGGACCGATATAGCCGCCGCCGTGCAGCTGCAGAATCACACGCCCCGTAAAGATCCCTTCCGGCCGTAAATACTCCATCGGAAACTGTTCCGTCTCCACAATTTCATACTCATAACCGGCAGGACAGATCCATGCCGGCTCCACCGGATTCTTCCTCAGCTCTCCGCTCTGAATCGGCTGCTTTAGGGATGTCTCCATCACGTTCTGCATCATGTCACGCACAAGATTTCCCCAGACACTCACTCGTTTATCTCTCATCTGTTTTATCCTTTCTTTTCAGCCGTCTATCCGCTATGGCTCCGCCATTTACTCCTGACCCGGTTTTCTCTGTTTTTCCTCAATTCCAGACTCTGTTCCACCTTGATTCCAGACTCTGCTTCCCCTTGAGTCCTTTCTCTGTCCGCTCCGTCCTACAGATGAAATCTCCTTTTCAACTCCGTCTTCACGCTTCTGTCCCCCCACTTGATGGTGACAAACAGAATCGCGACGGTGACCACCACGGTTATGAGTGCCATCAGGGGGCGTGTCACCAGTCCGGCCGCCCATAAAATGACGGGAATAAAGCTGAAAATGGTGATCGCAATCTGGTACATAAAGTAACTCTGCCAGTTCAACCGGTTTACTATAATCAAAAATACTACCGCAAGATCCGCAAACAGCAGTGTGCTCGGAATGCCATAGTTCACCGACCAGCCCGCGTATCCCGTAGAATGGTCGATCATCACCAGAAGCACCTCCGCCGCAATGGTCTGCAGCACAATTTTAGAAGCCAGATTCGCGTGGCGCATAATCGAATACCTCAGAGTCAGCGCCACATAGACGATGCAGCCGATGGCGATCACCGACCACATGGACCCTGAGTACGTGGCGTAATTGACGATACCCAGAATAGCTGCCACCGCGAACAGAATGATGTAAAAAGAGTTGACCACTTCCTTCCACTTCTTCGGATCGTACTGAATCCGCGGATACATCGCCTTATCATCCCGGGAATCCGGCACACCGTTGCTCTCCGTCTCCACGGGGACTCCCAGCTCCCTCAGAAAGCCGAAAAAGCGGTCCTGAAGCCTCGTATCCTGAAAGACCGAGGTAAATGTCACCACCACATGTTCGCCGTACGCACACACGGCGCACTTCATGGGCTGACGCTTCGAGACACCGATCATAAGATGAAAATGCTCGATCTCCTCCTCATACCCTTTTTCCACTTTGATCGGGCCGATATTGGAGAGTGTCATGGTATAAGCCCTGTCGTTTCTGCGGAAAATCACATTCAGCGCCCCCCATTTCATGAAGAGTGGGGCGATTCTTAAATACCATTTCTTTTCATTGGAAACATTGTAGGAGATCGTCTCTTCCAGCTTCTCCTTCGTAATATTTTCATCCATCTGGCGGCTTACCGCCTCCACCACCTCGGAAAACTCATGCTTTTTCCCATCTGCCAGAAACTCCAGCAGCGTGACTGCGAAGAAATTGGCCATGGTCTCGGAATCGAAAAATGCACGCAAATTGATGGGCAGGCTGATCCCGATGGACCGGTCTCCGATTCCCGCCTCCTCATACTCCAGATAAATCGCCCAGATCAGGGCAGCGGCAAGAAATTTCGTGATGCTTACGCCGTAAGACTTGCCGGCCTTTTTCAGTTCCGCAAGGTTTACATAACCATGCAGTACACTCTCCTCATCGAGAGGAAGCGGATCTCCATTTATATGAAATGCCTTCCGGGTGCTGTATTTTCTGCGGGCAACCTCTTTGTAGTTGCGCACATAGCTGTCCTCCACATTCATGGAGACATCGGAAGATATCTTCTGCGGAGCCGGATGGCCGGTTCTGCCGTCGCGGGTCAAATCCAGGTACCGGTAAACCAGCGCCTTCAGGAAATTGACTGCTCCCAACCCATCCGTTACCGCGTGAAACACCTCCAGATTGATCCGTTTCTCATAGTAGCTGACCCGGAACAAATAGTAAGGGCTGGTGCGCGGATCGATATACTTGCACGGATACGTGGTTTCCCGCTCGATCACCGGCATCCGTTTATTCGATTCAAAATAGTACCAGAAAAAACCGCGTCTCAGCCTCACCGCAAAGCCTTCGAACTGAGGCAGTATCTCCTCCAGCGCACGCTGAAGCGTTCCGGGAACTACCTCTTCCTTTAGTGTTGCTGAAATCCTGTATACATTACTCAGATGTTCATTGGCAATGACCGGAAATATCTTCGCCGTATTGTCAAGACGTCTCCATCTCTCCCCCTGTGGACTCTTCTTCATCGTCGAACCCCTATCCTTTCCAACTGTCAAACTTTCCTGAAATGTCAAAGGTAAATGGCCGTTACCGTTCACAGACCTGTCGATCTTTGCTTCCCGGTCTGCCCCGGCTGGCTTATGCGTGGTTTTCAGTGACTTTGCAGGGGATTAGCAATTCTTAACGCGCAGAATTTTTCGTTCAGGGGAAATTCCCACCTGTCTGAGCGCAGCGAGTTTGGGAATTTTCCCTGGTTTTTAGAAAAATTCTGCACGTTTAGAAGTGCTTATCCCCGAAACTTGAACTGGAAACCACGCATAAGCCAGCCGGGGCAGATCGGGAAGCAAAGATCGACAGGGCTGTGAACGGTAACAAATGGCTCTGTTTCTAAAATTCCAGAAGCATATCGTACCAGACGGCTCCGCCATGTACCGACCCGGATATCCCCAGACTGCGGTATCCGAATTTCTCATAGTAGTGGATCAGACGGTTCTTGCAGGTCAGGATCATGCCCTTTTTTCCCCGTGCCTTCGCCGTTTGAATCAAGTGATTCATCAGGTCGGCCGCGACTCCCTGCCTCCGGTATTCCGGAATCACGTCCAGCCCGAAAATGCTCTGATACATCCCGTCCGCCCGGTGGAGTCCGCTGTCCTCAAACATCTCATCCCGTATGGTTCTCTCATCCGTTACACAGCCGTTAATAAAGCCAATGATTTTCCCGCTCTCATCCTCTGCCACAAGAAAGCTTTCCGGAAATGTTTCGATCCGCTTTCGAAAAGACTCTCCCGTCGCGGCCTCTGCCGCCGGAAAGCATAAAGCTTCCACCTCTGTGACCTGATCCAGATCCTCTGCTTTCACATTTCTGATTGTATATACCATTTCACCGACCTCTTCTCATCCTTCACATTTCGCCGCCGACCCTTCCGGCGGATGAAAGAAAAGGCGGAATCTGCGGCGTCAGACCTGCAGATATCCTCCTCTTCCATCGTTTCTTCCATCATCTCTTCTTTACTGGGCGCGGAAATAGTATCCGACGCCCCATTTCGTATGAACATATTTGGGATCGCTGGGGCTTGGCTCGATCTTCTCACGGAGACGCCTTACATGGACGTCCACGGTTCTGACATCGCCGGAATCCATGGCCTTGTTGCCCCACACGTACGTAAGCAGCTGTTCCCGGCTGTAGACCTTGTTCGGATTACAGGCCAGAAGCTCCAGCAGATCGAACTCCTTGGCTGTTAAATTAATCTCTTTTTCACCGATAAAGACGCGGCGGCTGTCGCGGTCCAGCTTTAAATCACCGGAAGTCACCACATTGGACTCGGCCCGGCTTTCCCGTCTGCTTTTCTTCGTATTTCTCCGCATAATCGCCTTGATTCTGGCCTTTACCTCCAGAATATTAAACGGTTTCGTTATATAGTCATCGGCGCCGTACTCCAGCCCCAGAATCTTATCCATGTCGTTGCCCTTTGCCGTCAGCATGATGATCGGCATCTCGGAGAACTCCCGGATGGCCTGGCAGACCTCATAACCGTCAAACTTCGGCAGCATCACATCGAGGAGTACCACATCGTATTCCTTCTGCTTCGCTAAATTAATGGCTTCCTCTCCGTCATAGGCGCAGTCCACTTCCATGTTGTCCTGCTCCAGACTGAACCGGATTCCCTTCACAATCAGTTTCTCATCATCCACTACTAAAATACGTGCCATGTCACACCTCTATCTTCCACTCACACTGTTATGTCATCTTTGATCTTTTCAAATGCCGCATCCTTGATACCGGATATCTTCTTGATATCCTCAATCTTCTGAAACCCGCCATGGCTCTCCCGGTAAGCGATGATATCGTCGGCCTTTGCTTCTCCGATCCCCTTTAAGGTCATCAGCTCTTCCCTGGTGGCCGTGTTTAAATTCACTTTCACTTTTTCTTTTGCCGTACTGCCGCCCACGGTCTTCCCCTCCGGCATAATCACACCGGCGCCTGCGCTGCCCGCGCCATGATCCCCGCCTTCGGAATCAAGCCCGTAGCGTTCCGCCCCATCGAGCGATTCGCCATCCGGAACCACGATCTTCATACCGTCACAGACAACCTGAGCCATATTCAGATACTGCGCCGCCGCACGCTCCGTGAATCCGCCAGCGCGCTCCACTACCTGGAAAATCCTGCTCCCCTCTTCCATCTCATAAACACCCGGAAGCACAACTTCCCCGCAGATATGTACGTAACAGACAGAAACCGCCATCTCTTCTGAAACCGGGATCTCCGTCTCTTCTGATTCCTTCGCGTTCCCATAAGGATCAGAATCCCCCGTCTCCCCATTTCCTTCCGGTGCATCTACCGCCCGACTCGTCCCCGCATCACCCGGGGCATTCATAACCGGCAGTTCCCCGGATTCCCATCCGTCCTGCCTTCCATCACAGCTGTAGCATACGCCTGCAGCCAACACGCATATGAGTATTACAGCCATTTTTACTGCCTGATATCTATATTTCATGATATCCCTCCTCTTTTCTCAGGGAAAGGATACCATCTTCAGCCTATGTTACTATTCTACAAAAAGATACCAGTAAATACAAGCACTATTTCCAAGTTTCAGGAAAAGGTTACTGTTCACAGCCCAAAAAACGTCGGACCTCCGAAGGCACAGGCTGTAACGGGATCTCCATGTTCCCCGCTCCGCCCCTGCTTTCGGATACCCAACGTTTTTTTCATATTCCATCTAATTAAATATGATAATACCAATCACCGCCACAACAGCGCCAAGCAGTTTCTTCCATTCAAATCCGACCTTTTCCACTCCGAACAGACCGAACAGTTCGATTCCGTATGCCACGATAATCTGGGAAATGACGATGATGAGAGCCGCCTTCGCAGGTCCCAGCGAGCCCATACTGCGCACTACGGTATATGTGATAAAGGCGCCGATAATTCCGCCCAGAAGCATGTACTTCGGTTCCACCTGCAGGATTCCCGAAATATTTTCTCTCCCTGAAAAATACCAGATGACAACACAGGTGATAAACGCTGTCAGCTGCACCCACCCGGCTGACACCCAGATGCTGGTCTGCTTCGTGACCCCTGTATTCAAAACTCCCTGGATGCTCATCAGCGCTCCTGAAATCAATGCTATGATAAAGCCTGTCATAGAATAACCTCCAAATCTGTCATGCATTTCTAATCTTTCCTTTATCATGCGCAGAATTGGAACTTCTATTCATACTTATACCAGTGTATCATCCTTTAAAAGATCCATTAAATTTCCCTTACAGATTTTCATGGCTCCAACCGTATAGGCCAGCCCGACAAAAAACATAACGAACGCAGTAAACATTAAGACAGGAACAACCGGAGCTTTCTTAAGGTAGTCTGTCAGAGAGATTCCGCTGGCATTCACAGCCGTCAGTACCAGAGGAATATTGACCAGAAGGCTGAACAGCAGAGGATTAAATGTAACAATAAGCGATTCTGTCAGCAGTATTTTTTTCACGCCGCGATAGGAGAGACCAACTGACATATACCTTGCAAACTCCTTTTTTCTCTGGTATATCTGCCCCAGCGCAACAGAAAATACATTGGACAAACCAATACTGGAAAACAGAACCGCCAGAAATCCCATAAAAAGCCGCAGGCCATCCCGTTTGATACGTTCCGTGCGTTCTTCCTCCAGACGGCTGTCCAGCGTATAATGCGTTTTTCCGGTAAGCAGTGTCCGGATATCGGAGAGCACTTCGTCATGCTCCTGCTCCGCTACGGTTTTTATGTTGAAATACACGGACCGGGCAGGAAATTGGTTTTTCAACTTTTCATAATAATGTTCCGATATGACCAGCGTCAATGCATACTGCTGCAGCTGCTCCTTCCAGTCCGGAAGTGTCTCTGTAAACAGAGCAATAGTTACAGGAATCCCGCCGTTTTCCCCTGAGCCGTCCTTCAGTTCCAGTGTGACTGGGTGATCCTCCTTTAGAAATGGTATATATGTCTTATTCCTCCAGTCGCTGTTTACGCTGTCCCAGATTAAATTGACCGCCACAGCCTGCTGCTGTGCCAAAGCCGGGTCCGCCGTATTGCCGTAATATTCTGTAAAGCTTTCATGATCCAGCACATAGACCGGTATATCCATCAGATATTTGCCGTCGTCACTTTTTTTAATCTGATCATTGAGATTCCCGATCCCGGTCTCCTTTAGTTGGCTGCTGAATAATTCCTCCGGCAGAGCCGCCTGCGCCTTAAGCCTTCGGTAGGTCAGACAGCTTTTTACTCCTTCTATTTTTGTAATTTCATCGGTAAGACCGCTGTCAGGCACCTCACTCGCGTCGATGCTTAACAGAAAATCCCATTTGTCACGGTACTGATTAAAATACGTATCCTCTGTAAATATTCCGGATATCGTCTCAAGATTTAAGAAACTGATAAAGGCCAGAAAAGAAAGACCAAGAGACAGCGTAGTGGTGCGAAATGCCTTCCTTCTCGCATAAATGGATTTTCTCGCCAGTTCGCCGCAGCAGCCAAATAATGCCGAAAAAATCCGGAACTGACGCATTCGCTCCACTGGTGCTTCTGTACCGTATTGTATTGCCTCCAGCGGTGATATCAGGCTCAGCTTCCTGGCGGGGATCCACGCGGAAAGCCTTACAGTAAGATAAGAAAATACAATGGCTCCTGCCGAAAGAGCCGGCCGGTACCGAAACCATAAGTCATATTCTCTAAAACTGTCTCCTATTACATAAAAAAACCTCCACACCCCATAGCTGAGGCCGACACCGGCCAGGGTTCCCACCGCCAGCGGAACCAGCGAAAGTATCACGGCTTCACTAACCAGCACCGATTTAATCTGTGCCGGCGTTGCTCCTACACTCTGCAGGATGCCCAACTGATGTATCCTGGCATTCATCGTCACTTCGAATGCATTATGAAGCATCAGAATCAAAGAGGTGCTCGCAAGAATCAGAATAAACAAATACGCAAGAATCAGCGGAGTAACCGCCTCATCTGCCGATCCCGTCTGCAGAAAAAGCTGGTATTTCTGATCCATCCACAGGTTATAAAAGAATACGCTGAGAAACGAGAGCAGCATGGAAGCGAGGAGTGCTGACGCCATGATAAAAATACTGGCTGCCTTATTATGCTTCATATAATGGATCGAATATATTCTCCACATACCATACCTCCTTACCGGATTTTCTCATCCGAAGCAATTTTCCCGTCTTCCAGGCGGATCAGCCTGTCCGCCTGCAAAGCGATATTCTCATCGTGGGTAATGAGAATCAGCGTCTGTCCATACTTCCGGTTGGAATACTTCAGCAGCTCCGTAATCTCCTGGCTGTTTTTACTGTCCAGATTCCCCGTGGGCTCGTCTGCCAGTACCAGCGCGGGAGCATTAATTAAGGCGCGTCCAATGGACACCCGCTGCTGCTGGCCACCGGAAAGCTGCCTGGGCAGATGGTTTCTTCTGTCCTCCAGTCCCAGAACTTCAAGCAACTCCTCAAGCCTCTCCTCATTCACCTTCTGTCCGTCCAGTTTCAGCGGGAGCACCATATTTTCCACCACATTAAGGACAGGGATCAAGTTGTAAAACTGGTAAATCAGCCCTACCTGTCTGCGTCTGAATATCGCCAGTTCTTCCTGGTTCTTTGTATAAACCGATTTTCCGTCAACGTAAATTTCTCCGGATGAGGGCCGGTCTACACCGCCAATTAAATGGAGCAGCGTAGATTTCCCTGAACCCGATTGTCCAACTATAGCGACAAATTCCCCTTTCTGCACAGACAAGGACAGGTTCTGCAAAGCATCTACCCGGCTCTCGCCTTTCCCATACACCTTGCATAGCTTCTCTATTCTTAAAATCTCCATGGCGTTCCTCCTTACTTTTTCCGATAGTATACCATGAACCCGGTGACGCGTCCGTGACTGTTTCATTACAATTTTGTCACTGAATGATTCTCCCGGTAACCGAAAAGGGAGCTGTTCAGACAGCCCCCTTATAGAAACGAATTGTAAATTTGGCCCCGCCCTCCCTGCGGTTTTCCGCCTGAATCGTGCCGTTCTGCCGATGAACAATCATACGTGAAAGTGCAAGCCCGATTCCGACATGATCCGTACCGGAATCTTTTCCCCTGTAGAAGCGCTCAAAAAGATGAGGAATATCCTCCGAAGCAATGCCTGGTCCTGAATCAGCAATCACAAGTTCTGTATAGACCGGATTTTCGTCTCCATAGATTTCCAGCTTTCCCCTCTCAGGCATATGCTCCACACAGTTCTTAATCACGTTTCCCACCGCCTCTGCGGACCAGTGTAAGTCCCCTGTAAATCCTGTATTCTTCTTTATGGACACTTCGCACGTGATCTCTTTTAAATCTATCAGGATATCCACCGGACTAAATGCTTGTTCCACCACCTCTGCGGCGAAAATCCGTTCACACTGAACAACAGCTGTTCCGGACTCCAGCCTGGCCATTTTTAACAGAGAAGCGATCAGCCACTCCGTCCGTGACAGCAGCCCAATGACTTCTCCGACGTATTTCCGTCTCTCCTCCGAAGTCAGTTCTTCCCGCTGCAGCCTTGGTACAATCATGCGCATCGAAGTCAGAGGAGTCCTGATCTGATGCGAAATATCCGCCAGGGAATCGCTCAAATATCTCGTCTCCTGCTCCAGAGCATCCGCCTGCTCCTTCAACCGCAGAGTCACCTTATAGATTTCACTTGTCAGGAGGGCCAGTTCTCCCTCCTCATCCGGAATCAGATCCATACGGTAATCACCATGCAGAATCCGGTCCAGCTGGTAATTTAACTCCGAAACAGTATCGTATCTCTTTTTCGTAAATGCCAGGTACCTTGCAGCGCAGACCATACTTACGAAAAAAACATACACTGCAAAGACTGGGTGAAACAGTGCAGCACCAGCCGCAGCAGCCAGCGTAAAAAAGAACTGGAAACGAAAAAATTCTTTTACCTCCGGATTTCTCAGCAGTCCCATATCAGTCCCCCAGCCTGTAGCCCAGCCCGCGAACCGTCTTTATGATGGCCGGATTTGATGCGTCCGTCTCTATCTTATCGCGAAGCCGTTTGATATTAACGGTCAGTGTATTATCATTCACATAATCCCCGGCAATATCCCATAGTTCCTCAAGCAGCCGCCCCCGCGACAGCACCTGGCCGGGATGGTTTAAAAAGACCAGCAGCAGCCGGTATTCCAAAGCAGAAAGCAGAATGTCCTTTCCACTTTTGCTGACGGAAGCTTTTACCGCATCCACTCTCAAGTCAGATATTTGAAATACCGCAGGACTCTTCCCATATCTTCTAAGAGCATTCTTAATCCTCGAGACCAGCTCCAGCGGCTTAAATGGCTTGGATACATAGTCATCCGCCCCTAAATCAAACCCAGTCACTATACTCGCTTCATCACCCATGGCTGTCAGAAAAATCACGGGAATATCCCCTTTTCGTTTTATCACATTACAGAGAGAATATCCATTTCCATCCGGCAGTGCAACATCCAGCAATACCAGATCAAAAGTTTCCCTCTCGATCGCCTCCAGCGCGGCCTTCCGTCCAGACGCAGAAATAGATGCAAATCCCTCTTCTCTCAACAGGATGATCAGATTTTTCACAATCTCAGTATCATCTTCCACAATTAGAATTCTGCTCATTCCCTCCACTCCCTCTGTCAGATTTTTTATGCTCCTGTCTATTGTACCATGGAGGGGAGAATTTGTCCCCTTTCATTCTGCTTGACACTTTACTTATTTTGCGATATACTCACACACGTAAAATAAAACAGAAAAAGACACGCTAGGGGAGCCAATTGGCTGAGAATGGAATTTTTTACATGACCCTCACTACTTGAACCGGACAATGCCGGCGTAAGGAAGCAGTATGATTCATACTTCATCAAAAGTAGTCCCCTCCTGTGTGTAAACAAAGGAGGATTTTTTTATGTCATTTTTCTTAACCTACGCGGCAGACAGCGAAGAGTATCTGCTGAAGCCCGCCGGCTATGGCCTGCTCATCATTTTACTGGCCGCACTGTTATTTGTCATCTATAAGCTGGGGAAAGTATCCCTTAAGACGCAGAAGATGCAGACGAAACAGCTTGTTTACTGTTCCGCAGCCATGGCTCTCGCAGTCGTGACTTCCTACATTAAGGTGGCATCCCTGCCCTTCGGCGGCTCCATCACCTTATTTTCCATGATGTTTATCTGCCTGATCGGTTACATCTACGGGGCCAAAACCGGCCTGATCACCGGAATGGCCTACGGAATCCTGCAGTTCCTCATCGAACCGTATATCTTCGCTCCGCTTCAGGTGCTTCTCGACTACCCGATGGCCTTCGCCGGACTGGGGCTGGCCGGGCTTTTCAGTTCGAAAAAGCATGGTCTGATCATTGGCTATCTCTTCGGTATCTTCAGCCGTTATATCTGCCATGTGCTCTCCGGCTACATATTTTTTGCCGCTTATGCACCGGAAGGTATGAACCCATTTTTATACACGCTGGGATATAATGCCACCTACATCGTGCCGGAAGCAATCGCAACCGTTGTCATTCTCAGCCTGCCGCCAGTGGCAAAGGCAATCGCGCAGGTGAAAAAGCAGGCGATCAGTTCTTAAACCGGTTCTATTTATATTATTAAAAAAGGTAAGAGGGCTGCGTCGTGCGGCACAGCCCTCTTACCTTCTTTTGTCTCATCTTTTCTTACTATGCTAATTGCTGCAGCCTCTCACTGTGTTTCGAAATCACCTTCTTCATGATTTCTACATCAGACTCCAGAGCTGATATTTTTGCCGCTTCACGTTCATAACGCTTAGCCGCAGGAACATAGTTTTCTGCTAAAAGCCTTAGCTGTGGTTTGATATCATTCTCTATGTCCAGTTTAATATTCTGAATGTCATTTTGTAGTGGCTCAAGCTTTGCATCAAGTAACCCCGATATCGCAAGCAGTAATTCATTATCTACCATAAAACCACCCTATCCTTTTTTGGCTGTCCGATATGCTATGGGGAAATTATAACATTTCAGCAAACTTACTGCAAGGTCATTTTTATATTTTCCATTCACCCTTTTCCCGGTACTTTTCCCGCTGCCGCCATCACCAGATGCTTCGCAAGCACGGCCGTCGTTACCGCGCCGATACCTCCCGGAACCGGCGTCGCCATGGAAGCGGTTCCCTCCAGCGTCTCGAAATCCACATCTCCGCAGAGTTTTCCGTTCTCATCCACATTGATGCCCACATCGATCACAACCGCGTCTTTTCCCACGCTCTCTTTATCAAGCATCTTCGCCCGGCCAGCTGCCGCCACCAGAATTTCGGCGTTCCGGCAGGTCTCTTTTAGATTCACGGTCCGCGTGTGGCAGATGGTAACCGTGGCATTTTCTTTCAACAGAAGCATGGACAGCGGTTTCCCGACGACCATGCTGCGGCCCACGATCACCGCCCGCTTTCCGCTGATCGGGATCTCAAAGGCTTTTAATGTCTCCACCACCGCCTCTGCGGTACATGGCGCATACCCCGAGCTGTCCCCGGCAAACACCTTTGCGATATTTTCCGGTGATATTCCGTCTAAATCCTTTTCCGGATCGATCATGCGCTCAATCTCTCTCTCGTGGATCTGCTTCGGCAGCGGACGGAGCAGGAGAATCCCATCGACCTCCGGATCCCCGTTGATCTTCTGAAACTCCGCCTTAAACGCCTCATCATCAATGTCCGCAGGATAGGCATAGACTTCAGCGGAAAGGCCAAATGCCGCCATCTTCTTCACCGCCCCCCGCTCATACGACAAGTCGTCCGGATTCTCACCCACACGGACGATGGCAAGCTTCGGTATCCTGCCGCCGCACTGTTTCAGCATCTCTGCTGTCTGTTCCTTTATCTTTGCAGAAACCTCTGCACCCTTTAATGTAATCATCCGTTCAATCCTCTCATTTCACGCTCTGTCAGTCTGTATCTTCCTCTTCTGGCGGCACGTCTCAGCGCAGCGCGTTTTCCACCTTCTGATAGACCGCATCCGCCACCGCTGTCCCGGAACGCATCATCTCGTCTGCATGCCGGTTCAGTTCCTCTGCCTTCTCCCTGTCTTTCATGGATTTCGTATTGATCCATACGTTCATGACCGCGCCGGTTAAGGCCGTTCGGATAAACTGTACGCCCACGCCCACGTCGCTGACCGCCATCCGGCTCCCCTTTTCCGCCAGAATGTCCATGATAACCAGAGCCTTCTGCGCATCTTCCATCACGTGGAGCGGAACGAGACTTGCCGTCAGGAGATGGCCCTCCAGCACCTCGGCCTTTCGCTTTTTTTCCTCATCCGTAGTACCTGGCAGACCGTAGGCTGCCGCCAGAGGTGCAAACACCCGCGCATCCTCGTCGGCCAGATGAAGAAACTCTGCTTTCAGAGTTTCCAGCTGCTCTAAAAGCTCCTTCATCTCCTCTTCCACGTCCGCATATTTTTTCTTGCCAAGAGTCAGATTAATCACCATCTGCCCCAAAGATACCCCTGCTGCACCGCCCAGTGCAGCTGCACCGCCGCCGCCGGGAGTCGGTTTCTTCGATGATAATTCCTCCAGAAATTCTTCTGTCACCATTTCCTTTATCATAATTTCCTCCATTCGTGAGTGCTTCACCAAGTGTTTCCAGTATACCATAATCAGGAAATTCATGAAAGGCTATTTTTCCATGCTCTCATTTAGAGACGTAATCCATGCTTCAATCGCCTCCGCAAGAATATACTGCTGCTGCAAAACGGCCATGCCCGTCTCCGGTATCCCCGGCGCATTTCCCTTTCGGTCAATATTCTCTTCCAGATACGCCTTCAGAATCTTCACATTGCTCTCGATCCGGTTTAAGCACTCCTGCTGTTTTTCCTGAGGCAGGCTGGTTAAATTTACGATTACCGCATTGAAATCCAGAAATATATGGATCGGGCCGGACGCGATCTCCAGCATGAGCTTTTCAAATTCCTGCTCTCCGGCTTCGGTCAGGGTATAGACCGCCTTCTCTGCCATTTTCCCCTCTTTCACCATGCTGTAACGAGAATTATATCCATGGGAAGCCTGATGGTATTCGGCTTTCTGAAAGGCTTTCAGCCGATCGCCGGATACAGCTATGGGGCAAAAAAATATGACCGTCTCCATGAGGCGATCAAAACTTCTATAATATGGTCAACCATCTTCTGCGCGGTCTTCGGGTTGGGAATGGCGCTCTGTTCCACGGCCGTCATCTCCCAGTTCACGAAAGGCGATGTACAGATGATCGAGATCGGCCGGCGTTCGCTGACGGCAAACGGTATTTCTTTTCTGCTTTTCGGTTTCTATACCGTCTATTCTTCCCTGTTCCTCTCTCTGGGAAAAGCGAAAGAAGGCTTTATACTCGGTGCCTGCAGACAGGGAATCTGCTTTGTGCCTGTCATACTGCTTCTCCCATCCCTCTGGGAGTCAAAAACCCACCGCCCACGGCGGGTTTTTGACCCTCGCGGCAGTCGCCGGATGGACATGCCAGCATGTCCGTCCGGCTCGTTGCTCGAGGGAATAAACGGCATTCTCTACGCCCAGCCGGCTGCAGATGTTATCTCTGCCATAATCACCGTGTTTATGGCGGTGCGGCTCCACAGGGAACTGAACGGAGCAAGGTCGTAGCTTTTGTAACTTTACACAGAACAGAATGCCGGGAAGCTACAGAATTATTGGATTCCAGTGCCTCCGGCATTCTGCCCGTTCAAAATTCCTTGCCCTGCATGTGCATCAGAACGCTATTCTTTCAAATATCTTTCTGCCAGATCATCAAACTCCATCCGGCATTTTACCTTTCCGCACTCCGCAGCCATGGGGCCGAATACTTCCAGAGTCATTTTCGCCCGCTCCTTCCATGTGGCCGGATCGACGAAATCGATGGTCCTCATATTGTGAAGCCGGTCGGCCAGCGCGATTAAGACCACCCGCTCATCACAGCTTACGTATTTTTCAAATGCCCTGTATTCCCTCAGAATCTCATTCATGGCCGGTGTGACAGCCGGGTCAGACAGATACATTTCCGGCTCATCCGCCATTTCCCAGATATCATGAAGCAGACCGGCACAGACCGTGTCCTCATCGGCCCCCATATCTGCCAGAATCAGTGCAGTGTTAAGGGGATGCGTCACATAGTCGTCACCCGAACGGCGTTTTTTCCCTTTATAGACCCGTTCGGCCAGCCCGTAAACGGCCTCCAGATGTTTTTTCTCATACTCCGTTCCGGCTTCGTCTAGCACATTAAAAAGCAGTGCATAAATTTCGTTTGGCAATGCGTGAACCGGCGTTTCTCTCAGATAAAGTCCCATATTCTCCCAGTCTCCTTTCTCGAAAGCCTCTCCGACATGAAATGCACGGAGGAGTGCGGGAGAATACCCAAATTGTGCACGAAAGGCCCTGGTGAAGCCGCTGTGCGTCTCATAACCGTAATCCAGCGCGGTATCCAGGATTTTTCGCCCTTCCCGTATTTCCCTGGCCGCTCCGAACAGGCGCTGCTGTTTTACGTAGTCCATCAGGGTAACCCCCATCTCCGCCCGGAACATCCGGGAAAAATGGCAGGCCGAATACCCGAACTGTTCTGCCAGCCCCTGTACCGACAGCGGCTCCTTCGCATGCGACCGGATATATAATGCGCACTCCATAAGGATATCTTTCTGTCCCAACACTCTCACTTCCTTTTCTCGTTTCCCACGTGGTAGCTTTATTATACCCGATCGATCCGGCCGGCGCTGTTCCGCGATTGCTGTATTTTTTTCAGTCCCTGTTCCTATTCCATTGATTTCCTGTTCTTCTTCTGCTATACTCATCTCGGTTTCAGGAAGTTCTGCCTGGAAACCAAAAAACAAAGAGAATGGGACACGATTACAATGATTAAGAATTACGTATCACAACTAAAATCTGAATTTCAAAACTACACTGGCGCCGACTGCATGAAAGATCTGATGGCCGGGCTGACGGTTGCAGCGGTTGCACTGCCTCTGGCGCTTGCGTTCGGCGTGAGC
>OJKJ01000656.1_pt1 | contig 16847 bp, 16 predicted proteins | sample 1596491 | NCBI WGS metagenome assembly OJKJ01 (sample SAMEA4350160, study PRJEB24818) | metagenome | biome: human; feature: gut; material: faeces | place: Denmark | collected 2013-09 | reverse complement strand
AATTCTATTTTACGCTTATATTGAGTGAAAATACTCATTAAGTGGGTTAATTAACATTTAGACATGACTATTATTGAATTGAATTGTTTTATTACATATTTTTGTTTATTTTTGTTAAGTTATGATAAACAGTTAAGGCTTATTATTGTTTCTGTTTTTGGGTAATTGAAACTATTTTAGTTAAAAAAATACAAATTGAAACAGTTAATGTTTCGAGTACTATTTATATTCTTAGTTTAATACTGGTATACTTACTCATTAGATGTGTAAAATAAAGTATAAATACGAATAGCCCATATCAATCTAATTGTACTTATTCGCTTTGTTGGTAGCAGTTATCTGGGGTAATAATTAGAAAAACAAGTTATCTAATAAGGTATTCTTATATAGATAAGGTTGGTTGTTATTAAAATAATTATTATTTATTTACAATTGGCTGAAGATAACTGCTTAAGTATATTTTGGGGCGAAATTATTAGGTCATTTTGGTCAATTGGCTTGTTATTGAATAAATGAGAGCTTAGTAATATGAATATCATAAAGTTGCTCACAATTTTATTGTTAACTGGGGGCTCTTTTATCTTAGGTGTGACATTGAACTATACCCCTACACCTGATCTTGTGAAAATGGCTAAGAGTAGCGTTGAAGACTATTTATCTTATCCAGAATCTGCTTCATTTAAAAATGTGAAATATAATTTTATTCGCCAAACTGCGGATAAAGGGGATTTAGGTTATGTATGTGGCGAAGTGTTTCGAGTTAAGAATGCAAGGCTAGAAGGCTATAAAAAATTCATTGTGAAAGCTTACAGTGATAAACAAGGGAAGGTCTCCTTGTCTATTCCAATGGTCGAGGGAGATTACGATTTGGTACCAAAGGAAATGGTCGATTCGTTATGGACAAGATATTGCTTCTAAAAGTGAGCTATAGCGCAGGTTTTTCTATTAAATTAAGCTCGATAAGCAAAACGAATTCTATTAAAGAAAGCCGGTTTACGGCTTTCTTTAGTCCAAATATTACTTGAGTGTCATATCAACGTGATTAACCTTTTAATTCTCTAGCACATTGTTGCAAATGCAAGAAAGAGGCGAATCTTGTATCATGGCGGTTTTTATATGCTTCATTGGTTTGGTAGGTTAAGTCGATAGCACTAAATTGGTCCATAGCTTGCGAGACATCTTCACAGACTTTCCCTGCAACGGCACCAAGGATAGCAGAACCTAGCAATACTGGTTCACTGGCTTGTGTTGAAATCACAGGAACGCCACAAGCATCAGCAAGTAGCTGGCGGATCAACGGGTGCTGTCCTGCACCGCCACTAACAACAATATTTTCAATAGCAGCACCAGATTTTGCTTGTGCTTCAATGATTTGTCGTAATCCATAGCCAATTCCACACAGACCAGCAACATAGAAAGAAAGTAAATTTTCCATGCTGTTATCCATGGTTAATCCAGCAATGACAGCTCTGGCATGAGGGTCAGCAAAAGGTGCTCGATTCCCTAAAAATTCAGGAACCACATGTATTTTTTCAGCTAGTTCAACAGACTGTGATGGTGACGATGATTTTTCTAATACTAAATCCGCTAACATCACAGGCAAGGGTTTACCTTGCTCTTTTGCCGTAAGTTTTGCTTGTACTGAAGCGGGATGTAAGGAAAGTAACTGGTCAATTGCAGCACCAGCCGCACTTTGGCCTCCTTCATTTAGCCACATGCCCGGTACCATTGCACTGAAATACGGACCCCATACACCCGGTATAAATACGGGTTCTTTAGTCGTTGTCATCGTGCATGAAGATGTGCCAAATACGTATGCCATATTAGCGGTTGCATCACCATTTACGCCAACGGTACCAATACCGCCTGCATGAGCATCTATCATGCCTGCAGCGACAGGTGTCCCTGCTAGTAATCCCATTTGTTGGGCTGCGGTTTCCGTTAAGCCTTCACCACAAGGCGTTCCTGGTTCTACAATAAGCTGACCAATACGTGCGAAGTTTTCATCGGCAAGTTCAGATAGACCAATCTGTTGAAAGTAGCCTGCATCCCAACGTTTTTCATGGGCAAGATATGTCCACTTACAGGTGACTGTGCAAGTTGAGCGAGCTAAGGAGTTAGTTGATTTCCAAGTTAAAAAATCGGCTAAATCAAAAAATTGCCATGCGTTATCATAGGATTGACGTAAATTTTCTTTTAGCCATAAAATCTTAGGCGTTTCCATTTCGGGCGAAATCTTACCGCCAACATAGTTTAGAACAGGGTGCTTTAATTGATTAATGCGCTCAGCTTGTTCTGTTGCACGGTGATCCATCCAAACAATAATATTGCGCTCAGGGTCATTCGATGGGCTAACCGTAATAGGATGTTTATCTGAACCAATGACAACCAGTGAGCAGGTTGCATCAAAGCCAATACCTGCAACTTGTTGTGGTTTTACTGTTGATGATGCTATCGCTTGCTTGACACAATAACAAACCGCTTCCCAAATTTCGTTACTTGATTGCTCAGCGAAATTGGCGTTATCACGGAAGAGCGTAATATCGCGTTTGGCAGATGCTAACATATTGCCGGACATATCAAAGACCCCGGCGCGTGCACTGCCTGTGCCAACATCGATACCAATAACGACTTTATCGTTATCTTTTAATCGTGCATGTGAATTATTCATTTTCCCTCCAAGGTGCTAACTGCAATGAATTGCGAGGTGACAAGTTAGAGATCAACACTGTTTGGCACAATAACAAGGTCACGAATAGTGACATTGCGTGGGCGAGTTAGCATAAATAATACGGCTTCAGCGACTTCAATCGGTTGCATTAAGCTACCATTTGCCAGAGCTTCTTCCATTTTTTCTTTCGGCCAATCATCGAGTAAGGCTGTCACTACAGGGCCAGGTAATACCGCACCAACACGGATACCATGTTCAGAAACTTGGCGGCGAGTTGAATGGACGAAGGCTTGGACAGCAAATTTTGATGCGGTGTAAATTGGCTCCCAGATCACTGGGACTACACCTGCAATTGAGCTGGTGAATAATACATCACCTGATTTTTGGGCAATAAAATGAGGTAGCACTGCGCGAACACAACGGAAGGCCGCATTAATGTTTAAGTTTAAAACTTTATCCCATACATCTGGGTCACCCTCAGCAACAGGGCCGCCAATATAAGCACCGGCATTAGCATGGAAAATATCTAAGCCGCCTGCTTTTTGTAAGATGGCATCTAACATTCCATCAACTTGTTCTGGCTTCATTAAATCGACTACTAATGGAATCGCATTTTCACCTAGTTCCTCAACAAGTTGGTTTAATCGCTCTTCAGCACGGTCAATTAGAACGACTTTTGCACCCGCCTTGATCAGTGTACGTGCGCATTCAAGCCCGATACCTGAGGCAGCTCCGGTAATTGCTGCGACTTTGTTCTCAATAGAAATAGCCATAATTTACTCCAATCGGATATTTTAGCGAAATGTAAGAATGAAAAGCGTCTGAAATTAATGGAATAGCAATGAGTCACAACGATGGATAGGTGGCTACATGCGATGGATTGATAGTATTTATTTTGCAGTTTATCAACTCATACATCATCAATTCCAATTTTGCTCAATCGATGTAGCAGTATTGCGACTTTTCGACTTTGGTGTCAAGCTAGTAAAAAATGGAGATAAGAATCTGTGACAAAGATCAGACAAAATAAGAAAACAACGATCTATGACCTTGCCGAATTAGCCGGGGTTTCAGCGAGTGCAGTGAGTGCAATACTCAACGGTAATTGGCAAAAAAGGCGAATTAGCGCACAACTTGCGGAAAAAGTGATCCGCATCGCCGAAGAACAAAATTATGCAGTTAACAAGCAAGCCAGCTTATTGCGCAGTAATAAATCCAAAATAATTGGTATGTTGGTTCCGAAGTATGACAACCGCTATTTTGGTTCGATTGTCGAGCATTTTGAAGAAATGGCGCGTGAAAGGGGGCTGTTTCCTATTATTACTTGTACGCGGCGTGACCCAAAGTTAGAAATAGAAGCTGCACGCGCAATGATTTCTTATCAGGTTGATTGGTTGATTTCAACAGGGGCAACGAACCCAGATAAAATTACTGAAATTTGCCAAGCTTCGGGGGTTTCGACCTTAAATTTAGACTTACCGGGCTCGTTGGCGCCTTCGGTTATTTCAAATAACTATCTTGGCGCAAAAAATTTAACCCAACGTATTTTAAGCAAAAATAAGTCTCAAACATCAATAAATGAAGCCTTAATTTTTATTGGTGGTCGTGAGCATGACCACAATACACGTGAACGTATTCGTGGGTTTATTGATGCGCATAATGAAAAAGGTATCACGGTTCCACAAGAAAATATTTTGGCTTGTGGTTATGCCCCCGAAAAAGCTGAAAGAGCACTCTCACAGTTTTTTGAACAGAATAATGATGATCCACAGAAAATAGTGAAATGCGGTTTGTTTATTAATTCAACTATTTCATTAGAAGGGGTTATTGATTGGTTAGGTAAACAGGGCTATATCGGCTCACAGCAACCCCACTTAGGCTGTTTTGACTGGGATCCTTTTGTTGCACTTTTAGGTAATGACATCGAAATGGTTAAACAGGATGTGCCAACGATGTTAAATCATATTTTTAAGTTGATAGATAATGAAAATAGCAAAGCACAATTAATTGAAGTGTTACCTGTGGGGGGGGTTAAAGAGTGATATTAAGAAAGTGCCACTTATCGTTGATGACCAATAAGCGGCGGAAGGTTATTGTTTATTCAGAGTTGTAACCAATAATTGGTGGCGTTGGTTATAGAATTTTGTATAGGTCATATACCCAGCCAGTATGGTTGAAAGGCTTGCTGTACCTAACAACATAAAAGTCACCATAATCTGGTATTTAACAGCTTGTAATGGGTCAACTCCAGCGAAAATCAACCCAGACATCATGCCCGGTAAGCTGACAATTCCCACTGTTTTGGCAGAATCTACCGTTGGGATCAATGATGCTCGGATACTGTCACGAATAATAGCAGCGGAAGCAACTTTGGGCGTTGCCCCTAAACTAAGCATTTCTTGAATTTGTTGTTGCTGGCTTGAAAACCGTTGACCAAGGTTATTAAAGCATAACCCTACCGCAATCATGGCGTTACCCGCAATCATTCCAGTAATAGGAATTACCTGCATAGGCGTAAATGCGATGGCATTGGTTAATATCAGAATTAACAATGTAAGAAATGTGCCAGAGGTAATGGCAATTAATGCAGTAACATAAATTTTATCAATATATTTGCTTCTTTTCTTAGCGTTCCACGCAGCATTGACACAAATAAACATTACCAATGCAATCGTGAGCAATTCGTGATCAACATTAAAAATATATTTTAGAATGTAGCCAGCGATCAATAGTTGAATAATCGCTCGGCAAGTACTCCAGATAATATCTTTTTCAAGGGATAGTTTTTCTTTATGGCTAATAAAAATAGCCACGAGGACTAACAGGATTGAAAAGGTTAAGGATTCATTGGAAATAGTTGGTTGATGCACAGTGATATCCTATGATTCGTTGTGATGAACAGGAAGGGTGATAACTTCATTGGTATGAGCGATTTCATCTTGGTCATGAGTTACCCATAGCACGCCTATTTTTTTGTCACTCGTTAAATGATGGATAAATTCATTCACTATAATTTTGTTTTCTTCATCAAGGGCACTGGTGATTTCATCTAATAGCAAGACTTGCGGAAGAAATTGTAAGTTTCTAATAAGAGAAATACGCTGTTTTTCTCCTCCAGAGAGTTCATTGATCCCTTTATCCAAAATAGATTCATGTAGAGAAAATTGGTGCAAATCACTGATGACTTTGTCTTTATTAAATAGCAACTTTCGAATTTGATAGGGAAAAACGAGGTTGTCATACACAGTTTGTCCAAATAAAGTGGGCGTTTGAGTACAGTAAGAAACCTGCTGACGATAAGTTTCTGGGAGGATGGTATTGATATCTTTCCCTTGAAACTTAATCGTTCCTTGAGTAGGTGAAATTAACGAGGCCACTATTTTTAATAAGGTACTTTTACCGCAGCCGGAAGGACCCGTAATCAGTTTAAAGTCGCCTGCCTGTAAGTTAATCTGCACATTATCAAGAATTGTTTTTTGCTCAATGCTATAGCCAATGTTACTAAGTTGTAATAGCAAGTTGCTTTGTTCCATATTATCAATGACCTATAAATTAAGTGCGCAGCATTTAGTGTAAATGATATTCATTCAATATCTTACTCAATAATACAGCGCTGATATTGTTCAATATCAATTTAGATATAACTAATATTATGCGCCAATTAATTGAAAAATTATAGGGGAAGAAAAAATACACTTCTAATGAAGTAGGACAACGTAGATGAGTTCTAGGAAAGATTTGTACAGTTGAAAATAAAGCACAAATATTCATTCAAATTATTATTTTGAACATATGTGCATTCAGAATTTAGGATGGTATTTAATTTGAGAGATATCTCTTTTTTTTACATAAATAATATAGAGTTTAACTAGTGATAATATTATATTAATAATACCAAGTAATCTAATCTGCACTTAATATTTTGTTGTCTCTCTAAGGCAACACTATATTTATTTCATCTATATATTAAATATCACATCATGACATTAAGGAATTAAAATGAAAAAATTTAGTGGCTATAACACCAACTTTTCACTTGATGGCAAGGTCGCTTTAATTACAGGGGGAGCTGCAGGCATTGGGTTGGCGATTGCTCAACTGTATGTCGAAAAAGGGGCTAAAATTGCGTTAATTGATAAGTCAGATAAAGTAGTAAAAATTGCAGAGAAATTAAAAAATTCAATTGGTATTCAATGTGATATCACAAATTCTGAGGCGGTTTCTCAGATGGTAAAACAGGTTATTGAGCATTATTGTACATTAGATATTGTCGTCAATAGTGCTGGAATTGTAGCGCTTGCTCCCGCTGAAAATTTAAGTGAGTCAGACTGGGATTTAACCATGAACGTGAATTTAAAAGGGACTTTTTTGGTTTGCCAAGCTGCAGGTAATATCATGATTAATAATGGAAAAGGGAAGATTATTAATATGGCATCACAAGCAGGCGTGATTGCCTTAGACCAACATGCCGCCTATTGTGCGAGTAAAGCAGCGATTATTGGTTTAACCCAAGTATTAGCACTTGAATGGAGCCCTAAAGGGATACAAACCAACGCCATTTCACCAACTATTGTGATGACAGAACTGGGCAAAAAAGCGTGGGAAGGTGAAAAAGGTGATGAAATGAAAGAAAAAATTCCTGCAAGGCGTTTTGCGGAACCGTCTGAAATTGCCGCATGTGCATTATTTTTGGCCAGTGATGCATCCGATATGATCACCGGACATAATTTGGTTATTGATGGTGGCTACAGTATCCAATAGTGATATTTAATAATGAATAAAGTGAGTATTAGTAGCGACTCGCTTTATTTATTATTGATGATTTTATTTAAATAAAAAATAAGCCAAATAATATAGGTGTTATTTGGCTTGTAATAGAAAATTACAAAGTAGGATAACAGATATTAATTATTGCTATATCAATTAATCATTAGGTTTTAATAATGAAAGCGACATAGTAATAAGCTTTTCTACGGTGAAACCAAAATATTCAAATAATTGGTTTGCAGGAGCTGACTCCCCAAAGCTATTCATTCCCATGACCAATCCATCAATTCCTACATATTTACGCCAGTAATCACTGATACTGGCTTCGATAGCAATACGGTGCCGAACGTGATTGGGTAAAACGCGCTGTTGGTACTCTAAGGGTTGTTGGTCAAAGGTATCTGTTGAAGGCATCGAAATAACATTCACATTAAACCCTTGTTCAGTCAGTTGTTTCCAAGCTTCAACCGCTAATGTGACTTCAGAGCCTGTGGCAATTAATAGTAATTCAGGGTTTTCACTATTACTGCGCAAAATATATCCACCATATGCAATATTGGCGAGTTGTTCAGTTGTTCGCGAATATTGTATTAGGTTTTGCCGCGATAATATCAAGGCGGTTGGCGTATGTTTCGCTAAGATAGCTTGTTGCCAAGCCACCGCTGTTTCTACTTGGCAACAAGGGCGCCAGACTGACAAATTAGGTGTTGCACGTAGTGAAACAAGTTGCTCAACAGGTTGGTGCGTTGGGCCATCTTCACCTAATCCAATGGAATCGTGAGTATAAATGAGTATTTGGGGTAATTTCATTAATGCGGCCATTCTCACGGCATTTTGCGCATATTCAGAGAACATCAAAAAAGTTGCTGTGTAAGGGCGAAAACCGCCGTGTAATGCAATTCCATTAGCAATGGCGGTCATACCAAACTCTCTGACGCCATAGTGAATATAGTTGCCTGAAGGCTGTTCATTAATTGGCAGTGACCCAGACCAATAGGTGAGGTTGCTTGGGGCTAAGTCTGCGGAACCACCGATTAATTCAGATAAAACAGGGCCAATAATATTGAGTGTATTTTGTGACGCTTTACGTGTAGCTATCGTTGCAGGGTTTTCATTTAATTGTTGAATGAAGTTATCAATGATATCTGTAAATTCTTCAGGAAGTTGATTGGATAATCGCTGCGTTAGCTGCTCGGCAAGTTCTGGGTATTGTTTGGCATATTCTCGTAATGCTTGCTCCCAACGTAATTGCTGTTCAGCACCATGTTCTAGGGCATTCCAAGGCTGGTATATTTCATCAGGAATAACAAAAGGGGGGTATTCCCAGCCGAGTTGTTGACGAGTCAGCGCTATTTCGTCTTGCCCTAATGGAGCACCATGAGAATCGGCTGTCCCGGCTTTATTGGGAGACCCATAACCAATAGTGGTTCTGCAAATAATGAGGGTTGGTTTCGAGGTTTGTTGGCGAGCTTGTTCAATGGCCGCTTTGATTGCAGGCCGAGAATGTCCATCGACTTGGCGAATAACATGCCAGCCATAAGCTTCAAAACGCTTTGCGGTATTATCAGTAAACCAACCTTGAGTATTACCATCAATAGAAATACGGTTATCATCATAAAAGGCAATGAGTTTATTGAGTTTTAGCGTTCCTGCTAATGAACACACCTCATGGGAGATCCCCTCCATTAAGCAGCCATCACCTAAAAATGTGTAGGTATAGTGGTCGACAACGGGGAAACCAGAGCGATTAAACGTAGCTGCTAGGGTTTTTTCTGCTATTGCCATACCAACCGCATTGGCGATGCCTTGTCCCAGCGGGCCTGTCGTGGTTTCAATGCCAGGAGTATAGCCTAATTCAGGATGACCCGGTGTTTTGGAATGGAGCTGGCGGAACTGTTTTAAATCATCGATAGATAAATCATAGCCCGTTAAATGGAGCAAGCTATAGAGCAGCATCGATGCATGGCCGTTTGATAAGACGAAGCGGTCACGATTAGGCCAATTCGGGTCAGCAGGGTTGTGCTGTAAGTAATCTCGCCATAGGACTTCGGCAATATCAGCCATTCCCATTGGGGCGCCGGGGTGGCCTGAGTTGGCTTGCTGTACGGCATCTATTGAAAGAAATCGAATGGCATTGGCTAATTTATTTTGTGGTTGAGTGGACATTACAAAGCTCCCAAAGTAAAAGCGCCTAAAGTAAAACTAACGTTCCCCATTTTCATACTCACTGATTCGAGCCACTTTCGGCGCTGACCGTCCCCCTTCATAATGGGAAGCCAGCCATGTGTCGACAATGGTTTTAGCCAGTTCAGGGCCAATTACACGGGCACCAAAGGTAATAATTTGTGCATCATTACTTTTTTGTGCTCGTTCAGCGGAGTATGTGTCATGGCACAGTGCTGCTCGAATGCCTGTGACTTTATTAGCAACAATGGACATACCAATTCCGGTACCACAAATTAAAATACCGCGCTGGTGTTTACCTTGTACGATTGCAGTTGCAACAGCGTGGGCAACATCAGGATACATTTCATCTGCAACCCCAGTATTTAAGCAGTAATCAGTCACTTCAATGTTTAATTCTGCTAAGTGAGCCTTAATCAAATCTTTCATTTCAAATGCAGCGTCATCTGCACCAATAGCAATAGATAGCATGATAGAGATCCTTATTGTTGAACAAAAGTTCATTAACCAATCAAATGTACTATTTAGAAAATAGGATCTTATGAACAAATAATCAATAGGTGAACATATGTTTTTATTTTTGTGATGATGAATTCTGTGATCTACAGCTTCAAATTTAATTTTTTTTGCCAAAAATGTAAAAAACAGGCGTTTTAAGGCGATTTTATAAGAATGTTTGCACTGAATCACACTTTGACAATCTGACTATGGGCAAGGATGAAGAAAAGAAGGTATGGTTAATTTGTATCTTCATTGAACTTATGTTCATTTTACAAACCGCCGAGGATAGAACTATGTGTGAACACTGTGATTCAAAAGCAACGATGAGCGAAAGCATTCCAGAAAAAATGAAAGCCGTGGTTGCTTATGCACCAAAAGACTACCGTTTAGAAACTGTCGATGTCCCTAAAATTAGTGAAGAAGAAATTTTGGTTCGCGTAGAAGCTTGTGGTATCTGCGCGGGTGATGTGAAGGCTTTTGAAGGTGCGCCAAGCTTTTGGGGGGATGCAGAGCAGCCCGCTTATATCAAGGCACCGATGATCCCAGGGCATGAATTTATTGGCCATGTCGTAGGCTTTGGTTCAAAAGTTGAAGGTTTTGCATTAGGTGACCGTGTTATTTCTGAGCAAATCGTACCTTGCTGGGAATGCCGTTTCTGTAAACGCGGTGAATACTGGATGTGTGAGAAGCATGACTTGTATGGTTTCCAAAACAACGTGAACGGCGGTATGGCGCAATATATGAAGTTCACCAAAGAGGCCATTAACTACCATGTACCTGTTGAGATGCCAATTGAAGACGCTATTTTAATTGAACCTTACGCCTGTTCTTTACATGCGGTGCAGCGTGCCAATGTCAAATTGGGTGATGTCGTCGTGCTTTCGGGGGCGGGAACATTAGGCCTAGGCATGATTGGAGCAATTAAAAAATCCGGTGCAGGCAAGTTAGTCGTTCTAGATTTATTTGATAAACGTCTTGAATTAGCAAAAGAATTTGGTGCTGATATCGTATTAAACCCTAAACGTGATGATGTAGACAAAATTGTCAAAGAGATGACTGAAGGTTATGGCTGTGACATTTACATTGAAGCGACTGGGGCCCCTAAATCGGTAGAGCAAGGTCTTAAGATGATCCGTAAATTAGGTACTTTTGTTGAGTTTTCTGTATTTAAAGACCCTGTGACCGTGGATTGGAGCATTATCAGTGACCGCAAAGAACTGGATTTATTAGGTTCTCACCTTGGCCCATATTGCTACCCGTTAGTGATTGAAGGCATTGGTAATGGTGATTTCCCAACTAAAGGGGTGGTGACGGATATCTTACCTTTAGATAAATTTGCGGAAGGTTTTTCGATGATGGCGAAAGGTGACCCGCACATTAAAGTGGTTCTCGACCCAAACCTGTAGTGCTGTAGTGGGTTGAAAAAAATACGAAATTAAAAATATAACGATAAAAATTGGACCTGAATAAATGTCACCCTACCAAGGCTTGTTATTCAGGTCCTAACCCAGCGAACAAGCACTGAGGTCAACAATATGATAATCAATAAACTGTCTAAAGTAACGGGGTTTTCACCAAAGTTACTACTTGGCTATTTTGGCGTCCTGATCTTTATGATGGGGGAAGGGCTTGAACAAGGCTGGTTGTCGCCTTTTATTATTAGCCGTGGAATGAGTATTGAAGAGTCTTCATTACTGTTTAGTGTGTATGGTTTTTTTGCTGCTGTCGCCGCGTGGTTATCCGGTGTGTTGGCTGAAATTTATACTGCTCGTCGTGTGATGATTTTTGGTTTTGTGATGTTTGTGATTGGCTCGGTTATTTTCTTATCTGTTGGTTTACCGAGTAACAGCCTGTCTATCATGATCCCAACCTATGCGTTGCGTGGTTTTGGTTATCCAATGTTTGCCTACGGCTTCTTAGTTTGGGTGGCCTATGAGGCGCCAATTAAAAAATTGGGCTCTGCTGTCGGGATCTTCTGGTTTGTTTATAGTGGCGGACTCGGTGTTTTAGGGGTGATGTATTCGAGTTATGCGCTGCCAATTTTAGGTGAAATGGCAACGTTATGGAGTGGACTAATTTTTGTCACTATCGGGGCATTTATTGCTATCGCGCTTAACCGCAACAAAGCGGGAGATACACCGGACTCACCGAAAGAAAAAGTTTCACTTAGCTATGTGTTTAAAGGGATCACGATTGCGTTTGAAAACCCAAAAATTGGTTTAGGTGGCATTGTTCGTACTATTAATACCTCTGCAGCGTATGGTTTTGTGATCTTCATGCCAATGTTTCTTGCCGACTTTGGTTTTTCCCGCACAGAATGGTTACATATCTACGCAGCACTTTGGACAGTAAACATCGCTTTTAATCTGATCTTTGGCGTTGTCAGTGACCGTATCGGTTGGCGCAATATTGTGATTTGGTTTGGTTGTGTCGGCTGTATGGTTTGTACCTTAATGTTTTATTACGTGCCTTATTATTTTGGGCACAATTATACCCTGATGATGATAGCCGCTGGCTTATTTGGTGCATGCCTCGCTGGATACGTACCACTTTCAGCCATCATGCCGAGTTTAGCGCCTGAAAATAAAGGTGCAGCAATGTCAGTCCTTAATTTAGGGGCAGGGTTAAGCACTTTTGTCGGTCCTGCATTAGTTGGGCTCTTTATTAGTAGTGTAGGTGCTTTTGGCGTGATTTGGATTTTCTCGGGGCTCTATTTATTTAGTGCGATATTGATGAAATTTATTACTGTGCCGGCGGAATTACTTGAAAAGTCGGCAGAGATGCAGCTAACACCAGAAAATAAGTAAATGAGGGAATTATGAACAGAATCATTAATGAACCTGATCTTGTTGTTGAAGATGCCATTCAAGGCTATTTGAAAGCGCACCCTGAATATTTTGCGCAGACTGATAATGCGCGCGTATTAAAATACCCAAAAGCACCAATACAAGGGAAAGTGGGCATTGTTACTGGTGGTGGCTCCGGCCATGAACCTGCATTTTTAGGCTATGTGGGCGAAAACATGTTAGATGCGGTGGCAATTGGTGAAATTTTCTCCTCACCAACCGCTGGGGCATTTTTAGATGCGTTCAAAGCCGCAGACAGTGGGGCGGGCGTTGCTTGTTTATATGGTAATTATGCAGGCGATAACATGAACGTCAAAATGGCGATGAAAAAAGCTGAAAAAGCGGGTATGAAAGTTAAAACCGTGGTTGCTACCGATGACGTCGCTTCAGCCCCTGCGAGCGAGAAAGAAAAGCGCCGTGGTGTCGCGGGTGAAATACTCATGTGGAAAGTGGGTTCTGCCGCAGCAAGTAAAGGCTATGATTTAGACGGCGTGATTAATGCGGCACAAAAAGCGATTAATAACTGCCATTCTATTGGTGTTGGGCTAACGTCTTGTACCATTCCAGCGGTGGGTCATCCAAATTTTCATATTGAAGATGGGATGATGGAGCTCGGTATTGGCCACCATGGTGAGCCAGGCATTGAAATCATGCCAATCCAGTCTGCAGCGCAAATGGCACAAACTATGTTAACGCCAATCTTAGATGATATGCAGGCAAAACAAGGTGATGAAGTTGTCGTATTGGTTTCAGGGTTAGGTGCCACACCCGTAATGGAATTGTATATCTATTATGCAGAGGTTGAAAAACAACTCAGCGAAAAAGGCGTGCGTATTGTTCGTAACTATGTTGGTAACTATTTTACGTCATTAGAAATGATGGGGGTAACGCTGACATTAATGAAAGTGGATGATGAATTGAAAGCATTGATGGATGTCCCTGCATATTCATTGGGTCTAACACAGGTCAAATAAGGAGACAACTATGCAAGTTATTTCAACGGGCAACGGCAAGGAAATTACCCTTGATCTAGTGAACATTATTGTTTCTAACCGTGAATACCTCAGCGAAATTGATGGAGCAATAGGGGATGGAGACCATGGCATCAATATGGCAAAAGGTTTTAACCTATGCGCTAAAGCAATCGCAGACCGAGAATTATCACTCAGTGAAGGTTTTGAAGAGATTTCTGATGCCTTGATGGAAGGTATTGGCGGTTCAATGGGGCCACTTTATGGCAGTTTCTTTATGGGAATGTCAGACAGCATTTCAGGGAAAAATGAGTTATCGCAGCAAGATTTTCTTGCTATGTTGAAAAATGGGCTATCTGAACTGCAAGACATCAGCAGTGCAACAGTGGGTGACAAGTGCCTAATGGATACATTGATCCCTGCGGTAAATGCCTTTGAAGAGGCAACAAAAGCAGGGAAAAACTTTAAACAAGCGCTTGATGCGATGCAGGCCGCTGCAGTTGCAGGCCGTGATTCCACGGTAGATTTAGTGGCTAAAATTGGCCGTGCAAGCCGCCTTGGTGAGCGTTCAAGAGGCGTGTTAGATGCAGGCGCGACTTCTTGTTGTTTATTATTATGCCAATTAGCGCAAAGTGTTGAAAAACAGAGCGCATTAACCAATGCATAATTGTTTTATATAACTCTTTTCGTGGATATATAGTCAAAAACCATTGCTATATATCCACTCTCTTTTATAACTCACTTATTAATTGCCACTAGAAACGCTATACTAAAACCTTATCATCCTTGTTGCGATTAACACCAATAAAGAGGAAACCACTATCTTATGGATAGATCACAAACATCTTCCGAAATCGAGCTACTGACTGAAATTGCGATAGCTTATTATCGCGATGAAATTACTCAGGAAGAGATCGCCAATAAGTTTGGTATATCGCGAATTAAGGTGGGGCGCTTACTTAAGCGAGCAAAAGAAGAAGGTATTGTTGAGATAAATGTTCGCTATCATCCTATTTTCAGCACTCAGTTAGAGCAACAGCTACTTTCTCGCTTTCCGATTTCCCGTGCGTTAATTGCCCTCGATCATCCCGATGAAGAAGAACAACGCTACCAAGTTGGCACACTCGTCGCTAATTATTTATCGACAACATTACGCGACAACATGATAGTCACTGTTGGTCAGGGGCGAAATGTCGCGGTGGTAGCTGATAGCGGCGGGGCTGTTCCTGAAAAAGATTGCCGTTTTATTTGCGGAATCGGCGGAACACACCGGCCTGGCGACTCTATCAATGCGGACCATATCAGCCGTCGCTTAGCGAAGAAATTTGGCGGAACCAGTGAAACCCTATACGCCCCTGCTTATGTTGAAAATAACGAATTAAAGCAATCTTTTATGAAAAATGGGACCATTAAGGAAACCTTAGATCGCGCCCGTAAAGCGGATATTGCCTTAATTGGTATTGGCGATATGAATGAAGATAGCTATATGGTCAAACTAGGCTGGTTTACACCGCGTGAAATTGTTGATGCGAGTTTGAATCAAGGGGTGATTGGCGATATCGCGGGTTATGATTTTTTTAATGCGCAAGGGCAACATGTTGATACGGTGATGAATGACCGAGTAATTGGCCTAAGCATAGAAGAACTCAAGAAAATTCCTTGTGTAATAGCGATTGCTTCCGAATCCTCCAAGGCCATGGCTATCATGGGGGCGCTGCGTACGGGGGCGATTGATATTATTGCAACGAGTGCGAGTAATGTGCGGACGATTTTGAAGATGTCCCAATAGCTCGTCATACTCCAAGCTGTAGCGTTGTTGACTACGTTCATTCGCATTAGTCACATACTTGTGTATGCTCCTAATGACTCATTTACTTGTCGCCTAGCGACAACTTGAATTATTTAGAGCTATTATTTGTCATACTTCAAGCTGTAGCGTTGTTGACTAGCTTCATTTGTTTGTTACCTAGCTGTAATTAGAATCATTCATGCCATCTATTATAAAATGGGTTTACATAACCTAATGAGTTACCTTATTATTTTAAAATATATATGGGAGATGGCATTCCTCCTTTTTACAAAACCGCCCGTAGAGGGCTAATGATGCCTACGTTAACCTGTTGATTAGATAGGGTACGTAGGTATTATGTGCCCTAATTTAGGGCATAAATGATCTACACTCGTCATACTTCGAGTATAACTGGGAGACTTTCCTTTCATTTATCCCGCCAAACATTAAAGGAAGTTTCTATGTATGCCTCATTATTTGCAATAGCGATTGGTTCAGTGCTTGGCGGATGGCTAAGATGGTTTGTTAGCCTAAGACTCAATCACCTTTACCCAAACATTCCACTAGGCACTGTCGCAGTCAATTTGCTTGGTGGCTTTGTCATTGGCTTTGCCATTTCGTACTTTGCCAATGCAAATATTAGCCCTGCCTATAAATTATTCATTGTGACTGGCTTCTGCGGCGCATTTACCACCTTTTCGACCTTTTCACTCGAAGTGCTGGTGCTAATCCAAGAAGGTAAATTGGGCTTCGCCATTAGTACCATTGCCATCCACGTAATTGGGGCCTTAATATTTACCTTGCTTGGAATGTTATGCCATAACTGGCTAACACAGGGATAATTTATTTATTAGCTAATAAATGATGCGCAGTGGCTTCATCGGTCACTAAACCTGTTACCCAACCGCCATTCATAACGGCTTGAATGGCTTTTGTTTTTTGCGCGCCCCCCCCAAATCCGCTCACAGGCTTTTTTGGGGGAGGGGACAGGGGGACACTTGTGTTTGTGCCATCCAAAGCCGTAGAAAGGCGCTCACCGTTAGCTTGAAGAAAATACCCCCATAGCTATGCGGGGGCACCTTTTTTCTAAACACATTTCAAATGATCCTCCGTGACGA
>OJKJ01000652.1_pt1 | contig 16928 bp, 15 predicted proteins | sample 1596491 | NCBI WGS metagenome assembly OJKJ01 (sample SAMEA4350160, study PRJEB24818) | metagenome | biome: human; feature: gut; material: faeces | place: Denmark | collected 2013-09 | reverse complement strand
GCTTCCCCCATCTCCCCCAATCACCCGCCCGCAGGCTGCGCCTATGCGCCATCCCCTACAACCAAAAACCAGGGCGCGGACTCACCGCCTTCCGGCATGAATCCGCGCCCCGCGCCTCATCCGCGAAACCGCCTCCTGCATTCCATCCGCAGTCCCGGCTCCGCCAATTTTATCCTCTCTTAACAGCACATTTCCTCATTGCTGTACAGCTCCAGGCCTCCGTCCACAACCGCCTTGGCCGCCGTCTCACCGTCCGACGCCTTCACGATCATGGCCCTGCGGTTGGCGCTGGCCAATGCGTACATATACTCAATATTCAGCCCCTGGCTGCAGAGAATGTGGGTCATCTTGTGCAGCTCGCCCACTTTGTCCTCCAGCTTCACGGCCAGCACGTCGGTGAGCATCGCGGAGAATCCCTCCTCCCGCAGCGCCTTTTTCGCCACCTCGGGGTTGGAGACCACCATGCGCAGCATGCCGTACTCCGTGGTGTCCGCCATGCTCAAAGACAGGATATTGATGTTCTGCGTCTTCAGCACATCTGTCACCTGCTCCAGTCTTCCCTCACGGTTCTCTATAAACACAGATAATTGCTTTACAAACATATATTTTCCTCTCTTTCTCAGGCGGTTTTTAATCCAGCTTGCGCTTGTCGATCACATGGACGGACTTGCCCATGCTGCGCTCCAGGCCCTTGGGCTCCACCAGCTTTACCTTGGCGGCCAGGCCGATGGCCTGCTGTAAGGTGTACTCGATCTGTTTGGTCAGATTTTCCAGCGCCCGAATCTCGTCGGAGAAGAAGCGCTCTTCCACCTCCACGTGCACCTCCAGGGTGTCCAGGTTGTTGACCCGGTCCACGATCATCAGGTAATGCGGCGTGGTTCCGCCCATCTCCAGCAGCGCGGATTCGATCTGGGACGGGAACACGTTGACGCCGCGGATGATCAGCATGTCGTCGGTTCTGCCCTTGAAGCGGGCGATGCGCGCCGTGGTCCGCCCACATTCACAGGTGCTGTGGTCCAGGCTGGTCAAATCCTTGGTGCGGTAGCGGATCAGCGGAATCCCCTCCTTGGTCAGGGTGGAGAACACCAGCTCGCCGGTCACGCCGTCGCCCACGGGCTTTAAAGTCTCCGGGTCCACGATCTCAGGCAGGAAATGATCCTCGTGCACATGAAGTCCGCAGTGATAGCTGCAATCCGTAGCCACGCCGGGGCCCATGATCTCGCTGAGGCCGTAGATATCGTGGGCCTCGATGCCCAGCTTCTCCTCGATCTTGTGCCGCATCTTCTCCGTCCACGGCTCCGCGCCGTTTAAGGAAGCTTTCAACTTGATCTGATCCCGCACGCCCATCTCCTCGATGGTCTCCGCGATGTGCAGCAGGTAGGAGGGCGTGCACATGATGCCCGTCACCCCGAAGTCGATCATCATATTGATCAGCTTCTTGGTATTTCCGGTGGACATGGGAACCACCGTGGCCCCCATTTTCTCCGCCCCGTAGTGGGCCCCCAGGCCCCCGGTGAACAGGCCGTAGCCATATGCCACCTGGATAATGTCGTTTTTGCCAAGCCCGGCCATACTGATACAGCGGGCAACGCACTCGCTCCACACGTCGATGTCCCGGCGGGTGTAACCCACCACCGTGGGCTTGCCAGTGGTGCCGCTGGAAGCGTGGATGCGGACGATCTGCGAATTGGGCACTGCGAACAGGCCGAAGGGATAGGTCTCCCTCAGATCGTCCTTGGTGGTGAAGGGCAGCTTATCCAGGTCCTCGATGCCCCGGATATCCCCCGGCTCCAGGCCCACAGCCTGCATTTTCTTGCGGTAAAACTCCACGTTGTGGTACACCCGGTCCACCAGCTTCACCAGCCGCGCGCTTTGCAGGTTGATCATCTCATCCCTGCTCATGCACTCTTTCGTCTCATTCCATATCATGTCCGTATCCTCTCCTATCATAGCCGGATTTGGATCATATCCGTTTCCGGCCTATTTCCTTCTTCCCTCGCTTACGCCTCCAGCGCGTAGCCCGCCTCAAAGGCCTGCTTGTTCACCTCGATGGTCTTCGGCGGCACCGTGGTCTCGATCACAGAGATCCAGTCCTCCTTCTCAAAGCCCATATGTCTGGCCGCCGCGCCCAGCACGATCACGTTAAATGCCCTCGGCGCGCCCATTTTCTTGGCCTCCCTGGTGGCCTCCACCACGATAGTGTCCCGCTGCTCCTTCAAGGTGTCCAGAATCCCGTCCGGGTAGGACGCCGCTCCGGTCACCACGGTGATGGGGTCGATGCGCCAGTCGTTGACGATCACCACCCCGTCCTTTTTCAGGAAATGCAGGTAGCGCAGGGCTTCCAGCCGCTCAAAGGCGATCAGCACGTCCGCCTGCCCCTCCTCCACGATGGGCTCTGCCACGGACTCGCCGTAGCGCACAAAGGTCACCACGCTTCCGCCCCGCTGGGCCATGCCGTGGACCTCGGAGAGCTTCACGTCATAGCCGGCGCGGATGGCCAGCTTACCCAAAATGCGGCTGGTCAGCAGGGTTCCCTGCCCGCCAACGCCCACAATCATAATATTTTTCGTCGCCATTTTCTCGCTCATCTCACTCACCCGCCTTTACCGTCTCGATTGCGTCGAACTTGCAGAGCTGCTTGCACAGCCCGCACCCGTTGCACATGGTCTCGTCTATGGAAATGGTGCCGTCCTCATTCTTCGTCAGGGCCGGACAGCCGGGACGCAGGCAGGCGCCGCACTTCTTACACTTCTCCGAAAGCGGCCTGCACTTGTCGGGGAACTTCACTCCCTTAAGCAGGGCGCAGGGGGACTTGGCAATGATCACGGAAACGCCGTCCTTTGCCGTCTCCCGCTTGAAGGCTTCCTCCAGGCCGGGCAGGTCGAAGGCGTTCACCTCGTACACATTTTCAATTCCCAACGATTTACAGAGGCCGAAAATGTTGATGGCCGGAACCACCTGGCCCTTCAGGGTCTTGCCCGTGGCCGCGTGGTCCTGGTGGCCCGTCATCCCCGTGGTGGAATTGTCCAGAATCACCACCGTGCCGTTGGCCTGATTGTAAACCATGTTCATCAGGGAATTGATTCCCGTGTGCATGAAGGTGGAATCGCCGATCACGGCCACCCAGTTGCGGATAAAATCCCGGCCCTTGGCCTTTTCCATGCCGTGAAGGGTGCTGATGCTGGCTCCCATGCAGATGGTGGTGTCGATGACGCCCAGAGGGGCCACCGCGCCCAGGGTGTAGCAGCCGATATCGCCCGTAGCGTGGATTTTCAGCTTGTTCAGCACGGAAAATACACTTCTGTGGGGACATCCGGGACAGAGGATCGGGGGACGGGCCGGTACCTGGGCGGATGCCGCCACATCCAGGGTCTGACCCAGAATCTTCTCCCGGATCATGTTGGCGCTGTACTCGCCCTGGACGGTAAACAGTTCCTTACCCACCGCCTTTGCGATTCCCCAGGACTTCACCTGCTCCTCGATCACAGGCTCCAGCTCCTCAAATATGTAAAGCTTCTCCACCTTGGCCGCAAACTCCTCGATCAGCCTGCGGGGCAGGGGATTCACGATTCCCAGCTTCAGCACGGACGCCTCAGGCATGGCTTCCTTCACGTACTGGTAGGCGATTCCGCTGGTGATAAAGCCCACGGAAAGGTCGTTGTACTCCACCTTGTTCACCGGGAAGCCGCAGGCGTCCTCCGCCATCTGTTTCAAACGCGCTTCCACCACCAGGTGGCGCTTGATGGCATTTCCGGGCATCATCACGTACTTGGCCATGTCCCGCTCATAGGGGATGTCAAAGGGCTCCGCCCGCTCCTCCAGCTCCACCAGGCCCTGGGAATGGGACAGGCGGGTGGTGCTGCGCACGATCACCGGGGTGTCGTATTTCTCACTCAGATCGAATGCATACTTGGTGAACTCCTTGGCCTCTGCGCTGTCCGACGGCTCCAGTACCGGCAGCATGGCCGCCCGGGCCACCATGCGGGTGTCCTGCTCGTTCTGGGAGCTGTACATGCCCGGATCGTCCGCCGCGATCACCACCATGCCGCCCCGCACGCCCGCGTAGGCCGCGGTGTACAGCGGGTCGGCGGCCACGTTGACACCCACGTGCTTCATGCAGCACATGGAGCGCACGCCCGCGATGGACGCGCCGATGGCAACTTCCGTGGCGACCTTCTCATTGGGAGCCCACTCGGCGTAAATCTCGTCGTATTGGACCAGGCTCTCGCTCATCTCCGTGCTGGGGGTGCCGGGATAGGCGGAGCTCACTTTCACGCCCGCCTCGTAGGCGCCCCTCGCAATGGCTTCATTGCCCAGTAATATTTTTTTCTCAGACACGTTAATACCTTCCTTTCCTTATATAACGCACAGCGTCCGGCAGCCGTAACCGCCGGAAACCGGTTTTATCGCGTTGTGTTCTTATCACAGCTTCTGGGGATCGTTCCGCAGATCGGTGACGCGCTTGGCCTTGCCCTCGAAGCGCTGCAGGGTGTTGGGGGATACCAGCTGAATCTTGGCGTCCAGGCCCAGCATCATGCGCATTTTCTCCCGCAGGCTGTAGTCCAGGCGTTCCAGGGCCGCGTAGGAGTCCATCATGGCCTCCGCCTCCACCTCCACCTTGATGGTGAGAATGTCGCTGTGGTTCTTGCGGTCCAGCACGATCTCGTAGTTGGGTCCAATGCCCTCGGTATTGATCAGCACTTCCTCGATCTGGCTTGGGAATACATTGACGCCGCGAATCTTCAGCATATCGTCGGTGCGGCCGGACAGATTCTCCATGCGCACCGTGGTGCGGCCGCAGGGGCAGGGCTCATACATCAGCCGGGTGATGTCCCGGGTCCGGTAACGGATCAGAGGCAGCGCCTCCTTGGTCAGGCAGGTGATCACCAGCTCGCCCTTCTCCCCGGGCGCAAGGACCTCCCCGGTCTTGGGATCGATGACCTCCGCCAGGAAATGATCCTCGTTGATATGCATGCCGTTGAGCTCCAGACATTCCCCGGAAACGCCGGGGCCCATGAGCTCGCTCATACCGTAGTTCTGGGTCAGGTTCACATCGTAGCCCCAGACCTTGTAAAGCTCGGTCCGCATGGCCTCGGTCATCAGCTCGCTGCCAAGCAGCAGGGTATGTATCTTCAGATCCTTTTTGGGGTCCATCCCCATCTCCTTCGCCACCTCCGCGATGCGCATGGCGTAGGAGGGCGTGGCCACCAGCAGGGTGGACTCGAAATCCTTCATGTACATCAGCTGCTTCTGGGTATTACCCGTGGACGAGGGCACGATGGCCGCTCCCACCTTCTCCAGGCCGTTGTGCAGGCCCAGAGCGCCGGTGAACATGCCGTAGCCGAAGCAAATCTGCGCCACGTCGTCCTCCGTGGCCCCTCCGGCCACCGCCAGCCTGGCCACGCACTCCTTCCAGACCTCCAGGTCCGTGTTGGTGTAGCCCACCACCGTGGGTTTGCCCGTGGTTCCGCTGGAAGCGTGAATCCGCCGCAGCTCTTTTCTCGGCACCGCAAACAGGCCGTAGGGATAATTGTCCCGCATATCCTGCTTGGTGGTAAAGGGCAGGTTCTTCACGTCCCCAAGGCGCTTCACGTCCTCCGGCTTCACCCCCGCCGCGTCCATCTTGGCGCGATACGCGGGCACGTGCTCGTAAACCCTTTTCACCGTATCCTTCAGGCGTTCCAGCTGAATCGCCTCAATTTCGTTCCGGGACATTGTCTCTTCTTTCGCCCAAATCATGACTGACCTCCTAAATTCCGAAACGCCTGGCCGGCGTTTCTCTTAGCAAGACATTAAAAGTATAGCATTCTTTCGTAGGTTTGTCTGCTGTTTTTGTGCAATTATACGTTGTCACCAGCCCTGGGCTGATGACAAATGATATGTTTATTCAATTAAAAATCATTCTACGGCAGTTTTATGGGGATGTCAACCATTTTTACTTTATTTCTTTAAAGCGTTGGCGCTTTTACGTGAAAATGTAAAAATCAGTTCAAAATGTTGCTTGCTTCCTTCATATCGTCCTTTCCTTATTTATAGGAAATCTTTCCCTCATCAGATACACTAGCCTTTGCACTTTATGATTTTTTCGGGCTGCAACTCCATTTTTATCGCCTTCATATAATTATTGAATACCATTATCAATATTTTCAGATGTCAAAAATCTATATTTTTCTTTTTTATCATTATAATTGCAGAATCATAATGATTATACTTTTAGTTTTTAGATATTTTACACAATAAAAAGAATTACTTTTTTACCATTCCATTCATTTTCACAATATCCTCTATTGACATATCTATTACATTTTTATAATATAGATATGTATCAATATTAAAATACCAATCGCGCAATCAAAACGCGATCCCCCCCAAACCACAACAATATTTCGGAGGAACCCACTATGGAGCAGCAGTATTTCTTAGGCGTGGACATTGGAACAACCGCGATCAAGGCAGCCCTCTTTGACGGCTGCGGCCAGAAACTCTTACACCGCACACAGGAATATGAGCTTTTAAAGCCCTCCGCCCAGAGAGTGGAGCAGGCGCCCCACGTCTACTGGGACACCTTCTGCGCCTGCGTCAAATATGTGGTGCAGAATTCAGGGGTGGACCCTCGGCTCATCAAAGCCTTTTCCATGGATTCCTCCGCTGAGACCATCGCCTTCATGGACGAAAACCTGGAACCGCTGGACAATTTCTACGTCTGGCTGGACAGCCGGGCTGAGGAGGAAGCCAACGAGATCAATGAACGTTTCCCGGCCACGGAGATCATACATGCCACCGGCCAGACCCCCATTGACCCGGTGTACCCGGCCGCCAAGATTCTCTGGTTCAAAAAACACAAGCCGGAACTGTTTCAGCGCATCCGCATGATGTTCATGTGCGACGATTACATTTTGTGGAAAATGAGCGGCAGGATGGTGAGCCACGGCTCCAGCTGGTGTACCTCCTATTTGTGGGACATCACCCGCAAACAGTGGTGGCCTGAGATGTTAGACTACCTTGGATTAGATGAATACCAGCTGCCAACGCTGTACGAGACCGGAACCCCCATCGGCACCATCCTGCCCCAGATCGCCGACGAGCTTGGACTGCCCCGGGATCTTCTGCTGGTGGTGGGCGGCCAGGACCAGTCCAGCGGAGCCATCGGCGTGGGAAATGTGAAGCCGGGGATATTTTCCGAGTCCACAGGCGGAGCCCTTATGGTCTGCACGGCCACCTACAGGCCCGTGTTTGATGAAAACGGCTGCATCCCCTGCAATTACAGCGATATGGAGGACGTCTATATGATACAGGGCGGGGCCAAAGGCGGCATTTTGTTCCGTTGGCTGCGCGACAACCTCTGCCGGGAGGAGATGATGAGGGAGCTGGCCGGGGAGGGTGACAGCTACGATTTCATGACCGGATTAGCCGCCGCCACCCCTCCCGGCGCGGAAGGGTTGTTCCTGCTGCCGTTCTTCGGGGGCGGAAGCACACCCAACCCGGATATTTATGGCAGAGGCATTCTCTACGGCCTGAACCTTGGCCACACGAAGGGCCACATCATCCGCGCGTTCATGGAAGGACTGGCCTGCAATATCACAAAGATCATTGAATACACGGAACGTCTGACCGGCATTCAGGTGACCCAGGTGCGCTCCCTGGGCGGAGGCTCCCTAAGCCCCGTCTGGTGCCAAATCAAGGCGGACGTGCTGAACCGCCAGGTCGTCACCATGAAAAATACACAGGACGCCGCCTGCCTGGGCGCGGCCATCGTCGCCGGTTATGGCTACGGTGCGTTCGATTCCATCGCCGACACAGCGTTAAAATTCGCCAAAATCGACCGGGTTTACGATCCGAACCCGGAGAACCGGGCGGTTTACGACCAGCTGCTAAAAAAATACGATCTGCTGATCCAGGCGACGAAGGGATATACGGAGGAGCTGGCAAAATAAAATCAACCACAAAAACTGCCTCACAGGTTCTTCCCCGCCTTACAAGTTTTCCCCCGCCTCACCGCGGGGGATATTTTTCGGTTACCGCGGGCCGCTGACGCCCCCTGTTGGGCAGCTGCTGTTTCTTCGATGGATTTTTCAATAAAAATGTCAAAAACTCTTGACATTTCCTCCGCTGTTCTATATATTAAAAATGTCAAGACTTTTTGACATCTCTCACTGAACAGAAAGGAGCTTTTATGGGTACGTTTGGACTGATTCTATTTGGACTCTATCTACTTGCAATGATTGTTCTGGATATCGCCATGATCATTTCCCTCTTAAAACCGGGAGACGAGAGAAGGCAGATGATTGTCTGGAAAGCCAGCACATGGACGTTAGCCGGAATAACGGGAAGCCTGGTATTCAGCATAGCGGAACGCATCATAAAATCCCATGAAATGCAGGTAAATCCCTTCACCACACTCACCGCAGCCGCCACTATCTATTTTATCTGCCTTCTGTTTTATAAAAAGAAATACGGCGATTGACATGAAAAATTCGATTCGGGATAAGCGAAAACAACAAGGGTTATCGCAGGAGGAGCTGGCAAAAAAGTGCGGCGTTTCCCGCCAGACTGTAAATGCGATTGAAAATGACAAATACGACCCGACCCTGGCCCTGGCCTTCCATCTGGCAAGGGAATTAGATACCACCGTTGACACACTTTTCACACCGGACTAAGCGCCAAACAGTTTAAGCCCGGAACATTTCCCAAGACGCAAAAAGCAGGAAAGCCCTCATTCGCCCGTGGCTTCCCTGCTTTTTTCAGATATTCTCACAATTCTTACGCGCTCTTTCTTCTCCCCGCCGTCTTATACTTGAGCAGCACCGCGTTCACCGTCAGAATCAGCACCGTGATCAGGTACGGCATGGACAGCACCACCTGGGAGGGGATTTTCATGCTCTGCAGCGCCACGGACTGGGCGGACACATATCCGAACACCAGGCAGGCCAGCATAGTCTTCACCGGCTTGGCGTCCCCCACCATAATCGCCGCCAGCGCCAGGTATCCGTATCCGCCTGAAATCTTCTCCGTGAACATGGAAGCCCCGCCGATAGTCAGAAACGCGCCGCTCATGCCGCCCAAAAGTCCGCCCAGCAGAATGGCCTGCCATTTGTAGCGCATGGTGTTGACGCCAACGGAGGCCGCTCCCGCCTCCTTGATCCCAATCCCCCGCAGCCGCAGGCCGAAGGGCGTCTTAAACATAACGATGTGAGCCGCGATCACCGCGAAAATCGCCAGGTACACCAGCACGTTGTGGCCGCTGACCACGGCTCCGATGTACGGAATCTCCTTGATGAACGGAATGTCCACCGTCTGAAAGCTCTTGATCCGCGGGTCGATAAACACGCCGCGCACCTTAAAAATCGCGCTCAGCAGAAACGTGGTGATTCCCCAGGACGCCAGGTTTAGGGCGATGCCGACCACCATGGTGTCCGACTCAAAATACAGCACAAACACGGCGAAAATGCAGGACATCACTAATCCGGCAAGCATCCCCAAAAGAAGGCCCACCCAGGGGCTCTGGCTCCAGTAGCTGCCGCACATGGCGAAGAACGCGCTGATCCCCAGGTAGCTCTCCAGACCAATGTTAAACACGTTGGCTTTGCTGCCGAAGCAGCCGCCCACGGCCACAAAGAGAATGGGCACCGTCAGGCGCAGGGTGGCGGAGATCAGGGACGGTCCCAGCAAAAGTTCAAACAGATTCATTTCGCACCTCCTGTCTCAAGGATCCGGCCTTTCCCAAAGCTGATTTTTTTCAGCAGCGAACGGATATCCACGGTGATAAAGATTACAAACAACGCCTGGATCAGAGTCACCAGAATGCGGTTCACGCTGGTCATCCGCTCCATGTTCAGGGATCCGGCCTTGATCATTCCCCACAGCAGGCTCACGCCGATGGCGTTTATGGGGTTGTTCTTGGCAATCAGGGCAACCATAATTCCGTCCCAGCCCATGCCGGTGGAAAAATTATTGCGAAACCGCAAATGCGGGCCCATGATCTCCACCGCGCCGCAGACGCCGGAGATGAAACCGCTGAGCAGAAAGGCGAAGGTCATGTTCTGCACCACCCGGACGCCCCCGTACCGGGCAAAACGGCTGTTGCGCCCCAGCATCCGCCACTCATATCCCCTGCGGGTGAATTCGAAAAATGCGAACACCGCCAGGGCGATTCCCAGGGCGATGAAAATGCCCGTGGTAGCCTGATAGGGCGGAAGCAGCTGGGTCAGCCGCGCCGACTCAAGAATCTCGGGCGTTGCGATCTGATCCGGGTTGGTATCCGAATTGAGCCCCATGAGCATCATGGTAAAATACTCGGTGAAGAGCACCGCCGCATAGTTGAGCATCAGCGTCACGATCATCTCATTGATCTGGAATACGGCCTTCAAAAACGCGGGCAGCAGGGCGTAGGCCAGACCGGCAAGTCCGCCCGCAAGGATGGCGATTGGTATGTGGATCAGCCGCGGCCCTGAGAGAAAGGCGCCTGCGATGGCGCTGGCAAAGGCCCCGAAATAGATCTGTCCCTCCAACCCCAGGTTGGTGATTCCCGTTTTCTGGGCCACGATGGCTGCGATGGTGGCGATCAGCACCGGGGTGCTCCAGCGGATGCTGCTGGAGATGGCGGAAGTGCTGCCCACCGCCCCCTTAACCAGCGCCGCGAAGGCCTCCGCCGGGCTGCTCCCCTGAATGGTAATCAAAATGGCGGCAATGGCCATAACCAGCGCCAGCGATACCACATAGTTCATCCACTGGCTGTTTTTCTCCTCAGGCTGTCGTTTCATCAGCATTTCCTCCCAGCATGTAAAACCCGATTTCCTTCTCATCGTAATCCGGCCCTGTCAGTTCCTTCTGCACGCTGCCCTCAAACATCACCAGAATCCGGTCGCTTAAGGTCATGGCTTCGTTCAGATCGTAGGTGATGAGCAGCACCGACACCCGCTTCTGCTCCACCTGCTTGACGATCTCATTCCAGATAAATTCAATGGCCCCCACGTCGATTCCCCTGGTGGGGTCCTCGATAATCAGCACCTCATAGTCCTGGGTGAACTCCCGGCCCACGATCAGCTTCTGCAGATTCCCGCCCGACAGAGAACCGGCCTTGTCGTAGGGGCTTCTGGTCCGCACGTCGTAGGTGGAAATAATCTCTCCCGCGTAAGCCTCGGCCTGCCCGTAATCCATGAGAAATCTGCGCTTGCAAAAGGCCTTTAAGTATTTCCCCATAATGGAGTTCTCCACCAGGGTGGACTCTCTGGAACATCCCACCTGATTCCGGTCCTGGGGCACATAACCGATCCCCCGCAGCCGGTTGGCCCGCGGATTCTTCCCGGGCAGCTCCTGTCCGCGCACCTTGATTGTACCGCTCTCCGCCCGCCGGATTCCGCTCAGGGCTTCCACCAGCTCGGACTGCCCGTTGCCGGAAACGCCCACAATGCCCACAATCTCCCCGGCGCGGATGTCAAATGACATGTTTTTTACCTTTGGAATGTGCAGGTTTCCGTTGACGCTCAGGTTGCTGACACTCAGAACCACATCGTCCCCAGGCCGTGGATGCTTTTCAATGTCCAGCATCACGTCCCGGCCCACCATACGGTTGGTCAGAAGCGGGATGGTAGCCTCGGATTTTGGGATGGTGCAGACTACGGTTCCTTTTTTCATCACCGTAATGGTGTCCGCCATCTCCATGACCTCTTTCAGCTTGTGGGTAATGAAAATAATCGTCTTGCCCTGCCTCACCAGGAAGCGGATGGCCTTAAACAATCCCTCCACCTCCTGGGGCGGCAGCACTGCGGTGGGTTCGTCCAGGATAATGATATCGGCGTTGGTGAACAGCACCTTGACGATCTCCACCTGCTGTTGCTGTACAATGGGCAGGCTGCCCGCGGGCGCGTGGAGGTCAAAGCGGAAGCCGTAATCGCCGCAGATGGCCCTGATCCGTTTTTCGCTCTCGCCCATGTTTAAGAAGGCCCGCCCTTTTAAGGGCTCGTGGCCGAGAATGATATTTTCCAGCACCGTGAGCTCGGGAAAGAGCATAAATTCCTGTTGGACCATGCCGATACCGGAGCGGGCGGCGTCGGTTGCGTTTTTAAACCGCTTCACCTGCCCGTTTAAGATGATCTCCCCGTCCGTCGGCTCGTGCACGCCCGCGAGAATGTTCATTAACGTGCTCTTGCCCGCCCCGTTTTCCCCAATAATCGCATGGATCGTGCCTTTTTCCACCGTCAGGCTCACATTTTCCACGGCCGCAAAACTGCCGTAATACTTTTTAATGTTTTTCGCAACCAACAACGCGCTCATTTAAGCCCCTCCATCCCTTCCGCCTGTATGGTCTTATTGCGTTTCCAGCTCTCCGGGAACCTGGATTTCACCACTCTGAATCTTGGAAAATACCTCGTCCACCGTCTTTTGCAGGTCCTCCGGCAGTTTCTGGTAATCCCGGTCATCGTAGAGTCTGGCGCCGGAGTCCAGGCCGAAGATTTCCATACCGGGCTTAAACTGTCCCTCGGACACGCTCTTGCCCGCCGCGTAGGTGGCGCCGGTGGTATCCTTGAGGGCGGACCAGAACACGATGTCCTGGTTGATCGCGCCCTGCCACTCGTCGCTGCCAATGCACAACACGTTCATTTCCTCGCAGGCCCGGATCACGCCCAGTCCCGCCTGGTTGGCAGAGTGCATGACAATGTCCGCGCCCTTTCCGATCAGCTGCTTGGCCAGCTCCCCGCCCTTGTTGGGGTCGTCGGAGGAACCGATGTAGATGGACTCACAGGCCACGTCCGGGTCCCCGTATTTCACACCGGCCTCAAATCCGGCGCGCCAGCGGTTCACAGTGGGCAGGTCCATGTTGCCGATCCAGGCCACCTGTTTTGTCTTGGTGGTTTTTGCCGCAACAACTCCGGCGATAAACGCGGATTCCTGAGGTTCCACCACAATGGTTTTCACGTTTGGCAGATCGCTGGTAGCGTAGGTGTCCACCAGAATAAACTGGGTGTCGTGGAAATCCGGAGCCAGGTTAAAGGCCACGTCAGCCAGGTCGTCCCAAACCACGTAGATGGGGTTCGCCCCCGCCTCCGCCATGGCCCGGACCTGCTCGGTGTACTCGGATTTGTCCAGAGCCTCGATGATCTTAGCCTCCTTGCCGGACTCTTGGGCGTACTGCTTGACGCCGTTGTAAGCCAGCGTCAGAAAAGGATCGCCCTGAGGTATGATAATGATCATGGCCGTCATTTTGCTGCTGTCAGCGGACGCCCGCCCTGCGCCCTGCGCAGCCTGCTCCGTACCGCCCGCCGCAGCGGACGTCTGCTCTGTTTTGGATGAACCGCAGCCGGTGAGAAGGCCGAAGGCCATGGCAGCCGCCAACAATGATACCAGTATTTTTTTCATGATTGATTTCCCCCTGTCAGAAATTGTTCTTTAAATTGTTCCACTGCGGCCGCCGTCGCGACGCCGCCTCTCGCCCCCATAAAGCCTATGGCCCGGGCCGCGGCCGCGTTGGCAAATTCCGCGCACTCCCGCAGCGTCCACCCCCGGCTGACGCCGTAGAGGAAGGATGCGTTAAAGGTATCCCCCGCTCCGGTGGTGTCCACGGCCTTTACCTTATACCCCGGCACATGGATGGGTTCCCCATCCCCTGCGTACACGGAGCAGCCCCGGCTCCCCTTGGTGTAAACCAGGGCAGCGCCCATCTTCCGGAGCCGTTCCCCGTAATCTCCGCCGTAAAGTTCCTCGAGCCTGCGGTGGCTGCCGGAATTGATAAACAGGTAATCCGCCCAGCCCAGCTGAAGGAAATCCTTCTCCGGCTCAGCCAGCGTGCCCGCCTCCACATCCAGGGCCAGCTTGGCCCCTGAGGCGACGATCCGCTCCGTAATGTGCTCTTCATCCCCAAAGGCCCGCAGTTCGCTGAGGGAGGAATACACGATATCCGCCTCCGCGATCAGCCGTCCCTGGTCTCCGGTCAGCTTCAAATCCCTCTTTTTCCGGTCCATCACGAAAATGACCCGCTCCCCGTCCTTCAGCATGATCAGACATCTGGGGTCCGGCAGAGAGGCATCCACGGAAAAATACGAGGTGTCCACGCCGCATTCCCGCAGCTCCCGCTCCATGATTTTGGACTGGGGTCCGCCGTTGACGCAATCGATCATATAAGTTTTACACCCGTAACCGGCGTACACTGCGGCCGCATTGGCCAGCATTCCGCCCACCTTGGTTTCCAGAAATTTACAGACAACCTTATCCCCCATCACAGGGACCGTGTCCATTTCATAGTATTCGTCCAGATCATTTGTGCCGATGACGACCATGACGCCGTTCATCCGACCATCCCCCTTATCCTGCCTGCCATACCCCGCAAATCCATGTTGTTCTTGGTCTCCAGAACCTCCACGTACTCTTTTGGAAGGGAGCCGATTCCGTTGAGCGCTCCCAGGATCCCCCCCACCATGGTGGCGATGGTGTCCGTGTCGTTTCCGATATTCACCCCGGCGTAAATGGCTTCCATGGTGTCGCCTTTTGCTGCGGCTAAAAGCCCGAAGCTGGCAGGCACCGCCTCCGCAGCGGCCAGCCCGCAGCCGATGCGGTCGGAAATCTCATCCATGGCGGTGAGTATATCTCCCGCCCCGCGTCCGATTTCCACCGCCATCTGAATCCGCTTCTCCACCGAAGGCCCGGCCAGCACCTTGCCGGTCTCGCTGCCGATCTCAAAACCTTTTTTGGCCCCGTAGATTCCCGCGTCGATCACGGACTGCAACGTGGCTTCCCGTTTCATGGCCTCCGCCGTGGCAGCGGCCACCGCCGTGGCGCCCGATAAGGCGATGTTGTTGTTGTGGGTCCATCTGCACATGATGACGGCGTCCCTGACGGCTTTGTCCACATCCCCTGCGGCGAACAGAGCCACCGGCGAGATCTTCATAGCCCCTCCGTTGCTGGCCTTGCCGTTGTCATTGACCAGGACGAAACCGCCCTCCGGCAAAGCCGGTTTGTTTCCCCGCAGCTCTTCCACCGCCGCTCTGGTGGTGGGGCCTGCGAATCTCTGGAAAAAATCGTCGTACTCCGCCCAGGACAGCAGGGCCGCCCGGGATACCTCCGGCGTAATCTCCCCGTTGTGGCGGAGAATTTCCAGGCAGGTAATGTATGCCAGGCTGAAATCGTCAGTCACCTGGCCGGGCATATTTCCTCTGGCAAAGGTGTCGTCCGGCGGGGTCAGAAATTCCTTCACCCGGCCGCCGAATTTCTCCTCGATCTGCCTGCGGGTGCGCATCTCCGTGGCCGCGCCCAGGGCATCCCCCGCCGCCGCGCCCACGAGGCAGCCCAATATCTTTTCTTCTATGTAATCCAAAACAGTTCCTCCGTTATCCTTATGATTTTACCTGCTGTGGAGAGTCCCGCAGAGCGGTCTTTGGGGGCGCGGTTACCGCCGCGCGCCTGGGGTCCGGGATGAATTTTTATACGCATCCCACAGGGGACAATATGTAAAAGTATCCCGCCGTCCCCGGCTCCCTCAGCACTTTATAACATACATTTTCTTCCAAAAGGGCATAGTCGCCCTGGGAGAGTTTGACCGTGTGGACGCGCTCCGGCTGTTCCCGCAGTTTCACCGTCAAATTCACAGCGCCGCAGGCGCACAGGATTTGGCGCGCGGCGGCCGGGCCGGATTCCGTGTCGCTGTCCCGGGAAATGGCGGCCAGGCCGGATTCCACAGCACCGTCCCGGGAAATGGCGGCCGGGCCAGATTCCACAGCGCCGTCCCGGAAAATGGCAGCCGAGCCGCATTCCACAGCGCCGTCCCGGAAAATGGCGGCCGGGCCGCACTCCGTGGCGCCGTCCCAAGAATCGTCCTCCGGGAATCCAACGCCCAGATAGCAGCCTTCCTTCAGGGCCGGCATTTCCTCCAGCCAGCTCCTCCAGCCGGTATCCCCGGCAAGGCCGGGGCCTTCCAGCACGCGGACCAGTCGGCCGTAAGTTGAAAACGGCGTACGATCCGTACCGTTTAAGAACCGTTTCGCCTCAGGCGCGCCCAGCCGTGTTTCCGCTTCCGGCGCTGCCGCCCAGGGCCCCCCGGACTCCGGCGCTGCGTTCTCCCGTCTTACGGCTTCCTGCGCCACTGTTTCCAACTCCCCGGACTCTCCCGTCTCCCACCGCACCGGCACCGCTTCCGGAACAATCTCCGTCCACTTCACCTCAGACGCTACAAAATCCCGCTGTGGAATCAGAAAAAAGTAGGTGGTATCCCGGCGCAGCCCGTGGTTGGCGTCGTGCCAAATGCCTCTGCCCAGCACCACCGCATCCCCCGGCCTCATGATAAACGCCCGGACGTCCCGGCTCCTGGGCGCTTCCTCCGGATCGGAGTCCGCCACCGTGAGAATCATCTCGCCGTCCCCACAGATCAGAAGCTCCTCGGACAGAACGTGCCGCTCCATCTTCGACGAGACAAAAGGCCCGCCCGCCACCGCGGTTGCCCCGATTTTCAGCGGCTCCCCGCTGATCCGTTCCCGGCTCACAAACATCTGCCCGTCCGCCAGGCGCACTCCATCCTCCCCGCGCAGATTGTAATATCTGCCGTAAGCCGCAAAATTCCCGGCTGTTATCCGTATCGGCTCAATGGCCTCCATATCACTTCCCCCATTTCTACAAACCGCTGTAATAGCGGGCCGCAATATCATGCGGCAGCTTTTCCAGATTAAACGCGCAGTGGTCGTTGGCGAAGTCCACGTACCCGGGCGGGATCATGTACATCCCGTAAACCGCCCCCGCGAGAGCGCCCGCCAGCACGGACAATCCTTTGGTCTCCCGTCCCAGCCAGGCGGCCTCTGCCATCATTTCCGTAAATTCTTCGGGCCTGCGCTCCAAAAGCCGGAGCAGCGCTTCCAGTAGCGGATTTTCCTGCGGCTGCCGTTCCACCGTCCCGCGGATCACGTCCAGCACCGCCTCCAGCCGGTCGTTTCCAGCCATCGCCTCGG
>OJKJ01000650.1_pt1 | contig 16973 bp, 12 predicted proteins | sample 1596491 | NCBI WGS metagenome assembly OJKJ01 (sample SAMEA4350160, study PRJEB24818) | metagenome | biome: human; feature: gut; material: faeces | place: Denmark | collected 2013-09 | reverse complement strand
CGGCGACAACTCGGCGGCCGGAGGAGAACAGGAGACCGGAGGAAAGCAGGAAGCCGGGGGAAAGCAGGAGACCGGAGGAAAGCAGGAAGCCGGGGGAAAGCAGGAGACCGGAGGAAAGCAGGAAGCCGGGGGAAAGCAGGAGAATGGCGGAAAGTCGGAAGCCGGAGGAACACAAGAGGGTGTAGGAAAGCAGGAGAATAACGAAAAACCAGAAACTGGGGGATCGCAGAAAACCATCAATACTGCCGGAAATAAAGCTGCATCTGTAAACACGAATACAAGCAATAGGAAAGAAGACTCTGAAGCCTCAGAAACGGAGAAATCGGCAGGAAATGATACTCAGAATCCTGAAGCGAAATCGAATGCCGCTGCTAAAACAGAGTTAAAGATTTCCAGTTCCAGACATAACGTGTTTACTTTAATGGAACCGTTGGCCGATGAGGAAGAACTGAATGAGTCTGAGGACGAGATGACCTTTGAAGAGTGGCAGGCGATGATAGGGGATGATCAGGACGAGGATGAGTATGATGACAGCGATAATGCGGTTTATGATGAGGAAGAGGGAATTATCCATTTAAGTCTGAATGTTCTTCCGGCAGCCGTGGCGGAAGTAAAGAAAGAACAGCCAAAAAGAAATTTCTTCAGCAGAGCGCTATTTAAGGCACAGGATACTACAGAACGAGCGGTGCTGCAGGCGGGTGTTACCAGTGTAAGCAATTTAGTGCCGAAGGTTTCGGGGGCGCATAAGCAGATTGAATACCTGGGCGGAGATGATTACAGGCTGCATCTGGATATTGCGGGAGGCGGAACTCCGCTGGATATTTTACTGGTGATTGATACTTCAGGGAGTATGGCGTGGAATTTGACAAACAACAGTGAGGCCTCTAAAGGAAATTCAAGACTGGATAAGATAAAAAAGCTGCTTGGCTATAAAAGTGGGCGAACAGAGGTGGATGGATTTATTGACAGTATTCTGGAGAAAAATTCAGAGAGCCGATTTGGAATTGTTTCCTTTGATCAAGCGGCGAATGCGAAATTGTCGTGGTCGAATAACTTAAGTAAGATAAAGGAAGCGGTGGGCAGCTTAACTGCTCAAAATGGAACCAACTGTGAGGACGGATTATGGGAAGCGTCTAAGATGTTAAAGAATGTTGAATCAGGCCATATTCCCTATATGATTTTTCTCAGTGATGGTCAGCCTACCTTTTACATGTCACAAGGCAAGTATGGAGGAGCGGATACATTTGAGGGTATTGATTCAAATGGTACAAGACGCGGCTCCGGTTATACGAATGAAGATTATACAAGTCAGACTATTTCAGCAGTTACCTGTAAAAATGGATTCAGAGAGTTAAACAGAGGATTGATTTCTTATGCTGTCAATATAGGCGGCGGTGCCAGCAATAAGTTATTAAATGCCATTGCAGAAGATCCGGGCAGAGTCATTACGGCAGCGAATGATACAGCACTGACATCAGCATTTACGGCAATTTTAGAGTCTATGGAATTAAAGAATGTAAAGATAACAGATACTCTTAGCCAGTGGGTTGAGCTGAAAGATCAGTCTCTCGCAAATGCGGTAGTTAAGGTGACGACAGATGGCGAAGAAAAGGTACTCGATCACAGTAAATACCGTTTGGGTTACGATAACCAAACGAGAACAGTAACACTGGATTTATCAAAAGCTACTTCCAATGGTATTTTAAACAGAGATGCAGCTTACAGTGTCTCTTTTGAAATAAAGGTCAGCGACAGTGCAAAAGACTATTATCATGAGACGGGTCAGTATCCCGATACGGGCGAAGATGAAACGGACTATGGGGGAAATACTACCAGCAGCGGCCAGCCAGGGTTTTTCTCAAATGACAGTGCCAAAGCAATCTGGAGCGGCAATACAGAAGGTTTTACATATCCCAGGCCAGTTGTGCAGGCTCCATATGAACCGGATTATCAAAAATACATTAAGGATAACGGCAATGGAACGTATGATCTGACTCTCAATGTAAGATCAACAGTAGAGTCCACAAGCAGCACAACGACAGAAAAAGTTCCGGCTGATATTGTGTTTGTACTTGATAAATCAGGAAGTATGGCACAATCAATGTCAGGTGGGGATAATCCTGCAAAAGGTAAATCCAGACGAGAACTCGTCAATGCGGCTGTAAAAAAACTCATCGAAAGTCTGGGCAAAAAGGGGTGCGATGTAAGATATGCGGGAGTGCATTTTTATGGAAGTAGCTGGTATGGCCAATACTATGGAAAAGCAGATCAGGTGCTTCCCGCCAATGGGGAGAATGAGTGGCCAAGCGTAACAGACAAATATAGAACGGAATTAAACATAGAGAATCCTGTATTGGGAACTTATCCGTATCTGGGTCTGGAGAAAGCGATTGAATTACTGGGTACAGGATCAACAGCACACCAGGGTGCAGAAAACCTGAAACGATACATTGTGTTTTTGACGGATGGAGAGCCTTCAGAGGATGATGAAAAGGAAGAAGCGACAAAATCCAAAGTTCAGCTTGAGAAGCTAAGTAAGCTGGGCGATGTTACCTTTTTTGCAATTGGGTATTCTCAAGATGCGCTGAGTGAAGATGGTTATTTAAATATAATTGAGAACTATATGAAGACTTCAACACCAAATATCAAGACAAATTTCCTGCCAGCGGCTGGAGAGGGAGATACGGATTCCGTATTCAATGCCATTGAGAACGAAATTCTGAATACACTTCAGAAAAATACATACGGTGTGACCGGTGTAACAATTACAGATGAATTAAGCGATTACGCCGATTTTGTTACGACGGATCCATCAAAAGTAACGATAGCCATCAACGGTAAGGCAATGATTGATGAAGAGTATGGGAAAGCAGTTTCAAGCATAGCGATTTCTGAAAGAACCGGAGAGGCGCCGGCGAAAATTGTCGTAACATTTAAGGCAGACTATGAATTGAAAAAGGATGCTGTATACAGTGTAACATTTGGTGTGAAACCGACGGACAGAGCGTATCAGGACTACGCAGCCAATACAGCCGTGAATCCTGACGACCCCTATGGTGGAATCACGGGTGACAGGGGTACCGATGCTCCTGGCAATGATACCAGTTCCGGCAAACCTGGATTTCATACAAATGCGGAGGCGACTCTTCAGTATTCTGTGGGCACCTCCCATGGGACTCTGGAATACGATCATCCGGTACTTCAGGTAAGTGTCGGGAAGGTAAGACTTACAAAGATTGTCGATGGAACCGCAGGAGATCCGGAGGATCAATTTCTCATCCATATGTACCAGGGGGATTCCAGTTATACGTCGGTTGCCTTGAAAAACGGAGAGATAAGTCCATGTATCCCTGTTACGAAAAGTGGGGTATTCCGGATTGATGAATCGGTTCCCATGGAATATCGGAAGGCCGGGACATTTCTTGTGGTGAAGGATGCAAAAAGTGGTAATGTGGCAGATGGACGGCTGAATGGAACGGAAGTTACGGTGAATCCGGGTGATGATTTATTGATTGAGGTTCATAACGAATTCGGGCACAAACCGTATTTTCACGCAGCGGCAGCAGTAACGAATTATACCAATGGAAACGCGGAGGTCCCATTTAATCAGGATGGACCGGTAAATACCTCACTTCCGGAATCACCGGTAGCAGCTGCCGTAGATCCGGGGGAACGGCGTGTGGCAATCAAAATATTAGAGGAGGATGAGAGGCTTGCCTGAGAAAAAACGAAATATTGTAAAAATAATGAGTCTCGTCTTTCTTGTGATTGCGGCTGTTGGGATCGGAGTTACGGGAGCAAGTATCAGCCACAGAATGGAGCTGACGAACCAGATTCGAACACCGACGGTGAGTGTGGAGGTTCGTGAAGAGGTTGGATCGGTAGAGGGGGGACTGAAGACAAAAAAAGTAAAGTTTGAAAATACAGGTAATGCAGATGTATTCCTCCGCGTCTCATACGGTGAGACATGGACTTATCAGGAAGGGGAGCAACGTATGATTCTTCCCAATGAGCCGGAGGGAAAAGAAGCTGCCGTAAAAAATTGGAATACAGACGGAAGCTGGCAGGAGGGCGGAGATGGCTGGTTCTACTATACAAGGGTTTTAAAACCGAAGGAAAGTACGCCGTATATACTGACGGCCGTAGATTTTAGAAGAACTGCGGAACTGTCTGACCAGCGTTACCGCACAGCCGGGTACGAACTGTATTTCCGAACAGAGACGGTGCAGGCCAGCGACCAGCTGGAGGCTGCGTTGGACGCGGTGGGCGCCGTATTCGAAACCAGCTTTCAGGTGAAAGAGCAGAGGCTGACAACGGAGCTCTGGAAGAGCAGCAAAGATTCGTTATTACTTGACTGGAGAGGAGGAAACTGATTTTGAAAAGGAAACCCATAAAATTAGCTGTTATCCTCGCAGCCTTTGTCCTTTTAACAGGGATAGGGGGAAGCTGGGCCAGCTATAGTAATACGGTACAGATCAGAAATCCCCTTGCAACAGAAAAGAGTGGTGTGGAACTGGTAGAAAATTTTAATCCCAACAGCACATTCCTTCCGGGAGAAACCGTTGAGAAGAAGCCCTTTTTCCGGAACACAGGCGAGTTGGATTTGATTCTTCGGGTTAAGGTTTTAGAAAGCTGGAAGGACAGCCAGGGGAATCCCGTGACGACAAATCCGCCGGATACCGAAAAAGTGAGCAAAAACTGGACAGATTCGTGGAAAACAGACTGGTTTCTAGTCGGTGATTATTACTACTATAAACATGTTTTGAAGAAATTCGGATCTGAAGGAAGTGTGACGGAAGATATTTTAAAGAGTCTGACACTCAGCCCGGAGGTGAGCAATGATCATCATGACTATGATTACAGCGGCCTCGTCTATGAACTGAAGTTTACGTCAGATGCAGTACCTGCGGACAGTCTTTCTCTGGAAAGCTGGAGCGGACAGATTAACGGGGAAAATACGAAGGGGATTACCTTTGACTGGAAGGGACTTCTCGCACCGTCAGAATGAAAGGTTTGTTATCAAAGGCGGTTTTATCCGTCTGCAAGATAAAAAAGAAAATTCAGGAGGAAAATCATAATGAAAAAGAAAAACGTATTAGCTTTGGCAGGGGTACTGGCCGTTTGTGCAGTTGGAGGAACCATGGCGTATTTCAATCAGACTATGGAGGCAGAGAACGTATTTGATACAGGAAAATATGGCAGCACCATGGTGGAGGATTTTAAACCGTCAGAGGGCCAGAATTGGGAGCCGGGTGCAACCGTAAATAAGGTGGTTAAAGTAGTCAATACCGGAAATTTACCGGTTGTAGTACGTGTAAAGATGGATGAAAAATGGATCAATAAGGATAAGGATACGTTAATCAAAGAAGCCAGCACAGCAAAAGCGGCATCTGATGCTGCGAAGGCAGCTGGCGTGGCTGGAGCGAACCAGTTGGTAACGGTTTATCAGGGAGATCCGGAGGATGGACAGTGGGCAGTCGATGATTCCGTAGTAAAGAAAGCATTGAACGAATCCGGGAAATGGATCTACCGTGAAGAAGATGGCTATTACTACTATGCCGATGAATTAGGAGCGGGTGATCCGACCGAAGCGTTCCTGGAGTCAGTAACACTGATTGAGAATGCGGATATGGGACAGTATGCCAAAAAGAAATACTATACGTTTGATGCAGATGAAGCAACGGGAAACTGGGTGGAGTTTCCGACCGACAGTAAGGGTGAATACGTATCGGAAAAAGATTTGAAAGCAGAAATAGGAGAAGAGAATTATGCTAAAATTCAGCATTTCAAATCGGATATTATACCTGGGGCAAATCCTGGATACAGCAATGCCGACTATACGCTGACCATTACAAGCCAGACCGTACAGGCGACAAAGCAGGCAGTAAATGCAGTTTTCGGAAATAACAGTGAATTTACACTTACAGGAACAAACTGGTCATTGAGAGATGAGACGGTCGGCAATCAGTAATTATTGAAAAAAGGAACAGGAGGAATTACATATGAAATTAAATAAGAAAATATTTGCAGTAAGTGGTCTGGCGGCACTGGCAGTGGTTGGCGCTACATGGGCTTACTTCAATCAGTCAACATCCATTACGAACCCGTTGAGCACAGGAACTTATGCAACCTCCATGGTTGAGCGGTTCACCCCTAAGACAGATTGGCAGCCGGGCGTAACCGTTGACAAATGGGTCGCAGCAGAGAATACCGGCGATTACGATGTGCTGGTACGTGTAAAAATGGATGAGTCATGGACGAGAAAGAGCGAGAGTAAGCCGTTCGCTACGATTAAGAGTATTAACGGAGTACCTTTTACAGACGTGGATGCGGAAAGCCTTCTGGCTAAGCAGTATGATGGAAAGGCCTTCTCGGAGGACGGAGCCAGGGACGGCCTGGTGCCGGCCTATGAAGCTGTCTTGGATGATGCAGCTTTTGATGCACAGGATCACACGGTTGTGTATAAGAATCTGGACGCAGCAAACTGGGAATATCATACCGATGGTTACTGGTATTATAGGAAGGTATTGCCGGCGGCCACGAAAGATGCCGATGGTAAAGCAGTTGCAGCCACAACAGAGACTCCGCTTATGACTGCAATTACGCTTGCTAAAAACGTAGATACCGGTAAGTATACAGACGGAACACTTCTGGATTATGCAGTAACAAAGGAAGACGATAAGAGTAAGATTGCAGATGATGTCTGGGAATCAAGCGGACTCTCTTCTTTAACGGAGATCTATGATAAGAAATTAAGTAAGGAGGAGAAGGCGGAGATTGATGCAGGGACTAAGTATCTCTGGAGCCGTTCCACATCGAAGACAGAAGATGGTCGGGAGGGCTACTCTGATGCCAACTATGCATTAAATATCACGACAGAATTCATTCAGGCGACAAAAGACGCGGTAGAGAGCGAATGGGGAACAAATTTACCGGTTTCAGGATTGTTACAATAATAAACCCAGCAGGGAGATACCATGAAAATAGTAAAAGGATTGGTCGGCATAGCATCCGGGATCGTTTACGCCTGTATTCTCTGCTATCTGCTGATCGCCTCACCAATGATCGCCGGATACAAACCGGTTGTAGTACTCAGCGGCAGTATGGAGCCAACGTACCATGTAGGAAGTGTAATTTACTATAAACACACCGCTTTCGCCAATATCCAGGTAGGTGACACCATCACATTCCGTGCAGGAACTGATGGTATGGTAACCCACAGGGTGACATCGAAGAGTGAACTGTCAGGAACCTTTACGACAAAGGGAGATGCAAATCCAAGCGAGGACCCCTCTCCTGTGGAATACTCGAATGTAATTGGTAAAGTTCTGAAATTCAGCGTTCCATATGCGGGATACTTCGTAGCATACAGCAAGAATTTTACAGTAATCGGTATGATGGCTGGTATTATCATACTGAATATAATTTTAGACAGCCTTTTCCCCAAAAAGAAGAAGGAGGAAGAAAGGACAGAGAATAAAAATGAGGAGAAACTATCGTAAGGCAAGTCAAATAGTTTCCCTGGGAGCACTGGCCGTTGCTCTGATTATTGGCGGTACCCTGGCCTATTTTAATCAGGATTTGTCAGCCTCCAATGTATTTCTGACCGGCAAATATGATACAGACCTCCATGAGGAATTTAAGCCTCCGGGAGACTGGCAGCCGGGGGTGGAAATTCCAAAGAAGGTCGACATAAAAAATAAAGGAAATGTAGATGTTGTGGCAGTAGCCAGGATGACAGAGAGCTGTGTGCGAAAAGAGGATGTCTTCATAACGGCCTATGAAACGGTGGATGGCCGGAAGACAGAACGCCAGGAAAAGGTAGCATCGAAAGGTGATGTGCTTCCTTTGCAGTTTGAAGCTTCAGATGGGACGCAGCAGGAATTTGCTCTGAAGAATTTTGGCAGTGATGTCGTGCCGTATGCAGAAGCGAAATCGCCCGAAGAGTATCGCAACAAATGGGTTTACACCTACGATGAGAACAGTAAGGCGTATTACTTTATCTATATGGGGCTGATTGAAGGCGGAAATACTTCGCCCGGTCTTCTTGAGAGTGTTACCATGAATCCCAGGGCACAGGCAACCGTAACACATACGAAGCTGGTATCGGATTACGATAAGGAGAATAAAAAAGACCGATATACATTCTCTTATGATACGAATTCGTTTGGTTACGACAGTGCGGAGTATCGGCTGAATATTACGGCAAAGACCGTCCAGGCCACAAAGGACGCGGTTGACGAAGTGCTTACAGGGAACCGGGAAATGGTTCCGGAAAACTTTGATAAACTGGCTGCTTCTTTAAAAGAGATGTGCCGGTGAGAACAAGATGAAAAAGAAAGAGGATAAAAAAGATGAGAAAAAATAAAAAAGCATTCATGGGCCTCGCCGCCCTTGCAGCAGTAGCCGTAATCGGAGGAACCTGGGCATACTGGAACCAGGATTTGAGCGCGGTCAACGAGTTTGAAACAGGCAAATACGATACGGACATTACCGAGACCTTTACCCCTCCGGCTCCTGGCGAATGGGTTCCTGGCGTAGAGGTGGAGAAAAAGGTAACCGTTACCAATAAGGGCGACGTAAAACTGGCGGCTCTCGCAACCGTTAATCAGGTATGGGTCAGAACCGAGGATGTAATCGATACGGATGACGAGAACGAAGGCCAGCCGATTCCTCCAGAGGCAGGAGAATATTTTGACCTGATGTTCCAGAACGGTGATGCGATGGAATACGCTTCGATTGTAAGCTGGGGCAGCGAAGTGGTGGCGCTTGAATCCGTAAAGGATGCGGCAGCAGGTATGGGCATTACAGCAACGGTAAGCGGTCTTGACGATACAGCAGCAGCTGGAAAATGGGTGATGGTAAACGCAGTGAATACGAAGGATACAGACGGAAAAGAAACAAACTCCGACGGAAAAGGCTTTTCTGACGTACAGTTTATCTACAACGGAATTGTTGAAGCAGAGGGAACCGACGGCAAAGATGCAACCCCCTTGCTGTTAGAGGGCGCTACTTTGAATAAGGCCATCAATACGACCATCACCGCGAAAAAGACAACCACCTCTGTCGATGAAAACGGAAATACGGTAACCAGGACAGAGACTACAAAGAATGCAGCCTTTGGTTATGACAGTGCGAAGTATACCATGACAATCAATGCCACCACCGTTCAGGCGACAAAGAGTGCGATTGAAGAGATTTTCGGCGCTAAAAATATAAACAAGGATCAGATTGATGAATTCCTTGCTGTAAATGGAAATCATCTGATGGCGGAAGAACTGCCGGCAGAGACGAATGAAACCGTACAGCCATAGTCCGGTGAGCGGTGGAGGCCCCTGTTATCAGGCCCCTGATTTTAAAGCAGCAGACAGGAGATAGAGAGATATGAGGAAAGGCGGACACAAATTATTAGGGCTGGCGGCGCTGGCATCACTGATGCTGATCGGTGGGACGTGGGCGGCATGGACTCAGGAGATAACGGCAGGCAATGAGTTCATGCCTGGGACCTATGAGACCTCTCTTGACGAAAAGTTCACTCCTCCAACGGACTGGTCCCCGGGTACGGAACAGGAAAAAAGGGTCCGGATCAGCAATAAGGGGACCGTTCCGGTGATGGCTAAGGCTGTTATTACGCAGAGCTGGATTCGCAGGGAGGATGTCTATGCCACACGGTTAAACGCTTCCGGTGATGTTGTGCAGGAGCCGGTGGCACCTTTCAAAGGCGAAGCGTTTCCTCTGACCTTTCAGACGGATGAAGGTGAGGAGTATGCCTCTATCCCTAATTTCAATAAGAATGCAGTGGTACTCCTGGACTCCGGAAAGACGGCGGACAGCTCGCTCAGCCTGGGGCTTTCGGCGGTCAGTACCGTGGACGCGGCCAGAGGGAAATGGCTTCTGTTGAATGAAGTGCCGGACGCAAAGGGCCAGTACACGCTTTATTACATGGGAATCATCGAACCAGGCAGTTCTACGCCGGAATTTATGGAAAGCGTGACGCTGAACCGGAAACTGGGAAGGACGATTACCGGAAAAGAAACCCGTTTTATCAAAATGGAGGACGGTTCCACAAAGAAGGTTACCATAGACAGCGTCAACGCCGAGTTTGGATATGACTCTGCCAAATACACCATGGACATCAAGGGCTCCACCGTGCAGGCGACGAAGGCGGCTGTGGAGGAGATCTTCGGAACGGGAGATGAGACGCTTGCCTATCTGGCCGGCCAGGTGGCGGAAAGCGGGATATTTGAATCCGCCGAGGTGAAGACCCTGAAATTTGAGGAGTCAAACGGCAGGATGGTATACGTTCCATACAGAAATGAGGAAGGAGCCGAGGCGGGCAACTGGTTCATGAGCTTTACCGACATGGTTCCGGGCGGAATCTATAAGGATAAGCTGTCCATAGAAAATGCCTCGAAAAAGAAGTACAGACTCTATGCACAGGTGGTCCCGAGAGAACAGGATACAGTCAAAGCCCAGCTTCTGGACTTAATTACCATGAAAGTATACTATCAGGGGACACTGATTTACGATGGAAAGGCCACGGGAGCATCTCTCATTACGGAGGAAGGACTGAACCGGGCGGTTCCGCTTGGAACCTATGCCTCCGGGGATAAAGGGGTCATCGAGGTTGAGTTATCGCTCGATCCGACGCTTAAGCTGGGAGACGGAAGAAGTGAGAAGTATGCAGGAGTTCTGACGAAGGTTGACTGGAAATTCATGGTGACCGAGGTGAAAGCTCCTGATGGAGGCGGCTCAGACAATCCGGGTAAGCCTGATCATAATACAGTCGTTACCATTCCCGACAGCCCGGTTCCGGCAGGCGACTTAACGGTAATTGAAGACAGTCCGGTGCCCCTTGCCCTGATTCCAAAGACCGGAGATACCACACCCTTAATCCCAATGATTGCGACAGTCATCGGAAGCGGTATCGCCTTACTGTACCTGGCCGAAAGGCTTCGAAGGAAAAAAGAAGATTAAACCGATATGAAAAGAAGAGTATATCAGATTTTATTTCCAGTGATATTGGCCGTGTTCTTGATTTCGTCCGGATTCCTTGTGAAAACACTGTATGAATACCGGAAAGCAGAAGCGGAATACGCAAAAATAGCCGGGCAGACGGTAAAAGTGCTGCCCGGCACTTCTTATAATGAGAGTGCGGATAATAAAAGTACGGATAATAAAAGTACAGATAGTAAAAATACAGATAGCGAAGATACAGAAAAAACAGAGAAGGCTGCAGGCGAATCCGTGGATTTGGAGCGGATTCTGGTGATTGATTTTGATAGCCTGCGGCAGACAAATCCTGATATAACCGGATGGCTTGAGATTCCAGGGACATCGATCAGTTATCCGGTGGTCCAGGCGCAGGACAATGCCTTTTATCTGAGCCACGGAGTCGGCAGGCAGAAAAGCGGATCGGGCGCTGTGTTTATGGATTACAGAAATGAGGCCGGGCTTTCGGACGATAATACGATTCTCTATGGCCATAACATGCGCAGCGGCTCGATGTTTGGCGGTCTGAGAAAATACAGGGATTCCGAGTACCGGAAAAGCCGGCCGTTCGTCGATTACTACGTGCCTGGCCTGCGGATCCGTTATGCCGTCTATGCCTGCTATGAAGAGGAGGCCGAAGCGGAAAAGTATCCCGTGAAATTCGGCGGTGAAAGCGAAAAAGAGGTATTTATCTCCGATGCAGTCGAAAAGTCGCTTTATGCCACAGGGATCGTTCCCGATCCGGCCAGCCATACGATGATGCTCTCCACGTGCACGGGAAACGGATATACCAGGAGATGGGTCGTACAGGCAGTCGAACAGGAGCGCCTGCCGCTGGAATAAGACGGAATAGCGTCTCCCCAAGAGTTTGAAGATTTTCTTACAAATACTGCCAATTGTGTGAACTTTTCGTGTTGAGGTTGACACATGGCAGTATTTGTCATTATAATAAATTGAATGCTAAATTTACATAAATTAGTATAATTGGAAAAATACTGAGGACATGTTGGGAGAGACAGATGAGGAGATATAAAAAAGCTCGTAAGATGGCGGCTTTACTGGCCAGTGTCCTGGTGATCGATTCCCTTGTGGGATACGTTTCACCGCACATAGAGAGTATGGCATACATGGAGAGGTCGGCGACGGTTAACGCTTCTTCGCTGAATGTGAGAAGCGGTCCTGGTACGACCTATTCTATCGTTACGAAGCTGACCAGCGGGGCGGCAGTAACGGTTATAGATGAGAAGACGGCCTCAGACGGCGCGTTATGGTATCAGATCCGGGTTAAGGGCTCAGGAGGAACTGAGACGACCGGATACGTTTCAAAGAGTTATTTAAAATTCCCGGTTTCCTACACGAGTGACGCCGATTTTGAGGCGTATTTAAATTCGGAGAGATTCCCGGAGAGCTATAAGGTGAGGCTGCGTGAGCTTCATGCACAGTACCCGAAGTGGGTATTCCGGGCTCAGCATACGAACCTGGACTGGAACACGGCTGTTAAAGAGGAGAGTCAGGTGGGACGCAACCTGGTTCACACGAACAGCATGTCTTCCTGGAAATCCATCGCGGATGGCGCATTTAACTGGGACAGCAGTACATGGCCCGGCTTCGACGGAAGCTCCTGGGTGGCGGCATCCGAGGATATTGTAAAGTATTACATGGATCCGAGAAATTTTCTGGATGAGACGAATGTTTTTCAGTTCCTTACCCATACATACGACAGCAACAGCCACACGGTGGAAGGACTTCAGACCATGGTAAAGGGATCCTTTCTGGCCGGTACCGCGGCAGGCGGCGGGAGCTCGTCTCCGGGAGGAGGCAGCAGTCCGGGCGGCAGCGGCAGTTCGGGCGGTGGTGATTCTTCCTCGTATGGTCCCGGTGTTTCCGGCGGAGGGCCGGGGGTTAATCTTCCAAGTACCGGAGGGTCTTCTTCTGGTTCAGGAGGATCTTCGTCCGGTTCCAGCGGCTCCGATACGATCGAGAGCGCCGCTCCCAGCAAGGGCAGTACGCCGGGAGTCAGCCAGGAATCGCCTCACGCTTCCATCACGCCGAACACTCCGCGCGTGCTCATGGAATACGGCCCGGGCGTCAGCCTGACCGGCCCTTCGGCAGATAACGGCAGCAGCGGGTCTGTGACACCGAGCGGCAGCACCAACTATGTGGATATTATTATGAACGCCGGAACCCAGTCGGGAGTCAATCCCTACGTTTTGGCAGCTATGATTATCCAGGAACAGAGTTCAAGCGGAACCGGCGGCAGCATTACCGGAACAGAAGCAGGTTATGAAGGCTATTATAATTTCTTTAATATAGAGGCATATCAGTCAGGCAGTATGTCTGCCGTACAGAGAGGGCTCTGGTGGGCATCTCAGTCAGGCAGCTATGAGAGACCATGGAATTCCCCTGAAAAATCAATTTTGGGCGGAGCTCTTTATTATGGTAATAATTACGTAAAAGTTGGACAGGATACATTTTATCTGAAGAAATTCAACGTACAGGGGAATAATCTCTATAAGCACCAGTATATGACGAATATACAGGGGGCGGCTTCGGAGGGGGCGGTCTATGCGAAGGCATATAACGACGAGATGAAGCAGACTGCGCTGGAGTTTAAGATACCGGTCTATAACAACATGCCGGATAACGCGTGCAGCCAGCCGACTACAGACGGCAATCCGAATAACAAGCTGTCGAATTTAAGCGTGGATGGATTTGTTATGACGCCAACCTACAACAGAGATACTCTGGAGTACAACTTAATTGTCGATCCTTCCGTTTCCAGTATTACGGTCAATGCCAGTGCCATCGATGGAAGGGCAACCGTGAACGGCTCCGGAACAATCCAGCTGCAGAGCGGCGCCAATGATGTGCGGATCGCCGTAACGGCCCAGAACGGCAGTGTCAGAGAGTACGTGGTTCATGTGGTTCGTCAGGATAACGGACCGACGTATTCCTCCTCTGTCGGAGGAAGCACCGGTGGAAGCAGCGGTTCATCGGCAGGCCCGGGCGGCGGAGAAGTCGGCCCTGGCGTAAGCAGCGGACCGGGCGTATCGGATCCGTCTTCCGGCGGCAGTGCGGGAACACCAGGCGGAAGCAATATCTCAATCGCTCCGGATGTTTCTAACTAAACGTAAGTAAGGAGATTTCTATGAAAATAAAACTGAAACGACTGATGGCCGGCCTTATGCTGGTCTGCATGCTGGCAGTTATGGGACCATTCGGACAGATGGTCTCCTGGGCTGCCAATACAAGAATTGCATTTTCCGACCCATCGGTCATGGTGGGCAACGAAGTGACGGTAACGATGAAGATTACCAGCGATTCCGCGCTGGGCAAGGCGGAGGTCATGCTGGCCTACGATTCGGCCGCACTGGAATTTATAAGCGGCAACGGTGCGAACGGGGGAGCCGGAGCGTTGAAGCTTCAGGACACCACGGACGCTGCCGATCAGAAATCCTTTAGCTTTACTTTGAAGTTTAAGGCTTTGAAGGCGGGAAACACACAGATTTCCGTGACGTCCCAGGAGATTTACGATGCGGATTCCCAGATCGTAACGGTGGATAAGCAGGGCGGTTCCACTGTCAAGGTGACTTCCCCGGCCTCCTCCTCCAAGGATGCCGCGCTCAAGTCTCTGAAGATATCACCAGGCGAGCTGACTCCGGAATTTTCACCGGAGGTGGATAGCTATACGGCTTCCGTGGATGGCAGCACCGCAGATTTAGTCGTGAACGCAGTGGCGGCTAATGCAGGCGCCAGTGTGAAGCTTCAGGGTGATAAGGGCTTAAAGGCCGGAGAGAACCAGGTCGTGGTCAATGTTACGGCAGAGGATGGCCAGACCGTTAAGAACTACACAATCGTAGTGACGAAGGCGGAAGGCGGTGAGACGACACCGGGCGGAAGCAGCGGAGCGGACGTATCCGCAGAATTTGGTGATGCCGCGGTGACGGTGAACGGTACGGAATATAAGGTGGCGGCTTCCTTCGACGAGTCAGCACTGCCGGAAGGCTTTGAAGCGAGCACCTATGATTATAAGGGAACGGAAGTTATGGCTGGTAAGGGTCTCGAAAAAGATCTGACTCTCCTGTATCTCCAGGATGCGGGCGGAAACGGCGGCTTCTACATCTATAACGCGGAAGCAGATTCCTGGTCACAGTTCGTATCTGTGGAGACAAGCTCCAAGGCGATTGTTATCGTGCCGCTTGATGCGGGGATAACGGTTCCGGAAGGCTTTGAGGAACGCCAGATCGATATCGACGGAATCCGTGTAACCGGCTGGGTACCGAAGTCTGAAGGCGATCCGCAGTACTGTCTGTTCTATGCGATGAACTGGAACGGAGAGAAGAACTTCTACCGGTATGATTTAACGGAAAAGACGATCCAGCGGTATTACGCTTCCGGCGTTTCCATGGATTCCTATAACAAGATGAAAGAGGATTACAACAGCCTCGTCCGCGATTATAACCTGCAGCGGTATATCTTAATTGGTGTGGGTGTGCTGGCATTTATCCTTCTGATCGTAATTATCGTCCTTTTAAAACGGGGCGGCAATGGTTCTGACGGAGGTTTCCGGGAAGAACGGCGCGGCAGAGATATGGAGCCGGAAGGCTTTTTCACAGAACCGGAGAGCCAGGCAGGCCGTGTGCGCCGCTACAGCCGTGATGAGTTTGAAGGGGACAGGGAAGTGCCTCTGAAGGCACAGGAAGAACCGGAAGATGATGATTTCGAGATGGAAGACAGCCTCGATGATATGGAGAAGAAGCTGTCGGCCCATCTGGCAGAAGAGGTAGAGCGGGACACAGCCGGACCGCTGAGAAACGCAAGAGAACAGACAACGGGCAGACCGCAGGCGAATGCAGCACCGCGTGTGCCGCAGGAACCAAGACAGGCTGTTAGACCACAGCAGGAGAGCCCAGCAGGCAGACCGCAGGCAAACGCTGCACAGGCGGGAAGAACGCCGCAGGCGAATGCGGGGCAGGCAGGAAGGCCGCAGGCTAATCCGGGACAGGCAGGCAGACCGCAGACAAATGTATCTCAGCCGGGAAGACCACAGCCAACGGCAAGACAGGCGGTCAGACCACAATCAAACGCAGCATCACAACCGAAAGTCAACCAGCCAGACAGGCCACAGCAGTCCAGACAAGATCCGGCAGTGCGGTATCCTGAGATAGAAGACGAAGATGATTTTGAATTTATGGATCTTGACGATTAGGTAAGATAACAAATGACGGGCAGGACTGCTTCTGGAAAAAGAAGCAGTCCTGTTGTTGTTCTTTTGGTTCTTTTTAAGGAATGTCCGATGTAAATATATTACATATTGAAAAAACAATTCTTGTGTGCTATTATGTGTATAACAGATATAACGAAAGATGGTGAATATATGATATTGCAAATCGATTTTAACAGTGATGAGGCAATTTATATCCAGCTTCGGAATCAGATCATTATTGGAATTGCCACGGAGACGATAAAGGAAGGGGATCCCCTGCCCTCCGTGCGCCAGATGGCTGACAATATAGGAATTAATATGCACACGGTAAATAAGGCGTACTCTGTCTTAAAGCAGGAGGGCTTTGTTAAGCTGGACCGCCGCAAGGGGGCGGTCGTGGCCCTGGATGTGGATAAGATGCGCGTCCTCGATGAGATGAGGAGAGATTTAAGCGTCGTGTTGGCTCGCGGAATCTGCAAGAATGTTACCTGTGACGAGGTGCACCAGCTTGTAGATGAGATTTTCATGCTGTTTTCCAGAGGTCAGAAGGAGGAATAGCTGCTGCTGTCTGCTCCCTGCCTGGGGCTGCCGCCGTCTGGTCCGGCTCTGCCGGTTCCCTCCCGGCTCCCAGTTCCGGTTTCGGGCATAAGCAGTTCTAAACGTGCAGAATTTTTCTAAAAACCAGTGAAAATGCCCAATCTCGCTGCGCTCAGACAGGTGGGCATTTCCCCTGAACGAAAAATTCTGCGCGTTAAGAACTGCTAATACCCTGCAA
>OJKJ01000649.1_pt1 | contig 16992 bp, 20 predicted proteins | sample 1596491 | NCBI WGS metagenome assembly OJKJ01 (sample SAMEA4350160, study PRJEB24818) | metagenome | biome: human; feature: gut; material: faeces | place: Denmark | collected 2013-09 | reverse complement strand
TTCATGTAGCTAGTAGTACTTTCAGTTTTTTAGAAGTGCGTAGGGCGCCCTCTAGTAGAGCTTTTGAGTCGCTCGTGGACGGCCACATGTGTATAGAAGAGGTGGGGTGTGGGGCGCGGGGGGGTACGGCAGGGGCGCCCCTATTTCTGAAGTCTCGTGGGGGGTGGAAACGGTGGGGCTGTCCGTGGGCATTACCGCAGCCGATGCCCCGCCGGTGGCGCTGTGGGCGGAAATCATCGGTATGTTTGTGGGACGCCTTGAACTCTATGTGGTGTTTGTGGCTGCCGTCCAGTTCGGGCGGGAGGTGAAAGGCGGATATAAGAACAGAAAAAGGGGATTTGGGTCTTATGTGGGATAATGAGAGATTTGCCGGAACACCGGCTCGGAAAACAGGGACCGCTCTGGCTATTTACTGCCTGGCCACGCTGTTTGCGGTAGGGCTGTTTGCGGTGGGCCTGAGGGTGGAAAACATTATTCTGGTCTATCTGATCAGCGTGATCGTGATGATGATTGAGCTGCGGGCCTTTGTGTGGGGCGGACTCTATACCATCGTGTGTATTATCACCTTTAACTTTCTCTTCACCGAACCCCGGTTTACGCTGCGTGTGGCGGATCCAAACTATGTGATCATGATGGCGATTTTTCTCGCGGTCTCCGCCATAACGGGGCTGCTGCTGTCGCGGCTTCAGGAACAGGTGGAACTGTCACGGCAGAATGAAAAGCGCATGAAGGCGTTGCTGGAAATCAGCAGCGGTTACCTGACGCTGACCGGCATGGACAATATTGTGTACTACTGCCTGAAAAGCCTGTATCAGGCAGCGGGCGAGCGCTGCCGGGTCTATATCGCCCAGGGCCCGGGAAAGTTGGGCGCGCCCTATTATATCAAGGCTCAATTCCCGGACGAGAGCGTGATGGACAACGACACGCCGGCCGACTGGTGTTTTATCAACAATACGGTCTGCGGGGCCAATACCAGCTTTTTCGGAGATTCGGGCTGGGTGTATCTGCCGATCCGCAACCGGGACGCATGTCTGGGCGTGATCGGCGTTTACACGGAGGGACGGGAAATCGACGGCGGGCACATGGTATTTATCAATACCGTGCTGTCGGAGATGGCCATGGCGGTGGAGAAGGAGCGGATGGTTCCCAGGTGTTCGGGACGGACGGCGGAGAAACCGGATGCGGCCGGTCCGGATGCCGCCGCCCGGTCCTTTCTCCGCGATTTCGGCGAGCCGCTCCGGCAGGCGGCGGAGTCTGCGGAGCGGCTTTTACAATCCGGGGAGGCGGACAGCGACGGCAGGCGCAGGGCCCTCTCCGGGCTGGCGCTGAAGCTGGAGACGCTGCATAACCGCGCGGCCAACCATCTTCAGGCGGGTCTGCTGGAAACGGACGGCCTGAAGGTCAGGCGGGAGAAAACCGACTTCGTGGAACTGGCAGCCGCGGCAATCGGCCCCTACAAGCTGTGCTGCGGGGAGCGGATTGTGTGGATGAGCCCCGCGGCGCCCATGTTTGTGCGGGCCGATGCAGAGCTTATGAAGCTGGCCGTGGCCAATGTGCTGAACAATGCCCTGGTCCACACGCCGCCTGAATCTCAGGTTTCGGTCAATCTGACCGGGGATGAAGGCTACTGCCGCCTGGAAATTGCAGACCGGGGCTGCGGCATCGCGCCCCGGGCGCTGAGCGGAGAGGACATGGACAACCCCAGGGGCGGACTGGCGCTCTGCGGGGAGATTGTCCGTGCAAATGAAGGGAAAATGGTGGTCCGCAGCAGCCGGTTCGGGGGGACGTCGATTGTAATTTCGCTGAAGAATGAGACGGGGTGAGGGATAGGAGACTGGGGTGCTCTGACCCGCTCGCAAATAAAGAGAATTGACAAACGCTTGTTGCTTGATACTGGAAAACCAGACATAAATGGGTTATACTATTGTTAATAGACGATAGAGGAAGATTATTAACAGGGGAATAAGCAGATAGGGAGGCTGAATTATGCCAGTACCAAACCAGAAAACCTATACAATAGAAGATATCTACGCTCTGCCAGATGGAGAACGGGCGGAATTGATTGATGGACAGATCTATTATATGGCACCACCAAGCACGACACACCAGAGAGTGCTGAATTATCTAAACACAGAAATTAATTTGTATATCCGGAATAAAGATGGAAAATGTGAAGTGTTTCCAGCGCCATTTTCTGTATATCCGGAACTGGAAGGGGAAGATATCAAAATATATCTTGAACCGGATATTTCGGTGATTTGTGATAAAGGTAAATTGGATGAGAAAGGATGTCATGGGGGGCCTGACTGGATCATAGAGATTGTTTCGCCAACCAGCAAACGCATGGATTATTACACCAAACTTTCAATCTATAGGGCGGCGGGAGTGCGCGAATATTGGATCGTGGATCCGATGCGGGAAAGTATAACTGTCTATGATATGGAGCATGATGCAGCTCCTGTTATTTATTATTTTACAGACAAGGTAAAGGCAAGCATCTATGATGATCTTGAGATTGACTTTGCAGAGGTGAAAAGATTAGTGAGTGGAAAATAATGGGAAAATAAGAACATTCAGATTATGGGTGTTCTTTTTTATTTAAATCATTTGTGGGGAACAGGCTGGAGATGTGTAAATATGAAAATTATTAAAAAAACCCCTGAAACACTCGATCGATCAAGCTTTCAGGGGTTTTTTAGTAGCGGAAGGGAGATTTGAACTCTCGACACCACGGGTATGAACCGTGTGCTCTAGCCAACTGAGCTATTCCGCCATATTAGGTTTTTGGATGGGGCCTATAGGGCTCGAACCTATGACCCTCTGCTTGTAAGGCAGATGCTCTCCCAGCTGAGCTAAGACCCCTCATCCGCTGCCGCGCTTGTCTCACTCGCGACTGCTTGAACAGTATATCCCATATTGTTTTAATTGTCAATACTTTTTATTCCATTTTTTTATAGAAATTTTCTTAGTGTTTTCAACTATTATATGATATACTAAGGAAAGAATAAATATGGGAGGGTTTCATGTACTATTTTATTGTGAATCCCAATGCCGGATGCGGAAAAGGCGGCAGGCTCTGGCGGGCCGTCGCCATTTATCTGGAAAAGCATCAAGTGGAATATGAAGCCTATCTTACAGCTGGCAGGGGCGACGCCCGGAATATAGCCAGGGAACTGACGGATGGCAACCGGGAACCGCAGGTGATCGTGGCGGTGGGCGGGGAAGGGACGATGAACGAGGTCCTGGACGGCCTGGTTTTTTGCGGCCCTCTGACCCTGGGATATATTCCCGCCGGTTCCGGCAATGACCTGGCCAGGAGCTTAAAGCTCCCGGGGAATCCGGTGAAGGCTCTGAAGCGCCTGCTGACGCCGCGGCATTACCGGATGCTGGATTACGGCATTCTCACCTACGGCACCCAGGAGGTCAGCCACAGGCGGTTTCTGGTCAGCGCGGGCATCGGCTTCGACGCTGCGGTCTGTCACGATCTGCTGGAGTCCAAGCTCAGGCAGCGGCTTCGGCGCGTGGGCCTGGGACGGCTTTCCTATTTGATATCCGGCATCCGCCAGTTATTTAAATGCAAGCCCTGTAAGGGCTATATCATACTGGACGGGGTGAAGAAGGTGGAGTTCAACCACATCGCGTTCATTTCCTGTCATATACAGCCCTTTGAGGGAGGCGGCTTCAAGCTGGCGCCCAGGGCGAACTGCAGCGATGGAAAGCTTTCCGTGTGCGTGGTCAGCCACGCGGCCAGGCGCAAGCTGGTGCCCATTCTTCTGGAGTCCCTGACCGGCAATCACGGCAGGCGCAAGGGAGTGAGAACTTACGAGTGCGGGGAGCTTTTCATCCACACGGAGCGGGGACTTCCGGTCCATGCGGACGGGGAGAGCTGCGGGATCCAGTCGGATTTGCAGTTGGGGTGCATTGCAAGAAAGATTCGGATTGTGGGATAATGTTTGGCGCTGCGCACCGCAGTGCCGGGATAAGTTTACAGCGCGGGGGCCGGCGCCGGGACAGGGAGATGTTCCGGCGGGGCGCCCGTTGTCTGATTGTATGCAATGGCCTGCGGGCGCTTACGGAACGGAATGGGACGTTTGCGCGGCCGGAGGGCCGGTACAATCCATACGGCGGATACAGAACCGGCCCTGGCCGGTGAAACGAACATGGCAGAATATGATTGATCAGAATGGAAAGGAATCGGACAGATTATGAGAATTGGACAAGGATACGACGTACACCGCCTGGTGGGGGAGCGCAGGCTGATCCTGGGAGGCGTGGAGATCCCCTATGAGAAGGGGCTTTTGGGCCACTCGGACGCGGACGTGCTGGTCCACGCGGTGATGGACGCGCTTTTGGGGGCCGCGGCCCTTGGGGACATCGGGCAGCATTTTCCCGACACGGACCCGGCATATAAAGGGATTTCCAGCATAGAACTGTTAAAGCACGTGGGAGCGCTGCTGGAGGAAAAAGGTTATGTGGTGGAGAACATCGACGCCACCATTATCGCCCAGCGGCCCAAGCTGGCGGCCTACCGCCCGCAGATGGCGAAGAATATCGCAGAGGCCCTGCATTTGGACCCGGGACGGGTCAGCGTGAAGGCTACCACCGAGGAGGGACTGGGCTTTACGGGCAGCGGCGAGGGCATTGCGTCACAGGCAATTACCTTATTGACGGAAGTGGCTGATTACTGCTATGATAATAGAATGATTCAAACCGGCTGCGGCGGCTGTGGCGGCTGCCAGAAGAACGACGGGGCGGAAATGTAAAAACCGAGGAGAGTAAGAGTATGAAAATATTTAACACGCTGAGCAGAAGGAAAGAAGAGTTTGTTCCGTTGACTCCGGGGGTTGTGAAGATGTACGTGTGCGGACCCACGGTGTACAATTTCATCCACATTGGAAACGCCAGGCCTATGATCGTGTTTGACACCGTGCGCCGTTATTTTGAGTACAAGGGTTACGAGGTTCAGTACGTGTCCAATTTCACGGACGTGGACGACAAGATCATTAAGAAGGCCATCGAGGAGGGCGTGGACGCGGATACCATTTCCAAGCGCTATATCGAGGAGTGCAAGAAGGATATGGCTTCCATGAATGTTAAGCCCGCCACCGTCCATCCCCTGGCCACGGAGGAGATCTGCGGCATGCTGGACATGATCGGGACCCTGATTGAGAAGGGCCACGCCTACGCGGCGGCCGACGGCACCGTGTATTTCCGCACCGGCTCCTTTAAGGAGTACGGCAAGCTGTCCCACAAGAACCTGGAGGACCTTCAGTCCGGTTTCCGCGAGATCAAGGTCACCGGCGAGGAGGGCAAGGAGGACCCGGCGGATTTCGTGCTGTGGAAGCCGAAAAAGGATGGGGAACCCTTCTGGGAGTCTCCCTGGTGCCAGGGCCGTCCGGGCTGGCACATCGAGTGCTCGGTGATGTCCAAGAAATATCTGGGAGAACAGATTGACATCCACGCAGGCGGCGAGGACCTGATTTTCCCCCACCACGAGAACGAGATCGCCCAGAGCGAATCCGCCAACGATAAGCCCTTTGCCACCTACTGGATGCACAACGCATTTTTGAATATCGACAACCGGAAAATGTCCAAATCCCTGGGCAATTTCTTTACCGTGCGGGAGATCGGGGAGAAGTACGATCTCCAGGTGCTGCGTTTCTTTATGCTCAGCGCCCACTACCGCAGCCCCTTGAATTTCAGCGCGGATCTGATGGAGGCCTCCAAGAACGGCCTGGAGCGCATCATCACCTGCATGGAGAAGCTGCGGGATCTGGAAAGCAAAGCAAGCGGCAACGCGGAAACCTGCGATGAGCAGAACAGCATGGCTCAGGCCGACGCCCTGCGCGGGAAATACGAGGCCGCCATGGACGACGATTTCAACACCGCCGACGCCATTTCCGCTGTATTTGAGCTGGTGAAGCTGGCCAACTCCACGGCGGATGCGGACAGCACCGCACGCTATGTCTCCTATTTAAAGGATATGATCCAGGAGCTGTGCGACGTGTTGGGCATCATCACCGAGCGCAAGGCCGAGACCCTGGACTCCCAGGTGGAGGAGCTGATCGCCGCCAGACAGCAGGCGCGCAAGGAGAAGAACTTCGCCCTGGCCGACGAGATCCGCGGGAAACTGCTGGATATGGGAATCGTGCTGGAGGACACCAGAGAGGGCGTAAAGTGGAAGAGAGTGTAACATTTTCAGATTTTCTGGAGTATTATAAGAAAAGCATGGGGCTGGAGCCGGTGGACGTGCGGACTTACTCGCCGCTGGTTCTGGCCTACATCGGGGATGCGGTGTACGAGCTGATGATCCGCTCCAAGGTGATCAACCACGGCAGCATGCAGGTGAACAAGATGCACAAGCACAGCGCCGCCCTGGTGAAAGCCTCGGCCCAGGCCCAGTTGATAAAGGCCCTGCAGGAGGAGCTGACGGAGGAGGAACTGGCGGCTTACAAACGGGGCCGCAACGCCAAATCCGCCACCATGGCAAAACACGCCACCATGATCGATTACCGCATGGCCACAGGCCTGGAGGCTCTTGTGGGCTGGCTGTTCCTCACGGAGCAGTACGCCAGGCTGGTGGAGCTTGTGAGCCGCGGTCTGGTTAAGGCCGGGCTTTTGGAGCCGTGGGATGAAAAAGGAGAAACAGAAGGATGAGATACGAAGAATTGACCATAGAGGGCCGCAACGCGGTGCTGGAGGCCTACCGCGCCGGAAAGACCATTGACAAGCTGTTCGTGTTGGACGGCTGCCAGGACGGCCCGGTGCGCACCATTGTGCGGGAGGCGAAAAAGCACGACACCATCGTGAATTTTGTGGCAAAAGAGCGCCTGGACCAGATATCGGAGACCGGCAAGCACCAGGGCGTGATTGCCTACGCGGCGGCCTACGAGTACGCTGAGGTGGAGGACCTGTTAAAGCTGGCCGAGGAGAAGGGCGAACCGCCGTTTCTGATTCTGCTGGACGGCATCGAGGATCCCCATAACCTGGGCGCGATTATCCGCACCGCCAACCTGGCCGGAGCGCACGGGGTGATCATCCCCAAGCGCAGGGCCGTCGGCCTGACCGCTACGGTGGCCAAGACCTCGGCCGGCGCCCTGAACTACACCCCGGTGGCCAAGGTCACCAACCTGACCGCCACCATGGAGGATTTGAAGAAAAAAGGAATGTGGTTTGTGTGCGCGGACATGGGCGGCGAACTCATGTACCGCCTGAACTTAAAAGGCCCCATCGGCCTGGTGGTAGGAAATGAAGGCGAAGGCGTCGGCAAGCTGGTGAAAGAGCACTGCGACATGGTCGCCTCCATTCCCATGAAGGGGGATATTGATTCGTTGAATGCATCGGTCGCGGCGGGCGTTCTGGCGTATGAGATCGTGAGACAACGTTTGTCCTAAGGGGGACCCTTTGTCCTAAGGGGTACCAGGCAAAGCCTGGTGGATTCCTTAGGACGGCCAGCGAATTCCAGCAATCTCAACATCAGGGGTACCAGGCAAAGCCTGGTGGATTCCTTGGGACGGCCAGCGAACCCCAGCAATCGCAACATCAGGGGTACCAGGCAAAGCCCCTGGATTTCTTAGTACAGCCAGCGAACCCCAGCAATAGTCAACCTCACCCCATTTTCCCCCAACTACTTCTCCAACCCTCAGTAAAGGAGCAATGGTTTTATGAAGAAAAAAGCCATTTTAATACCCATAACCGCCCTCGCGCTTGCCGCCGGTTCCACCGGCTGCAGCGCAGGTACCGCCCCAGGCGCCGGCGCCGTCGCGGAGTCATCCGCCGCTCCATCCCCCGCGGAGTCACCCCTTGCCGATCCCCAGCCCCTCGCCGATGCCGCCCAGCCCATCGTCATCGAGGACCAGGCGGTTCCGCTCTACAGCAAGCCGGCGGGCAGCTATGTGCGCACGCCCATCGCCTCCGGCACCGTGACCTACGAGAACAACCTGGCGCTGTTAGACGCCTCCAACATGGGCGAGGGCTACATTATGCTCAAATACCTGGGCAGCAACCCCAAGATCAAGGTGCAGATCACCAAGAGCGGGTCCACCACCTATACATACGATCTGAACAACAGCGGCGTGTACGAGGTGTTTCCCCTGTCCGAGGGCAGCGGCTCCTACCAGGTGAAGGTCTTTGAAAATGTCTCGGGCAACCAGTATTCCCAGGCCTTCAGCCAGGATGTAAACGCCAACATCACCAACGAGTTTGGTCCGTTCCTGTACCCCAACCAGTACGTGAACTTCAACGCGGCCAGCGCCGCGGTTCAAACCGGAGCGGCGGTCTGCGCCGGGTCCGCTGATCAGGTGGCCGTGGTTGCGGACATCTACAACTATGTGATCACCAACATTACCTACGACACGGCCAAGGCGGCCTCCGTCCAGTCCGGCTACCTGCCCAACGTGGACGTGGTGCTGGCCCAGAAAAAGGGAATCTGCTTCGACTACGCGGCCCTGATGACAGCCATGCTGCGCTCCCAGGACATTCCAACCAAGCTGGTGGTGGGTTACACCGGGAACCTGTACCACGCCTGGATCAACGTGTATCTGGACGGACAGGGCTGGGTGGACAATGTGATCTATTTCGACGGCCACGACTGGAAGCTCATGGACCCCACCTTTGCATCAAACGGGAACCAGAGCGAGGAGATCATGAAGTACATCGGCAACGGCTCCAACTATCAGGGCAAGTACAGTTATTGACGATCAGGAGGACATCGGGGCGAGTATGAAAAAGCCAGAAAAACCTTACCAATATTCCTATCAGGAGCTGTCGGCCTTCTGCCTGCAGATTGGCCTTCTGCTGGAGGCAGCTGTGCCTCTGGACGAAGGCCTGGCCATCATGGCCGAGGACGCGGGCTGCGAGGACGAGAAACAGCTTTTACTCTACATGGCCGAGGGCGCGGAGCTGGGAGACCCGTTCTTCAAAGTGCTGGAGGACGCGGGTACATTTCCCCTCTATGTGGTGCGCATGGCCAAGCTGGGCCAGCAGTCCGGCACCCTGGACCAGATGATGAAGTCCCTTTCAGACTACTATGAGAAGGAGTACCGGCTGCTGGTCAATGTGAAGAACGCGCTGACCTACCCCATTATGATGGTGGTTATGCTGCTGGTGGTGCTGTTCGTGCTGTTCTCGAAGGTGATGCCGGTCTTTGACCAGGTATACGAGCAGCTGGGCGCGAAAATGTCCCCGGCGGCCAGGTCGGCCATCCGGCTGGGCGGCCTGTTCAGCGGCGCCGCTCTGATCGCGGCCGCGGTGATTGCTCTGGCCGTGTTCGGAATCTGGGCTGCGTCCCGGTTCGGACACCGGATTTCCCTGGTGGACAAGATGGTAAATTATGTAAAATGCCACAGCCGCATCGCCCTGGCCATAGCAAACCGCCGTTTCACCTCCGTGCTGGCGCTCACGCTGAAGAGCGGCATGGAGTTTGAGAAGGGGCTGGAGCTGGCGGGCGAGCTGGTGGACAACGGCAAGGTGGCCGCGCAGATTGAGAAGTGCGGCCGGACTCTGGAGACCGGAGCCAGCTATTACCAGGCGATGAAGGATACCGGGCTGTTTTCCGGCTTCTACGTGCAGATGATCAAGGTGGGAAGCCGCAGCGGCCGTCTGGACGCGGTGATGGAGGAGATTTCCGAGGACTTCGAGCAGGCGGCGGACCAGTCCATGGACAACATGCTGGCCCGGTTTGAGCCCACCATTGTGGCGGTGCTGGCCGTCTCCGTGGGCCTGGTGCTCCTGTCGGTGATGCTGCCCCTTGTGGGCGTGCTGGCCACGATCGGATGAGGACGTTATAGATGAGAGTTGACAGAAGAAGTAGACGAAGAAAAAGCCAGACGAAGGGCTACCTGCTATCCGCAGCGGCCCTTCTGCTCCTTGTGGGCGTATTTGCGGTAGGCGCGCTCTCCTTTGCGGGGAAGGCCGGGCAAAAGGGGGAGGAATCCCTGCGCCGGGCGGTGACCAGGGCTTCGGTCCAATGTTACGCCATCGAGGGGCGCTATCCGCCCAGCGTGGAGTATCTGGAGGAGAATTACGGGGTCCGCATTGACCGGGACCGCTACAATGTATTTTACAACGGCTTCGCATCCAATGTGATGCCGGAGATTGTCATCAATCCCATTGAGGAAGAGGAGGCGCGCAGATGAACCGGACGGCGGCGAGAAGAAGCAACAAAATGAACGTGCTTTTCACCGGCCTGCTGTTCCTGGTGTTCGTCCTGTGCGCCCTTTTTACCGTGCTCATCGGCAGCCGGGTGTACGAGAACATCACGGCGCGCAGCAACCGGAATTTCACCGGAACCACGGCCCTCAGCTACATCGCCAACAAGGTGCGCCAGGGCGACCGGGAGGGCATGGTGGAGGTGCGGGAAATAGACGGCGTGCCGGTGCTGGTCCTGGGCCAGGATCTGAACGATACCCGCTATGAGACCTGGATTTACTATCAGGACGGCTGGGTGAGGGAATTGTTCTCCAACCCGGAGAGCGGCCTGGGGTTGAAGGATGGCTTGGATATTCTGGAGTGCTCGGGGCTCGATGTGTCCCTTTCGGACCGTCTGCTGACCATCCGCACTCTGGGAGAGGGCGGAGGCAGCCTGAGGCTGTATTTGAGAAGCGGAGGTGTCTGGGAAAATGAGTGGTAGGCGTGGATCCGGCTCCGGGCCGTTTCTGATGGAAATGATCCTGGTGAGCGGATTTTTTATCATATGCGCGGCCCTGTGCGTGACCGTGTTTGTCAAGGCCGATTCTACCAGCCGCAGGGCCAGGGATATCAACCAGGCGGTGCTGGCGGCGGAGACTCTGGCCGAGGAGATTAAGGCGGGCCAGGTGGAAACACTGGGAGACGGCCTGCCCATGCCGGACCGGGATTTCAGCGGATTTCTGGCCCAGTGGGAAAACGACGGGCAGAGAGCGCGCCGGGAGTTGATTTCCCAGGCTGAGGACTTTCACAGCTACGCGCCGGTGTGGGACGAGGACTGGAACCGCTACCCGGACGCCGGAGCGCTGGCGGCGGCCGGAAAAGAGACCGCCTACGCCGCACAGGTGCTCTGCGGCACGGTGGACCACATGCAGATGACGCAGATCGTGATCATGCGCTATGGAGCGCGGGACAAGGGAACGGTGCTGTACGCATTGAACGCGGATCAGTATATCAAACCATAACAGAGAAAAGGCGGGATTTGACAGATGGCGAGGGAATCGGGCGGAGGAAAAGTGAATATCGGAGCGGCTTCGCTGGTGCTGATCTTTATCGTGCTCTGCCTGGCCACCTTCGGGCTGCTCTCCCTGAGCAGCGCCAAAGGCGACTTGAGTCTGGCGGAGCGCCAGGCGGAGGCGGTGGGCGCCTACTATGAGGCGGACAGCAAGGGGCAGGAGTGGGTGCGCCAGGTGGACGCGGTGCTGCAGGAGGAGATGGGACATTCCGACGACTCGTCCTCAGCCAGCGATTCCGTCAAGGCGCGTCTGGGAGACATTTACCATCAGGAAGAGGGAATGGTGGTCGCGGACATTCCCATGGAGCGTGGCCAGTCCCTGCGCATCGAGCTGACGCTGGTCTGCGGCGAGGGTATGCGCTATCAGATCCATTCCTGGTACGTGTACGACAGCGGCCAGTATGAGATCGACAATTCGATGCCGGTGTGGGACGGGAGTTCCGGGGCTTAACGGGCGTTTGATCATCCACCCGGCGCCTACCGGGGCTGGTTGCGGTACCGGTATTGGCGCGGGGATATGCAAAATTTGATGTAAAAGGAGCAGACTAGAACCATGAATGTAAAGGAATTGCTGACAACGGCGGTGGAGCAGGATGCGGCGGACATTTTCCTGGTACCCGGCATGCCGTTTTCCTACAAAATCGGCGGCCGGATCATTTACCAGGGCCAGGAAAAGATCATGCCGGAGGAGATGGACCGCATGATCACGCAGATTTACGAGCTGGCGAAGAACCGCGATATGGCCAAGGTGCGGGAGCATGGGGACGACGATTTCTCCTTTGCCATTCCCGGCGTTTCGCGGTTCCGCGCCAACATTTTCCGACAGAGGGGGTCTCTGGCCGGGATCATCCGCGTGGTGCGTTTTGAGCTGCCCGATCCGGAAGCCCTGCACCTGCCGAAAATGATCATCGACGTGGCCAGGATGACCAAAGGAATGGTGCTGGTGACCGGTCCCGCGGGAAGCGGAAAGAGCACGACCCTGGCCTGCATCATCGACGAGATCAACCGGACGAGAAACGCCCATGTGATTACCCTGGAGGACCCCATCGAGTATCTTCACCGGCATAAAATGAGCGTTGTGACCCAGCGTGAGATCGTCACGGACACGGACAGCTATCTGACCGGTCTGCGCGCCTCCCTGCGCCAGGCGCCGGACGTGATCCTTCTGGGGGAGATGCGGGACCATGAGACTATCAGTACGGCTATGACGGCGGCGGAGACGGGCCATCTGATCCTGTCCACCCTGCACACCATCGGCGCGGCCAACACCATTGACCGCGTGATCGACGCATTTCCTCCCGGTCAGCAGCAGATTCGCACCCAGCTCTCCATGGTGCTGGACGCGGTGATCTCCCAGCAGCTGATCCCCACCCTGGACGGCGGCGTGCAGCCTGCGTTTGAGGTGATGTTTTTGAACAACGCCATCCGCAACATGATCCGGGAATCCAAGATTCACCAGATCGACGGCGTGATCGCCACCTCCCAGGGCGAGGGTATGATTTCCATGGACAACAGCATCATCAGCCTGTACCGTAAGGGCGCTATTTCCCGCGAAAGCGCCATCGCCTACAGCAGCAACAGCGAGCTGATGGCGAAAAAGCTGGACCGTTAGACGCTAAAACTTATGGCCCGGCGCGCCGGGGCTGCATATAATGAGGAGAAATGGAGCAACCTGAACACTGTAAGCATCGGGGAGCGCAAATGCGGGCAAACGGCCCGGGATCTGAGCCGCTTCCTGGGAAAGTGAGTGGAAGAATGAGAGTAGACAAGCGGAAAGTGGTAATCGTGGGCACCGGTATGGTAGGTATGAGCTACGCCTACAGTCTGTTGAACCAGTCGGTTTGCGACGAGCTGGTGCTGATCGACGTGAACAAGACGCGGGCAATCGGGGAAGCCATGGACTTGAACCACGGCCTGGCCTTCGCCAACGCCAGCATGACGATCTACGCGGGGGAGTACAGCGACTGCGCGGATGCAGACATCGTGGTGATCTGCGCCGGAGTGGCCCAGAAGCCAGGGGAGACCCGCCTGGACCTGTTGAAGCGCAACGCGCAGGTGTTCCGCTCCATCATCGATCCGGTGACCTCATCAGGCTTTAACGGGATATTCCTGGTGGCAACCAACCCGGTGGACATCATGACCAGGATCACCTGCGTGCTGTCCGGGTTTAACCCCAGGCGGGTGCTGGGCAGCGGCACGGCCCTGGATACGGCGCGCCTGCGTTATCTCCTGGGCGAATACCTGAAGGTGGATCCCAGAAACGTACACGCCTACGTCATGGGCGAGCATGGCGACTCCGAGTTTGCACCCTGGAGCCAGGCGCTGTTGGCCACCAAGCCCATACTGGAGCTGTGCGGCGAGAACGACGCGGTCTGCCGGGAACGCCTGGTCCAGATCGAGGAGGAGGTGCGCACCGCGGCCTACAAGATCATAGAGGCCAAGAACGCCACCTACTACGGCATCGGTATGGCATTAACCCGGATCACCAAGGCGATTCTGGGAGACGAGCACAGCGTGCTTACCGTTTCGGCTATGATGCGCGGCGATTTCGGCCAGCGGGATGTGTTTGTGGGCGCGCCCTGCATCATCAATCAGAACGGCATCCAGAAGGTATTACCCCTGTCCCTGACCGACGAGGAGATGGAGAAAATGAACAAGTCCTGCGATACGCTGCGGGAAAGCTTCGAGGGGATTTTTTAGCAGAGAAGAGCTCCGGACAGGAGCTCTTTTTCTATGGAAGAAGCGCGGCGGGGAAACGCGGCGGAGGCTTATGCATCCTTTACCGGTATGATGCGGAAACCGTAGGGTGACCAGGTGTTGCCCAGCAGATACAGGGTGTAGCTCTGGCCCGGCTGCACCGTGAGGGAGGCGGTGGCGATGGGGCCGGAGAGCCACTCATAGCCGGAGTCCTCGGTCACATAGAAGCTGTAGGGGCCGGGCGGCAGCGTGCGGTAGGGGGTGGCCGCGCCGAAGGGGATCTGCTGGTGCAGTGGGATTCCGTCGGCGGTGTGGAGCGCAAAGGAGGAGTCCTCCATGCTGACGTTCACGGTGCGCAGGCAGGCCTGATCCCGGGTATCCGGCGCGCAGGACTGGTCGATAAACTGCAGAAGATCCACGCCCTGACCGGCGGAGTCCACCAGCACTGCGGTGGAGTGGGCGTCCGGTGGGAAAATGAGCTCCTTCTCCAGCAGAAGGGCGTTGGAGGGGGACTCCTGCGTCAGCCTGACGCGGTGGGAACCCGCAGGCACCGCATCATAGTCGGTCAGGCTGGAGAAAATGGAACCCGCGACCCGCGGGACGCGGTCCAGGGCAAGATTGACGGGAAATGGGGTGGATGCGGCGTTTAACAGGCGCGTCAGGCCGGTTCCGGAATAGGGAACAGCCATCCCCGGCATGGCGCCGGTATCATCCAGATAGGCCGCCGGCGTCTCATGGAAAAAGCCGTTGTTCTCATAATCGTTTAACAGATCGGACATTTGAATTCCTTTTAAATGAGCGTTTGTACAGTATATGACAGGGGACGGCGGGAAAGTCGCGGGGGAGAAAACAAGTTTTGCCCCCAGGCTGCGCTGGCCCATCACATTCAAAAAGGGATTGGCCGCCGCCAATCCCCGAAGCAATCACGTTTTGAACTTTTTAAGATTCTTATAGTAGAGCGCCTTGTCGGACTCTTCCTCCACGAATTCGATCAAATCGCCGGCCGTGCATCCGAAAAACGCGCACAATTTGCAGATCAGATTGGCGTCGATTCTCTGAAATTCATCCCGGCAATAGCGGTTGAAGTTGGCCCTTGGGATATCCAGGAAGCTGCACAGAGCATTTTTGCTGATATCCTTTTCCGCCAGCTGTTTCTCTATATTCAAGTGTAAGTATCCCATTTGCGCACCGCCTCTCTGATAAAATTATAGCCAAGAAAAAAATATCTAGTAATTCACTGTATAGTAAGTTACAATATAGTGAGTTACTAAATAGAGAGGTGAGGGTTTTATGTCAAAAGAAGGTTTTCAAAGTCTGATGAGGAAAATGGAGGAATTTGCCCGGGCAAACGACCGGATTTCCGTCCCGGAGCGCAGGCGTGCGGTAATAAGCCTGTACCGGCGGCTGCGGTGCGAGCTTGCGGGCGAAGCCAAAACCGGCGTCAGGGAAACAGGGGGTTCCGCCTCCATCCGAATCCTGGCAAAGGACGGGCTGATCGCGTGCGACGAGTCCGACGCGCTGTTGAAGCTGATGGCCATGGCTAATCTGCTTTGTGTCAAACGGGTTGGAAATCAGATTCAGATGGATCTGTGGTTTCGCTGCTGGGAGTGGAAAAAGAGAACATAGACGGTGATAGACACAAAAAAACCCTTGAGCAATCAAGGGTTTTTTAAAAGCTGCTGACGGGAATCGGACCCGTGACCTCCGCACTACCAATGCGACGCTCTACCGACTGAGCCACAGCAGCTTGTTTCATTTGGTCGCTCTCGCGAACCTTGTATATATTATCATGGGGAATCAGATTTGTCAACAGCATTTTTAAAATATTTTTTAAATTATTTTTTAAATCCACCGGAACGGTGTCCGGTTCCGCCAGGGGGGATTAAGAAATAGTTGAAAAAAGTCCGGTCCCCGGGTATGATGAAAGATGACGAAAATCCTGTAAAAACAGAGAAGAATGACCGGAAAACGGACTGACAGGCGGGGGATAAAGAATGGAAGAACGGTGGAGTTATGTCTGCAATGGCACACTAGAAGGACAGGAAAAATTTGCGCAGCGTTTCCTTGACGAAGCGGCGGTAAGAGAGCAGCCGGCGGGGACCTATCTGTGCCGCCAGGGAGATCCTGCGGCCTGCCTGTATCTGCTTCTGGACGGCGTGGTGGAAAACAGCGTGATACTGGAGGACGGCAGGAAGAAGATCAATATGCTGTACACCGGAATGAGCCTGCTGGGAGTGTCGTGCCTGGACGAGGAGGTCTGCATGGTGAACCTGCGCTGCCTCACCAGGGTGAGAACCGCCAGAGTCCACCGGCAGGCGGTCCGGGCCTGGCCGCCGGAGATGCTGCTGCCGGTGGCAATGTGCCAGACCTACAAGATGCAGGGCGTGTACCGGCAGCTGCGGGAACAGGTGTTTCTGTCTACGGAGGAACACCTATTGAAAATACTGGAGGATTTGGAAGCGTCGGGAGCCCTCTCCGGCGAATATGGGCTCAAACGGGTGAGCCATCAGCTCCTGGCCGATATGGCGGGGCTCTCCAGAGTGCAGGTGTCCAACCTGATCGGCCGTCTGGCGGCCCGGTCTTTACTTTCCCGGACTCAGCTGGAAATGCTCCGGCTGGGCGGACAGGAGGTGAGAACCGATGGATGACGGGCAGTTTACTTATATGACGGCGGACTGGCTTCTGGGCCACGAGAAATTTATTGAGAAATTTCTGCAGACGGCGGAGATCCGTTTCCTGAAAAAGGGCGATATTCTGATCCGGCAGGGAGAGCCGGTGGATTATTTGTACCTGGTGCTGAAGGGATCGGTGGAATCCTACTTCGAGAATGAGAGCGGAAGGCAGAAGATCACCTCCATCTGCCAGCGGGGAGTTCTGGTTGGCCTGACCGGTTTAAACGGCTACATGGAACATCACACGATGCGCTGCCGCACCTCGACGATTGTGGCGGTGGCGCGCCAAGGAAAGGGTTTACAGCGGGGAAGCGGGAAGCTGGTGGCCCTGTTCCCCATGCAGAAGCGGGAAAAGAAAAAGGGATTTGCCCAGAGCATCCACCCATCTCTTATTAAAATCTCCGTGCCTACGAGACACGCGGA
>OJKJ01000646.1_pt1 | contig 17108 bp, 16 predicted proteins | sample 1596491 | NCBI WGS metagenome assembly OJKJ01 (sample SAMEA4350160, study PRJEB24818) | metagenome | biome: human; feature: gut; material: faeces | place: Denmark | collected 2013-09 | reverse complement strand
AACCGAATCACCCCCCAAAACCAGTTGACTTCCACCCAATTTTAAAGTAAAATTCAACTGTCAATCCAAAATTACACTTGGCTGGACCGTGTGGTCCAGCCTCCTATACGTTAAGGAGCATATAAATGGAACCAACCACTATCACGATAAATGGGACGCCTGAGTCCCCTGCCGCAGCCCCGATTCAGGAACCCCAGCGCCAGCAATACTACATGGAAAAAGCCCGCAATCAGCTGTCCGCTTTTTCTACCGCCCTGGGCCGTCCCCTCACCTGCTGTATCAATACCTTCGGCTGCCAGATGAACGCCAGAGACTCCGAAAAACTCCTCGGCATCCTGGAATCCATCGGTTACCAAGCCACGGACTCCGAGCACGCCGATTTCGTGCTCTACAACACCTGCACCGTGCGCGAAAACGCCAACCAGCGCGTGTACGGCCGTCTGGGCCAGCTGGGGGCCTACAAGAAGAAAAATCCCCACATGATGATCGCCCTGTGCGGCTGCATGATGCAGGAGCCGGAGGTGGTGGAGCGCATCAAAACCAGCTACCACTTCGTGGATCTGATATTCGGTACCCACAACATTTTCAAGCTGGCGGAGCTGGTGAGCACCTGCCTGGACACCCGGCAGGAGAAAAAGCACCGGACCGTGATCGACATCTGGAAGGACACGGACAAGATCGTGGAGGACCTGCCGGTGGAGCGCAAATACCCCTTCAAATCCGGCGTCAACGTGATATTTGGCTGCAACAACTTCTGCAGCTACTGCATTGTCCCCTACGTGCGCGGCCGGGAGAGAAGCCGCAGGCCGGAGGAGATTTTAAAAGAAGTCAAAAGGCTGGCGGCCGACGGCGTGGTGGAGATCATGCTGCTGGGCCAGAACGTCAACTCCTACGGCAAAAACCTGGAGGAGCCCATGACCTTCGCCCAGCTTCTGCGTGAGGTGGAGAAAATCGACGGCATCGAGCGCATCCGCTTTATGACCTCCCATCCAAAGGACCTCTCCGACGAGCTGATCGAGGTGATGTCCCAGTCCAAAAAAATCTGCCGCCACCTGCATTTGCCCCTGCAGTCCGGTAGCAGCCGCATCTTAAAAGAGATGAACCGCCGTTACACCAAGGAGCAGTACCTGACGCTGGCCGAGAAGATCAAGGCCGCCGTGCCGGGGATCTCCCTGACCACGGACATCATTGTGGGCTTCCCCGGGGAGACGGAGGAGGACTTTTTGGAGACCATGGACGTGGTGCGGCGTGTGGAATTTGACAGCGCATTTACCTTCATCTACTCCAAACGCACGGGCACCCCTGCCGCTTCCATGGAGAACCAGGTGCCCGAGGACGTGGTTAAGGAACGTTTCGACCGGCTGTTAAACGAGGTCCAGTCCATTTCCGCTAAAATCTGTGGGCGCGATGTGCACACGGTGCAGCAGGTTCTGGTGGAGGAGGAGAACGACCACACGCCTGGTTACATGACCGGGCGGCTTTCCAACAACACGGTGGTCCATTTCCCGGGGGATCCGTCCATGATCGGAAAGCTGATGGATGTGTATTTGGAGGAGAGCAAAGGATTTTACTACATGGCCCGTCCGGTTTAAAACCGGTCCGGCAACCGATAAAATGGAAAATTACGAGAGAAGAGAGGCATAAAGTTGGTACAGTCACAATTATCCCCGATGATGCAGCACTACATGGAGACCAAGAAACAGTATCCGGACTGTGTTCTGTTCTACCGTCTGGGCGACTTTTACGAGATGTTTTTTGACGATGCGCTGACCGTATCGAAGGAACTGGAGATCACGCTCACCGGGAAGGAGTGCGGCCTGCCGGAGCGCGCGCCCATGTGCGGCGTGCCCTTCCACGCGGTGGACTCCTATTTAAACCGCCTGGTGCAGAAGGGCTACAAGGTGGCAATCGCCGAGCAGATGGAGGACCCCAAGCAGGCCAAGGGCCTGGTGAAGCGGGAGGTCATCCGGGTGGTGACGCCGGGAACTATCACCAGCGCCCAGGCTCTGGACGAGACCAAGAACAACTACCTGATGGGCATCGTGTGCACGGACGGCGGCTACGGCGTGTCCACGGCCGACATCAGCACCGGGGATTTCCTGGTGACCGAGGTGTCCACGGACCGGGAGCTGTTCGACGAGATCAATAAGTTTTCGCCCTCGGAGATCATTTGCAACAACGCCTTTTACGTGTCCGGCGTGGACATCGAGGAGCTGAAGAACCGCTACCACGTGGCGGTTTCCGCCCTGGACAGCCACTTTTTCGGGGAGGAGTCCTGCCACAAGGTGTTAAAGGAGCATTTCCGGGTGGGCTCCCTCTCGGGCCTGGGACTGGAGGACTACGGCACCGGAATCATCGCCGCCGGAGCGGTGATGCAGTACATGTACGAGACCCAGAAGAGCACCCTGGAGCACATCACCACCATCAAGCCCTATTCCACCGGCCAGTTCATGATCATCGACACCTCCACCAGGCGGAACCTGGAGCTGGTGGAGACCATGCGGGAGAAGCAGAAGCGGGGGACCCTTTTGTGGGTTCTGGACAAGACCAAGACCGCCATGGGCGCCCGCCTGCTGAGAGCCTACATCGAACAGCCCCTGATCCACCGGGAGGAGATCATCGCCCGCCAGAGCGCGGTGGAGGAGCTGAACATGAATTACATTTCCAGGGAGGAGATCCGGGAGTATTTAAACCCCGTCTACGATCTGGAGCGCCTGATCGGGCGCATCAGCTACAAGACCGCCAATCCCAGGGACCTGATCTCCTTCTGCAATTCCCTGGAGATGCTGCCCTACATCAAACGCCTTTTGGAAGAATTTTCCAGTCCGCTGTTAAAAGCTCTGGCGGATGACATGGACCCCCTGGAGGACTTATTTGAGCTGATCCGTTCCGCCATTGTGGAGGAGCCGCCCATCACCCTCAGGGAGGGCGGAATCATCCGGGACGGTTACAACGAGGAGGCGGACAAGCTGCGGGCCGCCAAGACCGAGGGCAAGACCTGGCTGGCCGAGCTGGAGGCCAGGGAGCGGGAAAAGACCGGAATCAAGGGCCTGAAGGTTAAGTTCAACAAGGTGTTCGGCTACTATTTCGAGGTGACCAACTCCTTCAAGAACATGGTGCCCGACTATTTTGTGCGCAAACAGACCCTGACCAACGCGGAGCGCTTCACCACCGACGAGTTAAAGCAGCTGGAGGAGATCATCATGGGGGCCGAGGACAAGCTGGTGTCCCTGGAGTACGATCTGTTCTGTGAAGTCCGGGACCACATCGCCTCCCAGGTGGTGCGCATCCAGAAAACCGCCAAGTCCATCGCGGGCACCGACGTGTTCTGCTCCCTGTCCACCGTGGCATCGCGGCGCAATTACGTGAAGCCCGCCATCAACGAGAAGGGCACCATTTCCATTAAAAATGGACGCCATCCGGTGGTGGAGCAGATGATGCGGGACGATTTGTTTGTGGCAAACGACACCTATCTGGACAACGGCAAGAACCGGCTGTCCGTGATCACCGGCCCCAACATGGCCGGAAAATCCACCTACATGCGCCAGGTTGCCCTGATCGTGCTCATGGCCCAGCTGGGCAGCTTTGTGCCCGCGGACGAGGCGGATATCGGTATCTGCGACCGCATCTTCACCCGGGTGGGGGCCTCCGACGACCTGGCCAGCGGCCAGAGTACCTTTATGGTGGAAATGACCGAGGTGGCCAATATTCTGCGAAACGCCACCCGCAACAGTCTGCTGGTTCTGGACGAGATCGGACGGGGAACCAGCACCTTCGACGGGCTGTCCATCGCCTGGGCGGTGATCGAGCACATCAGCAGCACCCGCCTTTTAGGGGCCAAGACGCTGTTCGCCACCCATTACCACGAGCTGACGGAGCTGGAGGGCACCATCGCCGGGGTGAAGAATTACTGCATCGCCGTCAAGGAGCAGGGGGACGACATCGTGTTCCTGCGCAAGATCGTCCGGGGCGGCGCGGACAAGAGCTACGGTATCCAGGTGGCCAAGCTGGCCGGAGTGCCGGAGTCGGTGATCCTCAGGGCCAAGGAGATCGCCGAGGAGCTGAGCAACGCCGACATTACCGCCCGGGCCAAGGAGATCGCCGAGGTCAGCGCCAACATCGCTCAGCGCAAGGTGGTGCCCAGGCCCGACGAGGTGGATATGCAGCAGCTCACCTTCTTCGACACGGTAAAGGACGACGACATTATCAAGGAACTGAGCGAGCTGGAGATCAACAGTATGACTCCGGTGGACGCCATGAATACGCTGTACCGCCTGCAGAACAAACTGAAAAACAGGTGGAAGGACAGCTGACAATCAGGAGATGCCATGAACTTTCATATATTGACACTGTTTCCCGAAATGGTGATGGGGGGATTAAGCACCAGCATCACCGGCCGGGCCATGGAAAAGGGAATCATATCCGTGGAGGCCGTAAATATACGGGATTATTCCAAGGACAAGCACCGCCATGTGGACGACGCGCCCTACGGCGGCGGGGCCGGCATGGTCATGCAGCCGGAGCCCATCTGCGACGCCTACGAGGACCTGTGCGCCCGAACGGGCCGCAGGCCCCGGGTGATTTACATGACGCCCCAGGGCCGGGTGTTCACCCAGCAGATCGCCGAGGAGCTGGCCAAGGAGGAGGAGCTGGTGTTTCTCTGCGGCCACTACGAGGGAATTGACGAGCGGGCTCTGGAGCTGGTGGCAACGGATTACCTGTCCATCGGGGACTACGTGCTCACCGGTGGGGAGCTTCCCGCCATGGTGATGATCGACTGCATTTCCCGGCTGGTGCCCGGAGTGCTCAACAACGAGGTCAGCGCCGAGGTGGAATCCTTCCACGACAACCTGCTGGAATACCCCCAGTATACCAGACCTGAGGTGTTCAACGGGCTGGCGGTGCCGGAGGTGCTACTCAGCGGACACCACAAGAATATCGAAAAATGGCGCAGGGAGCAGTCCATAAAGCGCACCCTGGAACGCCGTCCGGACCTGCTGGAAGGGGCGAATCTATCGAAAAAAGAGCAAAAATACCTGGAAGAGCTGATCCGGGAGCGGGAAACCGGGGAAAACGAGCCGGATAGCCATTGACAGAAAAGCGCAAATGTTGTAGAATCGGATGAAAACCACCGCCTCCGGGCGGAAAAACCTTCCCGGAAGGCCGGGATTAACAAAAATTTTGAGAATAACAGGAGTTGATGATGGACTTGTCCAGTGACACAGTAGGCATACGATTGTTTGTGATTTTGATTCTTTTGGCGCTGTCCGCCTTTTTTTCTTCCTCGGAGACAGCATTGACCACGGTCAACAAAATCCGCATCCGCAATCTGGCGGAGGCGGGAGATAAGCAGGCCGGGTACGTGATGAAGTTGGGAGAGAACCAGGCGCGCATGTTAAGCGCCATTCTGATCGGCAACAATGTGGTAAACCTGTCGGCCTCCTCCATGGTGACCGTGCTGGTGACGGACGTGTTCGGCAGCCGCTTCGCGGGGATCGCGACAGGCGTGCTGACCCTGTTGATTCTCATTTTCGGAGAGATCACGCCCAAGACCGTGGCGACACTGGAGTCCGAGCGCAACGCCCTGCGCTGCGCCCATGTGATTTATACGCTGATGATCGCGCTTACGCCCCTGATTCTGCTGGTAAACTGGATGTCCTCCGGGGTTTTAAAGTTGCTGCACGTGGATCCCAACAAGCGCAACGACGACATGACCGAGGACGAGCTGCGCACCATTGTGGAAGTGGGCCACGAAAAGGGCGTGATCGAGTCCGAGGAAAAGGAAATGATCAACAACGTGTTCGATCTGGACGACAGCGTGGCCAAGGACATCATGGTGCCCCGCATCGACATGGTGTTTGTGGACGTGGACGCCACCTACCAGAAGGTGATCGAGACCTTCCGGGAGGAGCACTACACCCGTCTGCCCGTCTACGAGGAGACTACGGACAATGTGATCGGCATCATCAATGTCAAGGATCTGCTTCTGGTGGAGGACCGGGAGCACTTTCACGTGCGCGATTATCTGCGCCAGCCCATCTACACCTACGAGTCCAAAAAGATTTCCGACCTGCTGCTGGAGCTGCGGAAAACCTCCAACAACATCGTGATCGTGCTGGACGAGTACGGAGCCACCGCGGGCCTTGCCACCCTTGAGGACATTCTGGAGGAGATCGTGGGCGATATCCGCGACGAGTACGACGGGGACGAGGAGGAAGAACTGGTGGAAGTGGCTCCCGGCGAGTATGTGGCCGAGGGCGCCATGAAGCTGGACGATTTAAACGACCGCCTGAACCTGGAGCTGGACTCCGAGGACTACGACTCCATCGGCGGCTTTATGATCGAGCAGCTGGATCACCTGCCGGAGGCCGGCGAATCCATGGAATACGAGGGAATCCGCATGGTGGTGGACGCTGTGGACCGCAACCGCATCGACAAGGTCCGCATTTACCTGCCGGAAAGCGAAAAACAGCAGCAGGCTTCTTAAAAAACGCTTGCTTTTTAAGACAAGATATGGTAGAATCAATCGTTGTGACTAAGAAAGAGATGGTCCTCTGTTACAGATTGGGCGGTGAATGGGAAACTTACCGTCGGACGTATTAAGAACATCCAATATAATAAGGAGGTTCACACGATGAACGAAATTATCAAGAAGATTGAAGCAGCTCAGTTGAAGGAGAGCGTGCCGGAGTTCCACGTAGGCGACACCGTGCGCGTTTACAACAAGATCAAAGAGGGCGCTCGCGAGAGAATCCAGGTATTTGAGGGAACCGTGATCAAGAGACAGAACGGCGGCGCAAGAGAGACTTTCACCGTCCGCAAGAACTCCAACGGAATCGGCGTTGAGAAGACCTGGCCCTTACATTCCCCCAACGTAGACAACGTAGAGGTTGTCCGCAAGGGTAAAGTAAGACGCGCGAAGCTGAACTATCTGAGAGACAGAGTTGGTAAGGCTGCGAAGGTTAAAGAGTTGGTAAAATAATTGTAGTTCAGTAGGTTTGCGCACTTGCTGTGCTGACCGTACGAAAAACTAAGCTTGCAGGCAAAAATCCCATCGACGAAGTCGATTTTAAATGGATTTTTGCTCGTATCTGTAAAGGTACTGAACAGATACAAATAATTCAGCAGTGCAGTACAAGGGACAATGAAAATTGTCCCTTTTTTGAACAGAGAACAGGTGGACGCGGTCACAGGCAGGTGGTGGTTACGTGGAATATTTTATGAATGAGGATACGGCGTGGCTCAGGCGGATTGTGCACTGGGTCGTGGACCTGGTGGTGGCGGTGGCGCTGGCGTGGTTTCTGGTGTACGGCTTCTGCGGCCAGGTGCGCATTTTAGGTAACTCCATGCAGCCGCTTCTGGACGCGGAGGACGTGGTGCTGGTCAACCGGCTGGCCTATGACCTGGGTAGTCCCCAGCGCTTCGACGTGGTGGTATTTGAGCGCGAGGACCAGCAGAAGAATGTCAAGCGGGTGATCGGACTGCCCGGCGAGACCGTACAGATCAAGGGCGGCATGGTGTTTATCGACGGCGAGCTGCTCCCCGCCGAGGACGGGCTGGAGCAGGTGTCCCTGGCCGGAATGGCGGACACGCCCATACGCCTTGGGGAGGACGAGTATTTCCTTCTGGGCGACAACCGGGACAGCAGCGAGGACAGCCGTTTCGCCAATATCGGCAATGTAAAACGCGGACAGATTCAGGGAAAGGTGTGGTTCCGAATCCTGCCCCTGCTGAAGCTGGACCTGATCCATTCCTAGTACTACAGCCGTTTTAAAGAACAGGAGAATTCAGAATGAATATACAATGGTATCCCGGACATATGACAAAGGCCAAACGGGCCATGAAAGAGGATTTAAAACTCATTGACCTGGTGATCGAGCTGGTGGATGCCCGGGTGCCGCTTTCCAGCCGCAACCCCGACATCGACGATCTGGGGGCCGGAAAGGCGCGCATCGTGCTGCTGAACAAGGCCGACCTGGCGGACGAGGCTTTAAACCGCCGCTGGGCCCAGTGGTTTACGGAGCGCGGCATGCACGTGGTGAAAATCGACGCCAGGAACAAGGGGACCTTAAAGCAGATCCAGGCGGTGGTCCAGGAGGCCTGCAAGGAGAAGATCGAGCGCGACAGGAAGCGGGGTATTTTAAACCGTCCCATCCGCGCCATGGTGGTGGGAATCCCCAACGTGGGCAAGTCCACCTTCATCAACTCCTTCGCCGGAAAGGCCTGCGCCAAGACCGGCAACAAGCCCGGCGTGACCAAGGGAAACCAGTGGATCCGCCTGAACAAGACCCTGGAGCTTTTGGACACCCCGGGAATCCTCTGGCCCAAGTTCGAGGACCAGCAGGTGGGACTGAAGCTGGCGCTGATCGGCTCCATTAACGATGAGATTTTAAACCGGGACGAGCTGGCCCTGGAGCTGGTAAGCTTCCTAAACCGCCGGTATCCCGGCGTGCTGGCGGAGCGCTATCAGCTGGAAAACGCCGGGGACTGCGACACGACCCAGGTGTTGGAGCAGGTGGCCAGACAGCGCTCCTGCCTGGCAAAGGGCGGCGAGCTGGATCTGCCCAAGGCCGCCAGACTGCTGTTGGATGACTTCCGCAGCGGACGGCTGGGACGGATCACGCTGGAGGAGCCGGAGACTGCAAAGGATAAAGGAGAGAAGGATCAGGATGGCAAGGACGTTAAGCGGTGAAAAGCTGGAAAAAGAACTGGCGCGGCTGGAGCAGATGCGGGAGTATGAGAATACCTACGCGGCCTGCGCCATGATCTGCGGCATCGACGAGGCGGGCAGAGGCCCCCTGGCAGGCCCTGTGGCCGCCGGAGCGGTGATTTTGCCAAAGGACTGCACCCTGCTGTATTTAAACGACTCCAAGAAGCTCTCGGAGAAGCGCAGGGAGGAGCTGTTCGTGCAGATCAAGGAACAGGCCGTGGCATGGTGCGTTGGCATCGTGGGGCCGGAGCGCATCGATGAGATCAACATCCTGCAGGCCACCTACGAGGCCATGCGCCAGGCTGTCGCGGGCCTCGGCGTAAAGCCGGATCTTCTGCTCAACGACGCGGTGGAGATTCCCGGCGTGGACATTATGCAGGTCCCCATCATCAAGGGGGACGCCAAGAGCGTGTCCATCGCCGCTGCCAGCATTTTAGCCAAGGTTACCAGGGACCACATGATGGTGGAGTACGACCAGCTGTTCCCGGACTACGGCTTTGCCAAACATCAGGGCTACAGCGCCGCGCCGCATAACCAGGCGATTCAGGAGCTGGGGCCCTGTCCCATCCACCGGCGCAGCTTTATCCGGAATATTTGGAGCGAAGAGGCTGAATCAAAAGAATAAAAAAGTGATTGACAGATTAGGATTGAGATGCTATATTAATACCAGATAAAGGAAGTGCCTGTCCGGTATCTACGAGATGTTCGTAGATTTTCGTGCAGGCTTTTTTATTGCATCAATTCAGAAAACCCCGGCGCAGCCCGCGGGTTTCCGATGATAAAATTAGGGAAAGGATCATGGTGATGAGCACAAGGACAATGGAACTTACGCAGAAACAGACGAAACGCTTATGGAACAATCCGGACGCCAGATTGTTTGATTTGTCATGCCTGCGCGCAGGAGCTGTCATGCTGCTCTCTGGCGCATCTCTGTACCCTTTGGTCGATTATAATTGTTTCGCACGCAGACGAAATCCGTTTGCTTATCCGGGTCCCGGCACAGGCACGCCGTGATTGGTTAAGGAAAGGGATATTGGATCAATGCCGTCTGTCGCGAAATGAGCAGACGGCTTTTTTGTATCCAAAAATAATTCCAGGCGGCTCAGGCGGCAGAGCGGCGGGCAGCAGGTTCAAGTCCTGCCCTGGGAGTTCGCGAACCGGCAGAACCTGATTCTGCGGAGCGCAAAGCATGGTGGGCGATAATGCTCACACCATTTACGATATTTGGGAAACAGGCACTTCCTTGATACCGTTGACCGGGAAGAATTACCGGGCCGGACGATGCAGCCGCATAATCCGGATACTGTATGCAATGGGCGGGCAATCGATCTGCCGCCCCTATTGCGCCCGATCTGCCGGGGGTACCCGGCGGATCAAATGATCGAGGAAAAATCATTTATAACTTGTGCAGGAGAGTGGAACGGAATGACCATACCAGGTTCATACCCTGTCTGTGATAGCGGGTTCGACTCCCGCTCCTGCAATGTATTAGTCTCCCTTCAGGGCGCGCGCGGGATGGACCTTCGTCTGTCCCACGCATTTGATCCGGATGACGGAATGGAATACGTCCCGCACTCAGGCTGCGGGTTTTGTGGGTTCAAATCCCACTCCGGATATTTCCTGTTGCAGCTCAAAAGACAGAGCTCCCGCCGGATCGGCGGGTGGAAGTTCGATCCTTCCCTTCAGGGTTCGCCGTTGCAGCGCAGCGGAGAACGCAGGCGTAGCCAAGCGGAATGGCAACCGGCTTTTAACCGGTATATCACAGGTTCGAATCCTGTCGCCTGCATTTGACAAAAAACGCAAAGAACCATCCGGGTATGGCCAAATGGAACAGGTCCCGTCTGTTTATCAAAAAGTAGTTGCCCTGCCGCAAAAGATACAGTAAACTATTAAGACAAAGAATGTGCAGGAAAACGGAGGCAGTGATGAACAATCGCCGGACGGGAAGCGAATATGAGGCCAGGGCGGCGGAATATCTGACCGCCAAAGGCTACCGGATACTGGAGAAAAATTTCCGCTGCCGCCAGGGGGAGATCGACCTGATCGCCCGGGACGGCAGCTATCTGGTTTTTGTTGAGGTGAAATACAGAAGCAGCCTGGCAAAGGGAGCGCCGGAGGAGGCCGTGGGGCCGCTCAAGCAGAGGCGCATCCGCCAGACCGCCGTATTTTATCTGTACAGCAGAGGTCTGGGTCTTGACTCGCCCTGCCGATTTGACGTGGTTTCCATCACGGGAAATGAGATCCTTTTGATTCAAAATGCATTCTGAGCGATCGACGAACATAAAGGAGACCGGACAATGAAAATACAGTGGAACTATAAAAACGACCTGGAGATATTTGAAACCAGAGGTGAGGAGAGCACCCCCTATCTTTCCTTCCGGGCCCTGGACGACCTGGGAATGGTAAAAAATGGGTTTTCCACCCGCATGGGCGGAGCCAGCCAGGGGAAATTCGCCACCATGAACTTTTCCTACAGCCGGGGGGATGATCCTGATCACGTGCTGGAGAATTTCACGCGCATGGCGGCCGCACTGGGGGTGGAGCGGGACCGGATGGTGGCGTCCTACCAGACCCACACCACCAATGTGCGCCGCGTGACGAAAGAGGACCTGGGTAAAGGCGTGGTGAGGACCCGGGACTACCGGGATGTGGACGGACTGATCACGAACCTGCCAGACGTCACCCTGGTGACCTTCTATGCGGACTGCGTGCCCCTCTACCTGGTGGACCCGGTGAAAAAGGCCATCGGTTTAAGCCATTCCGGCTGGCGTGGCACCGTAGCGCGGATGGGCCGGGAGACGGTGGAGGCCATGAAGCGCGAATTCGGCACCGATCCCCAGGATCTGGTGGCCTGCATCGGCCCCAGCATCTGCGAGGACTGTTTTGAAGTGGGCGGGGAAGTGGTGGAGGCCTTCTGTCAGGCCTTCGCGCCGGAGCATCACCCGGCGCTTTTCCGGCCGGGCGTGGTGCCAGGCAAATACCAGCTGGATTTGTGGGCTGCCAACCGGATTATTCTTGAGGAGGCGGGTGTGCCCGCAAAACAGATTCACACCACAAACATCTGCACCAAGTGCAACAGCGATTATCTGTTTTCCCACCGCACGGTGGGGGAGGAGCGGGGGAACCTGGCGGCCTTTTTGTGCCTGAAGGGAGACGCGCTTTCGGACGGGAAATGAACGGGCCGGCAGGGGAAATGTCCTCAGCCGGTAAAAAACGGGAGATACCGGATTTTTGTGGTCCGGTATCTCCCGTTTTTAGGAAATCATCTGATTTTTATACCAATTTCTGGAAATACTCATAACCGCCGGCCTGATATTTTGCCACCAGGCGCTGAATCTTCTCCGTGGGGGAGAGGGTGGCGCTGATGGAGCGGTCGTGGTTCAGGGAGTTGATGATGGCGGCGATGTACTTGCTCATATCGGCCTCCAGATACCACTCGCGGTTCAGCAGCTCAGCGGGGCGGTAGTTTAAGTTGGTGGTGATCACGTAGTCTAAGTAGCCCTTGGCGTGGAATTCGTCGAACTTGTCCAGGCCGTTGGTGAACAGGCCGAAGGTACAGCAGACGATCACCTTCTTGGCTTTGCGCTCCTTCAGCTCCTTGGCGGTGTCCAGCATACTCTCGCCGGAGGAGATCATGTCGTCGATGATCAGCACGGTCTTGCCCTCCACGGAGGAACCCAAAAACTCGTGGGCCACGATGGGGTTGCGCCCGCCGATCACCTGGGAGTAGTCCCGGCGCTTGTAGAACATACCCATGTCCACGCCCAGGTTGTTGGCCAGGTACACGGCGCGGTTCATGGCGCCCTCGTCCGGGCTGATGATCATCAGGTGCTCCTGGTCGATCTCGATGTGGGGATCGTGGGCGAACAGGGACTTCACGAACTGGTAGGTGGGCATAAAATTGTCAAATCCGATCAGGGGAATGGCGTTCTGTACACGGGGATCGTGGGCATCAAAGGTGATGATGTTGTCCACCCCCATGTTGGCTAATTCCTCAAGGGCCATGGCGCAGTCCAGGGACTCGCGCTTGCTGCGCTTGTGCTGGCGGCTCTCATAAAGGAAGGGCATCACCACGTTCACCCGGTGGGCGGTGGAGACGCAGGCTCCCACAATCCGTTTCAGGTCCTGGAAATGGTCGTCCGGGGACATGTGGTTGGTGTATCCGCTGACCGTGTAGGGGATGCTGTAGTTCATCACATCCACCATCACGTAGATGTCCGTGCCGCGGACCGACTCGTTGATCACCGCTTTGGCCTCGCCGGTGCCGAATCTGGGGCAGCGGCAGTTTAACAGGTAGGAATCCACATCGTAGCCGCGGTAGTGGAGATCCTCCTTGCGGCGCATTAATTCCTCCATATCATTTCTGCGGAAGCGGACGATGTGGTCGTTGACCATACCGGCCAGCTCCTTGCAGCTTTCCAGGGCGGCGATTTTTAAGGGCGCCACGGGAAGCGAATCATTGAAAACAAAATTGTTTGCCATGAGAGCGTGCTCCTTTATGTGAATTGTAAAAAAGTTTGTGTTCCGACAATAAGCCATAATCACATATGATTTATACCATCGATCAATCGCAAACGTCAAGTGGTTGTAATAATTTTCTCAAAAAATACAAAAGCTTTTCCCATGGAACCCGATATTTTGGCGGAATTCGGCCAGTGGGGGAAAGCGCAACAATTTTGACGGCTTATCTTCTTGACCGAAAAAGGCCGCCGTCTAAACTGTTACGAAAAATCAGGCATTTACAAAAATGTGCGGAATTGGTATGATAGAAGTTACGACAGCACGTTCCAATATCGGAAGAGGAACGCTGCAACCGGCCGGGCGTTTGTGGAAAAGGCTTTACAAGTAAGGCGCAATATAGTAAAATCAAGCGGATAATGCCTGGCAGACGGAGGAAGATGCCGGATATGAAAAAACAGAGTGCGAAGAAAAACAGTTGTGAATACTGCGGCAATTACGCATACGACGAAGAAAATGACTATTATGTCTGCGAAGTGAACTTAGACGAGGACGAGATGGTGCGGTTTTTGAGCGGAAGGGATTTCGCCTGCCCGTACTACCAGCCGGGCGATGAGTACCGGATCGTGCGAAAGCAGATGTGATGGACCGAGAAATTGGAGGAAGATTAGAATGAGCAAACCAGTGGTAGCAATCGTGGGACGCCCCAATGTGGGCAAATCCACGTTGTTTAATGTTTTGGCCGGGGAGACGATCTCCATCGTGAAGGACACGCCCGGCGTGACCAGGGACAGGATTTACGCGGACTGTACCTGGCTGAATATGAATTTCACGCTGATCGACACCGGTGGCATCGAGCCGGACACCAGCGATGTGATTTTGTCGCAGATGCGGGAGCAGGCAGAGATCGCCATCGCCACCGCGGATGTGATTGTCTTTATCGTGGACGTGCGCCAGGGGCTGGTGGACGCGGACACCAAGGTGGCGGACATGCTGCGCAAGTCCCGCAAGCCGGTGGTTCTGGCCGTCAACAAGGTGGACAGCTACGAGAAGTTCGGCAACGACGTCTACGAGTTCTACAATTTGGGCATCGGCGATCCGGTGCCGGTGTCCGCGGCCTCCCGCCTGGGAATCGGCGACCTGCTGGACGAGGTGGTCAAGTATTTTGACTGCGCCAAGCTGGAGGAAGAGGAGGATGAGCGCCCCCGCATCGCCGTGGTGGGCAAGCCCAATGTGGGCAAATCTTCTATTATAAATAAGCTGCTGGGAGAGAACCGCGTGATCGTCTCCGACATCGCGGGAACCACCCGGGACGCGGTGGACACTGAGATCATCCACGACGGCACGCCCTACGTGTTTATCGACACCGCGGGCCTCAGGCGCAAGAGTAAGATCCACGAGGAGCTGGAGCGCTACAGCATCATCCGCACCGTGACCGCGGTGGAGCGGGCGGACATCGTGGTGGTGGTCATCGATGCCAAGGAGGGCGTCACCGAGCAGGACGCCAAGATCGCCGGAATCGCCCATGAGCGCGGCAAGGGTATCATTGTGGCCGTGAACAAGTGGGACGCCATTGAGAAAAATGACAAGACCATTTACGAGTACACCAACAAGCTGAAGGAAATCCTGTCTTTCATTCCCTACGCGGAGTACCTCTTTGTCTCCGCCGCCACGGGACAGCGGCTGCCAAAGCTGTTTGAAGTGATCGACGCGGTCAGACAGAACCAGAACCTGCGGGTTTCCACCGGTGTTCTCAACGAGATTATGGCGGAGGCCGTCGCCATGCAGCAGCCGCCCTCCGACAAGGGCAAGCGCCTGAAGATCTACTACATGACCCAGGTGGCCGTGAAGCCGCCGACCTTTGTGGCTTTTGTCAACGACAAGGAACTGATGCATTTTTCCTATGTCCGTTATCTGGAGAATCAGATCCGAAGCGCCTTCGGCTTCCGGGGAACTTCCTTAAAGTTCGTCATCCGTGAGCGCAAGGAAAAGGATCAATAAAATGTGAGGTGTGTATTTATGGAGCGAATCATTTGCCTGGTGGTGGGATATGCCTTTGGATTGATTGAGAGCGGTTATCTTTACGGGAAAATGAACGGGATCGACATCCGCCAGCACGGCAGCGGCAACTCCGGCACCACCAACGCGCTGCGGGTGCTGGGCAAAAAGGCCGGCCTGGTGGTGTTTATCGGCGACGTGTTAAAGACCATGATCCCCTGTGTGGCAGTGCGGATCCTGTTCCGGGACGACCCGCCCATGGGGTATCTTCTGACTCTGTACACCGGTCTCGGTGTGATCCTGGGCCACAACTACCCATTTTACCTGAAATTTCAGGGCGGAAAGGGAATTGCGGCCACGGCTGGGATTCTCACCTCCCTGGACTGGCGGCTTATGGTGATCTGCCTGATCAGCTTCGTGCTGGTGGTGGCGGTGAGCCGGTATGTGTCCCTGGGCTCCCTGGTTGTGGCGACGATCTTTCTGGCCTGGAATTGTGTGATGGCTGGGTCCTACGGAATTCCTGAGGCCGGGCTGACGGACTACTACATAGTTGCGGCGGCCATATCGGCTCTGGCGTTCTGGCGGCACAAGGCCAATATTGTCCGCCTGGCCCACGGCACGGAGAACAAACTCTGGGGCAATAAAAAATAATATCACAGCAATGTTTTGACGCCGGGGCGCAGAGGGCCTTCCGAAGGGTGATGGACCGGACGGAAGGCGCGGAAATCACAAGCGCCGCGGCGTATGTTATATCAGGAGAGGAGCGAGCGTATTATGGCAAAAATCAGCGTAATCGGAGCGGGAACCTGGGGAACGGCCCTGGCCATCCTGCTGCACGGCAATGGAAATCAGGTGACCATCTGGTCGGCTCTGCCCGGGGAGGTGGAGGAACTGAACAGCACCCGCATTCACCGGAACCTTCCCAAGGCCAGGATCCCGTCGGAGATTGAAATCACCGGGGATTTAAAATCCGCCATGGAGGAGCGGGATCTTCTGGTGCTGGCGGTGCCCAGCGTGTTCGTGCGCTCCACTGCCCGCCGCATGCGTGAATTTCTGCGCCCGGGCCAGATTGTGGTCAATGTGGCCAAGGGAATCGAGGAGGACACGTTAAAGACGCTCACGGAGATCATCGAGGAGGAGCTGCCCGGAGTCCAGGTGGCGGCCCTGTCCGGCCCCAGCCATGCAGAGGAGGTGAGCCTGGGACTTCCCACCACCTGCGTGGCAGCGGCTCACAAGCGCCATGTGGCGGAGTATGTCCAGAGCCTGTTTATGAGCCGGATCTTCCGCGTCTACACCAGCCCTGATTTAAAGGGGGTGGAGCTGGGAGGTTCCTTAAAGAATGTGATCGCCCTGGCGGCCGGTATGGCAGACGGATTGGGTTTCGGCGACAATACCAAGGCGGCCCTGATCACCCGCGGCATCGCGGAGATCGGACGCCTGGGGATTGAAATGGGAGGCAGGGCGGAGACGTTCGCGGGGCTCACCGGCATCGGCGATCTGATCGTAACCTGCGCCAGCATGCACAGCCGCAACCGGCGGGCCGGTATTCTGATGGGGCAGGGACATACCATGGAGGAAGCCATGAAGGAGGTCAACATGGTGGTGGAGGGCGTGCACAGCGCCAAGGCGGCCCTGGCCCTCTCCAGGCAGTACGGCGTGTCCATGCCCATCGTGGAGCAGGTCAACGCGGTCCTCTTTGACGGGCAGCCCGCCAGGGAATCCGTGACCGAGCTCATGCTGCGGGATAAACGCATCGAGAACGCGGGAATGGACTGGGAAGAGGACTGAACCTAAATTTTAAAGAATGTGCAGAAAAAAAGACAATAATTTTCCTGTAATCCCCGCAAAAAGCCAAAAAATTTCTTTTTTCTCCCCGGGAAGTGGTTGACAATCCTTCCCGGACTTTCTATAATATAGAAAGCTTTATATTTTCCCGCCACAC
>OJKJ01000645.1_pt1 | contig 17135 bp, 16 predicted proteins | sample 1596491 | NCBI WGS metagenome assembly OJKJ01 (sample SAMEA4350160, study PRJEB24818) | metagenome | biome: human; feature: gut; material: faeces | place: Denmark | collected 2013-09 | reverse complement strand
GCATAAACCACAGCCACATTGTCGCAGGTCTGCGCGACAACCCCCAGATCATGGGTAATTAAAATCATTGCCGTGTTAAATTTTCGCTTCAAATCATTAATCATCTGGAGAACCTGCGCCTGAATCGTCACGTCCAGCGCGGTTGTCGGCTCATCTGCCAGCAGCAGTTCCGGGTTGCAGGCCAGTGCCATTGCAATAACCACTCTCTGCTTCATGCCGCCGGAAAACTGATGCGGAAACTCCACATATCTTTCCCCCGGAATCCCAACCATCTCCAGCATTTCGACCACCCTCTTCTGCCCCTCGGCTTTCGAGTAATCGTTATGCAGCATTAGAACTTCCAAAATCTGGTCTCCGATGGTCATTAGAGGATTCAGCGCGGTCATGGGGTCCTGGAAAATCATTGCAATCTTATTCCCCCGGATTTTCAGCATCTCCTCTTCCGACAGCTTTACAAGATCTTCTCCGTCCAGGACAATCTCTCCGCCCTTAAAAATAGCCGGCGGATTCGGAAGAATCCTTAAAGTAGCCTTTGCAATCGTCTTTTTTCCGCCGCCAGACTCCCCCACAAGTCCCAGAGTTTCCCCTTTGGCCACCTCAAATGAACCATGATTTCCCGCCTGTACAATCTCTCCGGAAGAAGTATACACAACCTCTATGTTCTTGACAGAGAGGAATTTTTCCTGTTCATTCATTTTTACTCTCTCCTCCCCCCTATTTTCTCAGTTTCGGATCCAGCGCATCTCTTAATCCGTCACCCATTAGATTGATTGCAAGAGTCGCAAGTCCGATTGCAATTCCCGGGAACAAAAGCAAATGTGGGAATGAAGTAACGTAATTCTTGCCCGCTGACAGCATGGCTCCCCATTCGGGCGTGGGCGGCTGAACGCCAAGTCCGATATAGGAAAGAGTGGCAGCCTGGGTGATCGTTGCTCCGATTCCCATGGTAGTTCCCACAATCGTCGGCGAAATAACGTTGGGCAGCAAATGCCTGAACATAATAGAAGCCTTTGAACAGTTCATTGCCTCCGCCGCCTCTAAATACTCCTTTGTTCTCTCTGCCAGAATCTGTCCTCTCGTCATGCGGGCGCCGTTGGGAATCGCTCCGATCGACAGTGCGACAATCGTGTTGAAGAATCCGGGGCCCAGGGCTGTGGACACCACGATGCAGAGCAGGGTCCCCGGAATTGCCGTCCAGATATCGCAGAAACGCATAATGAGATTTTCAGCCTGTCCGCCAAAGTATCCGGCTATTACCCCGAGTCCCGTTCCGCCGATTGCCGCAAACAGGGAACCGATAATGCCAAGGGCCAGCGAATATCTTCCGCCGTAGAGCAGTCTGGCCCACTGATCACGCCCCAGATTGTCCGTCCCACAAAAATGCTGCAGGGAAGGTCCCTGTAGTGCGCTGGTCATATCAATATCGTTGGCCGTATATTTGCAGAACAAGGGGGCAAATACACACATGATCACGATAATACCCAGCAGAACTCCGCCGATTTTGGCAGTAGGAGTTTCAAATACACGCGAAAATGTAGTCATAAAACGCGAATGTTTTATTATTTTTCTGTTTTTCATATTCTCTGCCATGTCCTCCTCCTATTTGCCGCTGATGTACTGTGCTTTAATTCTGGGATCCACATATGCATATATAATATCCATCAGAAGAATCGCCAGTGCAGAAAACAGAGCCAGAATAATGGTTGCGCCTCTGATAACCGGATAGTCTCTGGAATTGATTCCGTTCAGTAAATATAATCCGCATCCGGGAATCGTAAAAATAGTCTCGATCACAGCCGTGCCGCCTACAATCCGTCCCAGCCCTCCGACTACCATCGTAATAATGGGCATCAGAGCGTTGGGGAACATATGTTTCCAGATAACGTTTTTTTCTTTCTGCCCCTTTGCCCTGGCCGTAACCACGAAGTCTGCGCGGAACACCTCCAGCATGGAAGATCTCGTCTGTCTCGCATTGGAAGCAATTCCTCCGATTCCAGCCGCAATAACCGGCATTACAAAGCACTTCCAGTTAGAGGTTCCCATGGGCGGAAGCCAGCCTAATTTTACAGAAAATAAAACAATCATCATCAGTGCAATCCAGAAGTCCGGCACCGATACGAGAACCATGGAAATCGCCATAGAAAGGTTGTCCTGCCACTTACTCTGATTTACCGCCGCAAATACGCCAAGCGGAATACCAATCACAACCTGAATTAGCATTGCCAGTCCCCCGACCAGAATCGTCACCGGCAGCCGTTTCATCAGTTCTCCTGAAACCGACACATTGTACGCCCAGGATGTTCCGAAATCCAGGCGGATAACATGTCCGAAATAATCCAGCAGCTGAATCATATACGATTTATTCAATCCCATACTGGCCCGGAGAGCCTCCACTTCCGCATCGGTAGCCGTCTGTCCCAGCATCGCCTTGGCCGGATCACCGGGGATAAAATAGGTAATTGTAAAGATTACAAATGTTACGCCCAGCATAATCAGAATCATCCATAATAGTCTTTTAATTACATACTTATACACTGTAATAACCCCTCCCTTTTTGCTTTCTATAGTAATTCTACCAACATATCATGTTTTCATCAAATCCTTTTATTGCCATTTTGATGCAAAAAATGCAATAATTGTATTTTTGTTTCATGCATTTTGTTTAGTTTCTTTCCATACCTCCGCTGACGCTGAGCACCTGACCCGTCAGATAGGCTGACTCTTCACTGGCAAAAAAACAGATTGCTTCGGCTAAGTCTTCTGGAGTACCCATTCTTCCCATCGGAATGAATGGAAGCATGGAATATGGATCCGCGAAGCCGCTTTCCACTCCCTCGATTCGCAGAATCGCCCCTTTGGAAATACCATTGACGCAAATACCGTATTTCGCAAAACGGGCTGCCAGATTCAGCATCAGCGAGTGAACCGCTCCCTTGGCCACAGAATTGGTAAAACTTTCCAGAGTCCCACCGCCGCGGCCTTCTACACTTGTCATCAGGATCACCCGCGGGGCCCGGCTTCTTTTTAAAAACGGCAGCGCCGTCATTGCCATATCGAAGGCCCCGCAGATTAAATGGCTGATATTTTCCATCAATTCCTCTGATGTCACTGTCTCCGGCTCATTGGCTCTACCGAGAGATCCCGTATTCGAGATAACGACGTCCACGGAGCCAAACTGTTTCTCGACCGCCTCATATGTTTCTGTCTGTTTTTCCGCCGGTCCCTTTCCGTTTTCTTCATACACCGCGCATTTTCCCAGGTATCCCCTGGCGTTTAGCTGCTCTACCAGCACGTTAGCCCTGCCCGCCTGGTGGGTCATCACTGCCACGTTCATTCCACCCTTTAAAAGTGCTTCCACCGCGGCAGTCCCATCACCCGCCGTCGCCCCTGCGAACACGCAGGTCCTGTTATGTAAGGTCTGCATCTATTCTCCTTCCCTGCTTATATAAACCGCTCTCTCATCCAGTCGGCGGCCTTGTCAAAGACATTTTTTGCAGGATCGCCGTATTGTCCGGGCACCGTCTCGATTCCATTCTGCAGGAAGAAATTGTGGCCCGAGCCCTCCGAAAAACAGATTGTCTTATCTTCCGAAGAGGCATTTTCATATATGATTTCCGATGCCAGATATTCATAACTTCCCGTCATACCCATGAGCAGCATTGGTACAGAAATATTTCTCACGTTTCCCGGTGTACAATTATAAGTATCGTTCCACTGGATTCCCTCAATTCCGTCTTCCTGTATCCGGTAATTTCCGGCGGCCATTACCGCCCTGTTCGAGAGAAATGACCGCACCGTGGTAATCAGGCAGGACTCCAGCAGGGAAGTGGAACGTCTTGCAGGTCTGCTTTTTCGGAGGCAGTGCACAATCTCTTTCGTCACGGTTTTGTCTGCGTGCATCAGATCATACGTTTTTTTCGTGTGCGCCGCCAGCCGGACATCCTGTGGCAGCAGCTTGTTGCACGAGGCGAATTGTGCTCCACCGGCCACGATAAAAGGTTCGTCGTCCAGAAACAGCCCATGGCCTTTTTCCAGTGCGGTGAGTCTGTCCAGTGCTTTTTTCACAACTGCATTATTTCTGCGCGCCTGTGCCTCACAGTATTTTTTAAGAAAGGCTTCCGTATAATGGCATCCATTTGTACTGTACCCGTTTTTCTCGCTCAGCAGATCAAATTCCGAATCCAGCTTCATCCCATTTCCCTCTTCCACCACAGCCGGGTCCATGCTAAGCAGCGTCATAGAACCGTTTCCCCAGTTAGAATCCAGTAACATAACTCCATCTGCCGGCGTCAGGGACTCAGAAATGGTACAGCGGCAGAGACAGCGGTTCGCCTGGTAAACGCCGGCGCCATTTTCCGCAATACTCTGATAAGCACTCATCAAAGTTGCTCCGCCGCTGTGTCCCATTAAAATAACCTTGTGGATTCCTTCATATTTTTTCAGAAAGTTTACCGTGTCTCCGATATCCAATATTTTTTTATCGAACACCCCTTCGGCATCCGATACCTGACCGCATAAGGCGCAAAACCCTCTCTTTGCCAGCTCCGGTCCAATTGCAAAAGTAGAGTAATCATCATCGGAATGCAGAATGATTACACCGACCCTGCTCTCTGCCATAAATTTTACCGGCTCGTACAATCCCCCGTGTACCCGCCGCATTCCATCGCCAATCTGTACATATGTGTCTTTGATCGGCAGCCCTTTTGAATAACCGCCGTCCGCCCTGACGGGGCATCCCGTTACAGGATTCATTTTTAACATACTTTTCGCCTTCCCTTCCTCTTATTCCGCCGCCTGAATCACGAATTTTCTGGTCTTCCACCGTCCTGACAGATAAAAGAAGATTCCGACAAAAAACGGCGTGAAATTGGCAATCACGTCTCCATACCAAAAACCGAGATAGCCGAAATTCAGCACGAGTCCCAGAAGCACCGCAAATCCAATCCGGTTTACTACGCCGTCCAAAATAGCAACCACAAAGGAAATTCTGTGGTTTCCGCTTCCTGTAATCAGTGTATTCATACCTGCACGCAGCGCCGATGAGACAAAGTTTACAATTGCGACAGGGATGTAAACTGCCGAAAGCGCAAGAACCTCTGCATCACCCGTAAACATTCGGAACACCAGCCGGGGCTTTAGTATCATCAGCGCAATCAGCAGCACCGAAATCGACGCATTGACCGCCAGCGCGGCTTTCATGATTTTCGGAACCCTGTCATATTTTTCCGCACCAATATTCTGCCCCACCATGTTGGCTCCCGCCTGGCTGAGAGCCTGATTCGTCAAGTTCGTGATATTTGCGATTTTATTTCCAATACCCGCCAGTGCAGACACCACCACACCATAAGAGTTAATCCAGGAATTGACAAAAAGCTTGGAGGACTGCACCGCCGCACTGGAAATCGCCATGGGGACTCCCAGCCGTCCCAAAGTCACCATCATCCGTTTGTCGATCTTCAAGTCTGCCTTCGTAAATCCGGGCATTAGGGCCTCTCTATGTTTCAGCAGGTAGCGCATAGAGTAAATCAGGCTGACCGCCTGTCCGATCACCGTCGCCAGCGCCGTTCCGAAGGTTCCCATTTTAAGTCCCGCCACAAAGACCAGATCCAGTACGATATTAATGACCGTGGCAATCAGGATAAAGTACAGCGGATGCTTTGAATCACCAAATCCCCTGAAAATTGCGCTGATTACATTGTAGCCGTAGATAAATAAAAGCCCCGTCATGCACGTAACGGTGTAAATCCAGGCGGAATCCAGGGCCTCCCCAGGCGTATTCATGAGCACCATGATCCGGCGGCTCATCAATAGCCCCAAAACGCTCAGCAGAACAGCCGCCCCACTAAGAAACGTAAACATCGTACCGATCAGTTTGGAAAGTTGTTTCCGCTCTCCGGCTCCGATCAGCTGGGAAATAATCACCTGCCCAGCGTTTGCAAACCCCATTCCCAGAAATGTGAGAAAATTCGTCACATCCCCGCCCACCGACACCGCCGAAAGTCCGTTTTTCCCGATAAACTGTCCCACGATCAGCATATCCGTGATGTTATAAACAATCTGAAGCACGTTTGATAAAAAAAGCGGAGACGCAAATGTTATGATCTGCTTTAGGATATTTCCGCTGGTAAAATCTCTTATTTCCTCTTCTTTTCTCTTTGTCAAAGCTGGTAAAACCTCTCTGCATTCTTATGTAATATCTGTTCTTTTTCTTCGCCGGTAATATCCAGATTCCGGATAAATTCTGGTCCGCCTTTCATCCAATCCATTTTGACCGGATAGGACGAGCCATAAATAACGTGATCCGCACCTACTACGGAAACCGCATATTCAAGCCCCTGTTTTCCCCATGGCTGGGCATGGGACATTTCATATACCACCTGCGCATTTAACTGCTCTGCCAGATTTCCGGTATCGCCCTGGAATCTTCTGACTGCCCCGCCATCCATCGGGCCATGGGGCAGAAGCATTTCCTGAATCGCATAGAATGCGCCGCCCATCATGGAATGCGCCAGTTTCACGTTGGGATATTTATTAAAAAATCCGCTGTACATCTCCCGGCTCACCGCCAGCCCCTGATCCACTAAGCGGCCGTAGGATCGGCGGACATTGTCATAGGTTCGGAAGGATTGATATTCCACCGGCACGGGAGTGTGATGAACATAGGCATTCATGTTTAACTCATTCAATTTTTCAAAGAATCCGGAAAATGCTTCATTATCCAAATATTTATCCCCATAATGAGCGCTCAGCTGTACCGTCTTCAATCCAAGTTCTTCCGAACAGCGCCTTAATTCTTCAATATTTTCGTCCGTACTGTAAGGCGGCACAACGGCCAGTGCGGTCAGACGGCCGCCGCTCTTCTTCGCATGCTCAGCCGCCTTGTCATTAAAGTATTGACACAGTTCTAAGTCCAGCCACTCCGCACAGCCCGGCAGCTTCATTACCGCCTTGTCAATACCGGCATCATCCATATCCGCAAGCTGCTTTTCAAGTTCGTACTCCCCCTGCACATAGTTCAGATTGGCAAAGCCCCTTGGCTTTTCCATTATAAACTGCACTTTGTCTGTCCCCTCCACGTTTTCCACATGGCCAAACCAGTCATAGCGGCCTGTTACTTCACTCAAAAATTTATTTTGCAATTCTGAATCTGTAAAAAGGGTTTCCGGAATCCAATATAAATTTGCGTCGATTACCATGGTATAACCTCCATATCTTCTAATGTTTTTCTCAATTCCATCATAAATTCCAAAGCGCATTCAATCAAACCGACTTTTTTATCTATTAATGCAATATTTGCATTTTCCCAATGTATCGCACGGGAGGAAGTACGGCTTTTGTAATACCATTTTTCTCCTTGTTTATATGGTAATTAGGTGTTTGTTAAATGCCGTAACCCACTGATTTTAATGGGTTTTGTTGCTTCATTTATATCATCAACTCTCTTTTCTTGAGTCCTTTTCTGACTGTCAAAACAAGTTCATCGATGATTCACCTTCTTTTTTCCAGATCCTTTCACAACACTTTGATCTGGATGATTTTATTTCTGCTTCTTTTTATGCCGCATTTTATCACTCGATCGGTTGCAAACGCACCTATCCTCTTCAAGGTTTTCTCGCTGCTTTTATTCTACAAAAGATTTTTTCCATTCCTACCAATTCTCTGCTTCTGATTTTCCTCCATCTTTGCAAGGAATTAAGATCATTCTGTGGCTTTAATAAAATACCTGATGCTCCTTTGATGTCACGCTTTAAGCTTAACTTTGAGCCTTATATCGAGCTCATGTTCCAACACATGGCCGATTACACCGAACCCATCTGCCAGCTACTCGATTCCTCTCTGGCTCAGATTCTTACTTTTGATACCTCCGGGATCGAACTCTTCGTCTCCGAAAACAATCCCAAGACTTTAAATGCTCTCATCAAAAGACTTAAAACATTCTATAAGGACAGACCCAATATTGATCCGCACATGATGGCTTATTGCCTCATGCCTTCACAGGCTGCTTCTTTTAAGGATGCCAAACAAATGTATATCAACGGCCATTTCTGTTATGCTGATTATCAGTTCGCAGCCCAAATGGGAAGTCTGACCAGGAAAATATATAAGGAACATAGGATTATGGAGTGGATTGGAGAGATTGTAAGAACACGAGGCCTGAATCTTGCTATCGATGGGAAAGCGCTGCGAGCGGCAACGGAGAAAGTAAAAAATTTCAGGGCCCCCATGGTGATGAATGTGATTGATACGGTAACCGGACTGATACTGGCTCAGCAACCAATCCCAAACAAGGACAGCGAGATTACGGCGATCCAGGAACTACTGAAAGTATTGGACATCAGGGATAGCATAATCACAATCGATGCCATAGGAACGCAGACAGTAATCATGAAACAGATCATAGAACAGGGAGGCCATTTTGTTTTAACTGTAAAAAAGAACCAGCTACAGTCGTATGAAGAACTCATGAAATATTTTAGAGAGATGTCCGAAGACGATGAAAGGCAGAAAAAAAGAAAGATTGTCCGAGCAAGATATCCGGAAATGATGGAAAGCTATGAAGAAGTATTCTACCAGGAAAAGAATAGAGACCGGTATGAGAGGCGTTTGTATAGGACGTGTAATTATGCAGAGCTGTTAACCAAGACCCAAAAGGAATGGCCCTCTCTAAAAACGGTAGGCCAGATGAGACAGGTAAGGATACCGTTGGAATGAGATGAGCATGGAAATGATATCACACCGGATATGTAGACATTTATAAAAAAGGAAGCAGAAGGCCCCCCCCGGCCGTTGAATGGAGAGAACGAAGGAAAAGAGATACAGATATCAGATATAAACTTGAACGCGGAAGAAATCGGAAGGATAAAAAGAGCGCATTGGTCGATAGAGAACCGTCTGTATCATGTGTTAGATGACACATTCAGGGAAGACAGGTCACCAGCAAAAAGATCAAGGAACACGCTTGCATTGATCCGGAAGTTTGCGTACAATATCCTGCGTATAGCGATACACTCAAAATCTTATGTAGAAATCATGACAGAATCAATGGATACTTTTTGCGATGACCTGTCCCTACTGCCCCCTAAAATAAGTATATCGAATTTAAAAAAAGATATAAAGGGAGCAGAAGGGGTTTGTCAAGTTAAATGTGTAAATTTAATTTTTTATGATACCGGCAAAGTGTTTCGCCGGTATTTTCTCTTTGATTTTCTCATGGTTTTACTATTGCTGATTTTGGCGTATTCGAAATAGACCTGCTGACTCAGCTGGTTGCTTCAATGCTTTACGCTCACTCATATTTTCGGATTCTCACCATTTCAAGGCTATTCAATCCACCAGAAGCTCCTCCACTGTAACAAATGTATACCCCTGCTTCTCCAAAGTATCGACAACCTCCAGCGCCGCCTGCACCGAAGTCGGGAATACGTCGTGCATAAGTATGATATCCCCGGGTTCTACATTCTTCACGATTTTTCTCACAACTTTGTTTGTATTCTGCAGCTTCCAGTCAAGAGGATCCACCGACCACAGCACCACCGTCATATCGGTTGCGCACTCCAGCTCCTCATTCCACGATCCGTACGGAGGCCGCAGATATTCCGGCCTCTGGCCTGTGATCTCTTCAATTTTCCGGTTGGTCTCACCAATCTGCCCGCAGGCATTTTCCAGTGTCTCCTTGCTCATCTGTACATGGGTAAACCCATGGTTTCCGATCAGATGGCCGTCCTCCTTCATCTGGCGGATCACCCCTTCTTTTCCATCAATATTTTCTCCCAGAAGAAAAAACGTGGCATGTACGCCCCGCTCTCTGAGTCCATCCAGCAGCTGACTGGTATAGACGGAATGAGGGCCGTCATCGAAGGTAAGCGCGATCTGTTTCTCCCCGGAAAACTGGCGCCGCACCTCACTCTGCGCCGAATCCCCGGCGTCAGCCGGAAGAAAGAGAGTACTCTTTGTTTCCTGATAAAAGCCATACATGCTTCTTCCCAGCGCGATATCCAGCGCAAGGACAGCAAACAGGCATAAAATTTTCCATCTCAGTTTCATTTCGATCTCTGGCTTTCTCACTATTATTAAACAATCTATGCACAGACGAAAGAAAATAAAACTGGTTTGTTTTCATAATTTTTCTATCTTTTTCCCCTTAAATACGATATAATAGGGATATAAACCTGTTATTGTTGCATAATTTCATACGCACATGAAATTCTTTTGAAAGGAGAGGATGTTATGGGGCATAAAATTATTACCATCGGCCGTCAGTTCGGCAGCGGCGGACACGAAATCGGCGACAGGCTTTCCAAATCTCTTGGCATTCCGCTGTATGACCGGAATTTAGTGGAGATGGCAGCCGATAAAATGGGGCTTTCAGAAATCAGTGTCGAAGAAGTGGATGAATCCGTTCTAAACACATTTTTGTCAGCCTACCGCTATCCAGACCATGTCAATTCTTTCACCGGCTATGGCCTTCCTTTAAATGACAGCACCTATTTAACGCAGTCATCCATCATCGAAAGCCTGGCAAAGCGCGGGCCCTGTATCATCGTCGGCCGGTGTGCGGACTACGTTCTCCGTCAGAATTCCGGCTGTTTGAATATCTTCATCAGCGCGTCCATGGAGGACCGCGTTAAACGGATTATGGACCGCTACAACCTGACGGAAAAGGAGGCGGCCACCGCAATCAAGCGGACGGACCGGAGAAGAAAGAACTACTACGAGACGTATACCGATCAGAACTGGGGCAGCACCGATTCCCACCAGCTGCTGATCAACGTCAGCAAGCTCGGTATGGAACGAACGCTGGGACTGATTGAATACCTTTATAAACAGCCATAATAACCTTATTATAAACAACAGGAGCGATATGCTTTCTCGAGGGAGAAACAGCATATCGCTCCTGATTTTTATTCTTCCTGCCGTTCCGGCCTCCATACTGCCTCTATATCATACCAACCAAATGGTAAAACAGCCAGATCACGCCCCCGCCAATCAAGGCGATTCCGCCGACCGCCGCAATAAGAAACAACGCAACTGCCGTCTGAAAAATCATCAGACAGAGCAGCGGATGCTTCTTTTCCAGTTTATCCACCATTTTTTTCACATAATTCCCGTTTATTAAAAGGACTTCCAACATCGCAATCCCCTCCTCTTCTGCTTTCATTATAATGCAGGGCGGTTTAAAGATTCTACGGTTGAGATTGCGGCTTTCATAAACATTCTATAAACGATTGACTTGTTCCGCTTTCCTGGGATATGATTAGAGTAATAACTTTTTACAGTGGAGGTCTTGACTGTTGCAGACGAAATATCTGATTTTGATTCTGGGGCTTTTGATTGTTATTCTGGCTCATGGTGACCGCGGCAGAAAGGCCGGCGGATCCGGCCGCTATATAAAGAGTATTCTGGGAATTGAAAATGGGAGCGGGAGACGTATTAAGGGATACGATTACATTCGTGTTCTGGCCGTTATTGCCGTCATCGGGACCCATGTCGTTCAGTCCGATACACAGCTTTCTGCAGGCAGTCCCGGCTGGATCGCCCTGCGCATCGCGGAGACCGCATTTCTGACCTGCAACGTGCTGTTTGTTATGCTCAGCGGAGCGCTTCTGCTGAACCGCGGGGAAGAACCCGTCGCATCATTTTATAGGAAACGGGTCTTTCGGGTCGTTATTCCCATGGCGGTCTACTATATGTTCTACCTCTATATGGGACTCTATCATTCCGGGCTGTTTAATCCGGCAAACTGGCTTGACGCGGGAAGGCGTTTTCTTTCCGGCCCCTCGGACTGGAACCCGCATTTCTGGCTGATGTATGTTATCATTTCCTTCTATCTCACCGCGCCCTTTTTCAGAGTCATGGTGCAGAACATGTCCGACCGCCTTCTGACGTCATTTGTCTTCCTGACCTTTGTCATGAACGGCGCGCTTTCCTGGCTTCCGCTGGCCGGAATCCAGTTCAGTTTCGTAACCGTCCTATGCGGCTGGGAATCCGTGTTTGTATTCGGATATTTCTGGACGAGACCAGTCTCTAAACGCTTTTTTAAGCCTTTTATGGCCCTCGGTGCAGCGTCCTTTGTCTTCACCGCTGTCGTCTCCTGCATCGCTCCTGACGGGGCAGAAATGCTGTTTAACAAGGCTCCTACCATGCTCTTCATGGCAGGCGGCATTTTTGCATGGTTTTCCGAGAGGGAAGACCGGTTGAAAATGCCGGGAATGGCCGTCAGAGTAATCGGAAAATATGGATTTTCCATTCTACTGATTCACTGGTACATTCTGCATTACGTCACCGGGGAACGGCTCGGCCTCTCCGCCTCATCCTTTGGGGTTATCGGCGGCACCGCGCTCGCCATGGCCGTAACGCTGATCCTTTCCCTTCTGGCTGCTCTGGTGTTTGACAATACCGTTGTCATTGCCGTGGAATACGTCTGCGAAGCTGCGCTCAAATGGTTAGAAAAGCTATGGAAAAGGCTGACCCGTCAGCCAGCCTCATAGTTTACATAAATCCATATCGGCCGTTTTTCACCGCATCGGCCATTTCTTTTTACGACTCCACAAACCGGTATCCCACCCCGACTTCCGTCAGGATAAACCGCGGCTTCGTGGAATCTTCCTCTATCTTCCGCCGGATATTCGCCATGAATACGCGGAGGGACTGGTAATCATCCGTCGTGTCGTAGCCCCATACCTCCTGCTGTATGAAATGGTGAGTAAGCACTTTCCCGGAATTGTTTACCAGAAGCGTCAGCATCTTATATTCGATCGGGGTCAAATGCACCTCGCCGCCTCTGACAAAGACTTTTCTCTTCTCGAAATCCATCTTGAAGGTATCCAGCTCGAAGACCGGCTCCTGCTTGGGGACGCTGCTGCGGTGGCGCAGTGCGACCCGGATTCTGGCAAGAAGTTCACCGGCGTTAAACGGCTTGGTGATATAATCGTCGGCTCCGGCGTCCAGCGCGCCTACCTTCTCCTGCTCCATGCCCCTCGCGGAGACTACGATGACGGGCACATCGGATTCCTGACGGATCTGGTCCAGCACCTCCATCCCATCCAGGTCCGGAAGCCCTAAATCCAGCAGGATCAAGTCCGGATTGTTGGCATAAAAACAGGAAATACCAGTCAGGCCGTCGTCGGCCAGATCACACCGGTATCCCTTCGTCTTCAGTGTTATTCTTATAAAGTTCTGAATTGTCTTGTCGTCTTCTATTACCAGGATATCTGCATCATTCATTCTGTCTTACCTCCATCGGCATGTCAATCTGGAACGTGGCTCCCCCCTTGTCGTTGTTAAACGCCGTGATACGGCCTCCGTGGGCCTCCACGATGGCCTTGCAGATGGTGAGTCCCAAACCGACTCCCCGCTGCTTATCTCCGTTCTCATACGCAGTTGTAAAAAAATTATCAAAAATCTGGTCCAGCCGTTCCTCCGGCACCCCGATCCCATTGTCGGATACCTTAAATACGAGGAAACTTCCGTTCACTTTGGCGGATACGGTAACGGTGGTATCCTTACCGGAGTGACGGATCGCATTGTCAATTAAATTCACCAGGACCTGGGTGAAGAGCCTGGCATCTACCGGCAGAAGCACGATATCGTGGGGCGTGGACGTCTTTAAATGGTGATCCCCCAGCCGCTTGGATACCAGCGTGACCGCACCCGATATCAGGTCATCGACCACCTCTTTTTTCTTCTGTATCTCCAGGCGCCCTTCCTGAATTCTCGTCATATTGAGCAGGTTCTCCACCATGGAATTCAGCCACTCTGCATCGGTGCAGATGTCGTTTAGCATGCTCTTTGCCGTCTCCTCATCGAGCCCGTTGTAATTGTCATACAGGAAATTGGATATCCCGGCAATTCCGGTCAGCGGAGTCCTTAAATCATGGGAAATGCTGCGCAGCAGAGTGCTCTTCAGCCTTTCCTTCTCAATCTGAATCTTGGTATCCTCCTTCTCCTCATTCAGCCTCTCCCGCTCCATCACCAGGGTAATCTGGGAAATGACGGTGTCCACATAAATCCGCTCTTCCGCCTCCAGCTCACTCTCGCTGCAGTCGAAGATTACGACGCCGTACGTTTTATTGTTGCTGCGGATCGGCACGTATAGACAGGGATTTTCACCGAACTGGGACTCCCCGTGGCCGCAGACCATGGAATTGCGGTAGCACCACTCCGCTATGGTATCGGCAAACTCCTCGTTATCCCGGTTTCGAATCAGAATATCCACGTGTCTGGCCGTCAGCTTCTTCAGACTTTCACTGCTGTATCTGGCTACGGCCGGAAGACCGGACAGATTTAAGAATCCGCTTCCGATGGCATTCAGCCTGGTGGTGATCTCCGTCCTGGTGTTAGCGATGTCCATCTGCTTCTGCAGTTTAACCGTCAGTGACGCCACGATAAATGCAACAATGATAAAGATCAGCAGCGAGATCACGTAGTTGGGATCATCCACCTGAAAGGTGAATTTCGGGGCGGTAAACAGGAAGTTAAAGGTGAACACAAATACCACCGCCGAACCGATTCCCCAGCACATGCTGCTGGTCTCCACACTGCAGATCACGACTCCTACCACATAGAGCAGAAGCAGGTTCTCAATCCGGACCCCCATATGGTTGAGCACGATGGCAAACATGGTGGACAGCACCCATATGACGGCTACTTTTGCAGCATTTTTTACTATTTTTAAGACATATCCCGCATCTGCGGCTTCATTTCTCATGATTCAATCCTTTTCCCGTTTCTTTTTCCGCTTGTACCTGCCTGAAAGTGTTTCTCACGCAAGTACTTCTTTCCATCTGACGCCATTCTGACTACAGCGATAAGAACCACGTAAATCTCCAGCCGCCCCATGAACATACCGGTTATGGCGGTCCAGTGAATCACCGGACTGGCTCCATACGCCGTAATTCCCACGGACAGCCCTACCGTTCCCAGCGATGACGCAAACTCAAACATGGAATCCTGCAGGGAGTAACCGTAACAGCAGAATATAAATGTCCCCGCGCCAAACAGCAGGAGGTAGAAAAATACAAACGCGTTGATCTGTTTTCTCTCCCGGTCCGGAACCGCATCCTTCCGCCCGCCCCGGTTAATCTGCTCTGTAAATACCACCCGGTCCGGATACGTATCCCGCACCAGCTTCCACCAGATTTCCTTCAGCATAACATAAACACGGTAAATCTTCAAGCCGCCCGCCGTGGAGCCGGCTCCGCCTCCTATAAGCATCAGAAGGATCATAAGAAACATCATGGCCGGTGTCCAGGAGGCGAAGGAGTCCACCGTCTGAAACCCGGTCGTCGTCAGCGCGGAAACCGCCTGAAATAAAGCCGTCCGAATGCTTTCCGGCACACTGCCGTACACGCTGTTCGTCAAGAGAACCGTCAGAAGAGGCACAAAAAGAGCCAGCAAAAACAGCATGAGCCTTGTCTCGCAGTGTGAAAAGAACGCCTTCCATTTTCCCTTCAGGAGAAGCAGATGAACGAAAAAATTCGTGCCTCCCAGCAGCATAAGCACGATTGTGACCATCTCGATCGCGGGGCTGTGATAATATCCGATGCTCTCCGGCCTCGTGGAAAAACCGCCGGTGGATAGCGCGGCCACGGCGTGATTTACCGCGTCGAAGAGGCTCATTCCAAACAGCACATACAGTAGTGTTCCTGCCAGAATATAACCACTGTAAATCCCTATGACCAGCCTGGCGGATTCGATTAAATTGGGGAGCAGACGGTCTGAATGGCCTTCCGCGTGATACAGACGCATCCCATAGACATCGGACAGAACCGACGTCATGACCAACACCAGCCCGATCCCTCCGAAAAACAGCAGCACGGTCCGGTGAATCAGAAAAATATGCGGCGCCGTACCCGTATTGACCACAGTCAGACCCGTGGTGCTGAGTCCGCTGGTGGTCTCAAACACGGCCTGCGTCACCGTGTAATTTCCCGTAAGAACGAAAGGCATGGCCGTCACAAATATAACGATGATCCAGGTTCCCAGCACCACGATCATCTCCTGATTTTTTTCCAGCCTTCCGGCTTTTCGGCCCCGCAGGACAAGGCTCATTAAGTATCCGGCCAAAATAGCGGAGACTCCGGGCGCCACAAAGTACTGCGCCTGCCCGATTTCCTCCGGATAAAAGAATAGGGTAAACAAAGGCAGCATCGTGATGATCCCCGCCAGAATCATCACGATTCCCATATAACCGGCAATGAGGCGGCCGCCTTTCAGCGTGCGCCGGTCGTCCTGGTATTTTGCGCCAAATGTTTCCCATATCATCTTGTCACTTTTCATTTTCTTCACTGCCTATGATCGCTTTTACCGCCTCTTTCTGGCTCTCAGGCGTCGTCATGACGACCAGGCGGTCCCCCGCCATGATCTTGCTCTGCCCGTTGGGCACCGTCACCTCGGCGTCCCTGATGATGCAGCTGATAATGGTGTTAAAAGGCAGCCGCATATCGGCGATCTTCTGTCCCACCGCCGGACAGTCGGACATCACTCTGATCTCATTCACCAGAACCCTCTGGTTCTCCAGCGGCATAACCTTGACCAGATCTTCCACCACAGAAGCCTGTTCAATATAATGGGCCAGCATATAGGTAGCGCTGATGGCCCGGTCCACGCCCAGCAGCTCAAAAATTTCCACATTTTTCGGATTTCTTACGGTACAGACGGTCTTTTTCACGGCAAACAGGCGCTTTGCCATCTGGCATATCTCCAGGTTATCCGCGTCCTTCTCCCGCAGCGCGATCACAATATCGCATCCGCGGATTCCGGCGTCTTCCATCACATACTCCTTGCAAGGATCGCCGTAGATCACGGATATATCATCGTGAACCGCTGCGAGATGCTCACAGTAACTCATATCCTCATTGACCGTAATCAGTTTATGTTTTCCCATTAACAAAAGTCCGATCAGGAAATCAGCCTCGTCCCTGCCTCCTGCCACTACGATTTTCATGAGACCACCGCCTCCTGATACTCGCCTTCTGTCAGACGGTCAAACTCATTGACTGACAGCACAAACGGGCAGATTGGCTTCACATTAAAGCCGCTCAGCAGCTTTTCTTTATTCTTATCATTGAGCCGTGAAAATACCTCCGGCACCTTAAATATCCGGCATGCGATCTGGGACGCCAGAATATTAATAT
>OJKJ01000639.1_pt1 | contig 17180 bp, 13 predicted proteins | sample 1596491 | NCBI WGS metagenome assembly OJKJ01 (sample SAMEA4350160, study PRJEB24818) | metagenome | biome: human; feature: gut; material: faeces | place: Denmark | collected 2013-09 | reverse complement strand
GGTGACAGCCATTGTGAACCGTCAGACGAAAAAGGCCATGGATTTGTACGAAGATTTACTTACGCTCAAGGAACCTCCGATGAGAATTCTGTTTCTGATTGCCAGACAGTTTAATCAGATTCTGCAGGTGAAGGAACTGATGGCAAAGGGAATGGATAAAGGGGCCATCGCCTCCCGAATCAAGGTGCCGCCGTTTGTGGCAGGCAAGATGATGCCCCAGGCCAAGACATTTACACGGGAGCAGATCCTGTCCTGTGTGACTCAGTGCGTGGAAGCGGAAGAAGCGGTGAAAACCGGGCGGCTGAATGACCGGATGGCGGTCGAACTGCTGATTACAAGAAAATTTTAAGACGTTGAGAAGTCTTTATGGCGGAATGAAAAAGGAAGAAAAAAAGGAAGGAAGATACCGTTGATGGTAAACTTCCTTCCTTTTTTCTATACAAATTCAGATATTGAATTTTATTACATCTGAAAACATGCCATATAACGCTGGCCTGCCTGTTCCCAATTTATTACATGGAATAAATCGTCGATATAGTCGGCTCTGAGATTATAGTGCTTTAAATAGTAGGCGTGCTCCCAGACATCGAGATTGAAGACGGGGCACAAGCCCAGCGGGAGCGGAGTATCCTGATTTTTCGTGGTAGTAATCATGAGAGAACCATCTGCGGCGACTACCAGCCAGGCGTATCCGGAGCCGAAGACGGATAACGCGGCCTCCTTAAACTTCTTTAAAAAGGCGTCGAGACTTCCGTATTCCCTGCGGATGGCATCGGCCAGTGCACCGGTTGGCATTTGGTTCGAAGCGGGAGCCAGGCCGGTAAAGTAGAGCAGGTGGTTGTAAACTCCGCCGCCGTTATTTCGTACCGCTGTCTGGATCTCTTCAGGAAGGCTGGCTATATTGTAAATAAGCTGTTCCAGCGTCCAGTTATGAAAACGGGAGTAATCAGCCAGCGCCTTGTTAAGATTGTCAACGTAAGTCTGAAGATGACGGTCGTGGTGAAGCTTCATGGTCTTTTCATCAATATAGGGTTCGAGTGCCTGATAGGCGTATGGCAGCGGGGGATTGGTGAATGGATAATGATAAGTAAGATTGGTCAAGGGTAACTTCCTTATGCGCTTTTTCTATCATATGCTGGCGGGAAGCGTGCCGTGAGAAGTGTTTTTCTTTTTTAAAGGGCGGAGGAGGAGAAGGATAACCTCCGCCCCTGGGGGGATGAGCTGCAAAATACAACTCACTTTAATAACGTATATAGTTTCTGTTTGTGATGCATTTTTTTGAAATAGACAAAATGTTTTAAAAGTAGAGCAAGATTGTGATAAAATAGATTGAACTATAAGATAAGTAAGGCATTATAAGTCCTTTTCTTATGAGAGTGACAGTTTTAACCGTGGGACCGGGGCCGTTGCTCATGCCAGGACGCATAAGAAGGGAAGTCTGGCGGCTTCGGTCCATTAGGCCCGGCTTAGCTGCATGGATCAGGTACGACAGCCCGGAAGGCTCACTACTTGTCACCGTTGTCCCTTCTCTGCATATAATATATTATAATTTAACATATATAAAAAGGGGAAATAAATTATGTGTAATATATGTAGATGTCTCTGTGGTAACTGGTGTGGTTGTAGAAATAATAGTTGTAATAATTGCTGCAGATGCGTATGCAACAATCCCTGTGAAAATAATTGTAATAACAATTGGAATTGCAACTGCAACTGCGGCAATAACAACAATTGCTGTTTCGATCCATGTGCCAGAGAAAGAAAAGAAGCTTATGAGGCCGGATTTAGAGATGGCTGTAATAATGCCTCCTGTAGGCAGGATAATTGTGGTTGCTAATGATATATGCAAAAAAGGCGGTCCGTTTGGGCCGCCTTAAGTATTCTTCGTCCCGCAGCCAAACGTTTCCCTATAGAAGCATTCACATATTTTTTCCTGTTTCTTCCTATTATAATTATTAGAAACTTTTTATAAACAGTAACAAAGTAGTAACAAATCAAAATATAATGAAACAAAAAAATCCCCATCCAGTGGGTTAAGCCGAACGGGGAATTCCTTTATATATCAGGTTTTTCTATGAATTAAGCCATTGCGTTAACAGCCTTAGAGATACGGGATACTTTTCTGGAAGCAGTATTCTTATGATATACTCCCTTAGTAGCAGCCTTATCGATCTCAGCGATTGCGCTTGTTAAACATGCCTGTGCAGCAGCCTTGTCACCGGCAGTAATAGCAGCGTCAACCTTCTTAATCGATGTTTTCACTCTGGATCTGATCGCTTTGTTTCTAGCAGCTTTAGTCTCGTTAACTAAAATTCTTTTCTTCGCGGATTTAATGTTAGCCAAATCTGTACACCTCCAATTTTAATTGATATATGGTTATTCTTTGTTTTGCATCAAAGCCTGGACACGGACAGTTCAATGTAAACATACCTTAGTATTTTAACGAATAAAGCTTCTAATGTCAATACATAATTCTTGATTTTTTGCAGAAAATACCAGAGAAAAGAAAAAAGTCGCAGTTCACGACCCGTCGGCACCTGCTGTCCGGTCTGCCCCGGCCGGTTTACCCGACCTTTCCTGTTCCGGTTTCGGGCATAAGCACTTCTAAACGTGCAGAATTTTTCTAAAAACCAGAGGAAATCCCCAAACTCGCTGCGCTCAAACAGGTGGGGATTTCCCCTGAACGAAAAATCCTGCGCGTTAAGAATTGCTAATACCCTGCAAAGTCACAGGAAAGGTCGGGTAAACCGGCCGGGGCAGACCGGACAGCAGGTGCCGACGGGTCGTGAACTGTTAAAGAAAGGTGAGAAATATGGAAAATACATTCGAAGTTCGGACGGATCTTGCAGTAGAAGAGAAGGAAAGCTTTCCAGGAAATGGCGGAGAAATAAGTGGGGTATCCTTAAGAGAGTGGCATCGGGCGGACAGCCGGATCAAGATGACGGAAGTGAAAATACTGGATAAGAAGGGCGAAAAGGCCATGGGGAAACCGATGGGCTCCTATATTACACTGGAGGCAGACCAGTTATCCAGAAAAGATGAAAACTACCACCGAGAGGTGTCGGAAGAGCTGGCACGGCAGATTGGGCAGCTTCTGGAGGGAGAAGATTACCGGGCCTCCGGCTTCCATGTCCTGGTGGTCGGCCTCGGTAACAGTTCTGTGACACCGGACTCTCTGGGGCCGAGAGTGCTTAACAATCTTCAGGTCACAAGACATTTGAAGGTGCAGTATGGAGATGAGTTCTGGAATGGGCGCAGTATGCCGGTCATCAGCGGTATTGTTCCAGGCGTTATGGCTCAGACCGGGATGGAGAGCGCAGAAATTTTAAAGGGGATTATTCATGAGACGAAGCCGAATCTGATCATTGCAATCGACGCGCTGGCCGCTAGGAGCGTGAAACGGCTGGGAACCACCATTCAGCTGACCGATACGGGAATTCATCCGGGATCCGGCGTTGGCAACCACCGTCACAGCTTAACGAAGGAAAGTCTGGGGGTTCCGGTTATGGCAATCGGAGTCCCTACCGTGGTGGGGGCGGCAGCTATCGTGCATGACACCGTATCCGCCATGATTGCCGCCCTGTCTAAGGGGATGGAGACGAAAGGAATGGGGGATTTTGTGGGAAGCATGAGCTCTGACGAGCAGTATGATCTGATACGGGAACTGCTGGAGCCGGAATTCGGCCCGCTTTATGTGACTCCTCCGGATATCGATGAGACGGTAAAGGAATTGAGCTATACCATTTCTGAGGGAATCCATCTCGCTTTTATGGGAGAGGAAGAGGAGTAAGGGGTAAATGGTGATTTTCCTGCATAGTATATAAGCGAGGGACTTTTTTCTTTCCGGGGCGCCGTGAAAGAAATGCAGGAAGGTGTTTATGAAGGAGAAGGGCGGAAGGATTAACTGGCTTATCAGACATATGATGCTTATCACCGGCCTGGTACTTGCCGTCCTCCTCTTGATCAGGGGAGCAGCGGGAACCGGACGGGCGTTCGACAGTGAGCGGCTTACTGCCTTGATAATTGGCCAGGCAGATGCCGGGCTCGAGTGGATCTGGCGTATGAATTATCCGGCTGCCGGACGGGCAGAAGAAAATGAGACGAAGATGGTTAAAGCGGAAGAGGAAAGTATCAGCGGCCTTATCTGCCGCTTTATATTTGGGCAGTCACCTCTGTACCGGTATCTGGGCAGGGATGAAGGCGGTGAAATAAACTACAAGGAAGAAGATCCGGCATTTGCAGGGTATCTGGAAAGCGGAAAATTCTATGAGGAACACCAGTATCTGATGTATGACGGCGGTGAAGAGACCGGAGCCGGCACCATGGAGCAGGCCGGCACGACGGTGCTGGCCGCTAATGGCGATGGAGGCGCGGGAAGCAGCGGAAATACAGGTAGTGGTGGAAATGCAGGAGACAGCGGAAATACAGGGAATGGTGGAAACGCGGGAGACAACGGAAATACAGGAAATGGCGAAAACACAGGAGCCGGCGAAAACGCAGGAATCAATGGAAACGCCGCCGCTCTCCCCAAAAAGGACGATAATATGACGTGTGCTGCCAGCGTCCTGCCTCTTATCGGCAAAACCTACAGGAAAGAGCAGCTGGCCGACTACGACTACATGATGAAGCATTTTTACAGCGTGCACACCTCGACGACTGCGGGGCGTGATCTTATGAAGGCAGATGAATTTCTGGCAAAGGATTTTACACTGGAGGGGAGTAACGACAAACCGCAGATTTTAATTTACCATACTCATTCCCAGGAGGAATTCTCCGATTACGGACCCGATAACAAGGAAGCAACCGTGATTGGGATCGGGAATTATCTGACGGAGCTTCTGACGGCCAAGGGATATCATGTGATCCATGACAAATCGGTCTACGACCTTCAGAATGGAAAGCTGGACCGGAATAAAGCGTATACATATGCCCTGGACGGGGTCACGAGGATTCTTCAGGAGAATCCCTCCATCGAGGTCATCCTGGATCTGCACCGGGATGGGGTCAATGAAAGCCTTCATATGGTCAATGAGGTGAATGGAAAACCGACGGCTCCCATCATGTTTTTCAATGGCGTCAGCCAGACTCCGGAGGGACCGATCGAGTATCTGCCCAATCCGTACCGGAGCGATAATCTGGCATTCAGTTTCCAGATGCAGCTGGATGCGGCGGCCTATTTCCCGGGTCTGACCAGGAAAATTTATATCAAGGGTCTCCGGTATAATCTCCATCTTCGTCCAAGGTCCGTGTTAATTGAGGTCGGCGCACAGACAAATACATACCAGGAAGCACGAAATGCCATGGAACCGCTTGCGGAAGTTCTGAATATGGTGTTGCAAGGAAATTAAAAAAATGGTATATTTTTAAAGCAGGAACATCATTGCCGTGTCATTTTGTATTTGTATCATCAACTGCAGAAAAATGGAAAAGAGGAAAGTAAATGGCAACTGTTGACCAGAGTAAAATACGCAATTTTTGCATTATCGCCCATATTGATCATGGGAAGTCAACCCTTGCGGACAGAATCATAGAGAAGACCGGACTTTTGACAAGCCGGGAAATGCAGGCCCAGGTTTTAGACAACATGGATTTGGAGCGGGAACGCGGAATCACCATCAAGGCCCAGACCGTCCGTACCGTATACAAGGCGGAAGACGGAGAGGAATACATTTTCAATATGATCGATACGCCGGGGCATGTAGATTTTAACTATGAGGTGTCCCGGAGCCTGGCGGCCTGTGACGGCGCTGTGCTCGTGGTGGATTCATCTCAGGGAATCGAGGCCCAGACGCTGGCCAATGTCTATCTGGCGCTGGATCATGACCTGGACGTATTTCCGGTTCTGAATAAAATCGATTTACCGAGTGCAGAGCCGGAACGTGTGGTGGGAGAGATTGAGGATGTGATCGGAATCGAAGCCCACGACGCTCCAAGGATCTCGGCTAAGACAGGCGAGAACATCGAGGAGGTCTTAGAGGCCATTGTGAAGAAGATTCCCGCACCCAAGGGGAATCCGGACGCGCCGCTCCAGGCTTTGATCTTTGACTCTCTGTACGATTCCTACAAAGGCGTCATCGTATTCTGCCGTATCATGGAAGGCCGTGTGAAAAAGGGCGTCAGAATCCGTATGATGGCTACCGGAGCGGTGGAAGAGGTTGTGGAGGTCGGCTATTTCGGCGCGGGCCAGTTTATCCCCTGTGACGAACTGAGCGCGGGTATGGTTGGCTACGTGACAGCCAGTATCAAGAATGTGAAGGACACCGCCGTGGGTGATACGATTACGGACGCGGACAATCCCTGTGATAAGCCGCTTCCGGGTTATAAGAAAGTCACCTCCATGGTGTACTGCGGTATGTACCCGGCGGATGGCGCCAGATACAACGATTTAAGGGACGCGCTGGAGAAGCTTCAGCTTAATGATGCCTCCCTGTTCTTCGAGCCGGAGACGTCTCTGGCGCTGGGCTTCGGCTTCCGGTGTGGTTTTCTGGGACTTCTGCATCTCGAGGTTATCCAGGAGCGTCTGGAGAGAGAGTATAACCTGGACCTGGTAACCACGGCGCCCAGTGTTATTTACCGGGTCTATAAGAAGACCGGTGAGATGATAGAACTGACGAATCCGTCGAACCTCCCTGATCCGTCCGAAATCGAATACATGGAAGAACCGATTGTCAGCGCGGAGATCATGGTGACCACCGAATTTGTGGGCGCGATCATGAAGCTGTGCCAGGAGAGACGCGGCGTCTATCTGGGAATGGAATATATGGAAGCGACCCGCGCCCTTTTGAAGTACGAGCTTCCGCTTAATGAGATCATCTATGACTTCTTTGACGCTTTGAAATCACGTTCCAGAGGTTACGCCTCCTTCGATTACGACTTAAAGGGGTACGAGCGTTCCGAACTGGTGAAGCTGGATATCCTGGTGAATAAGGAAGAGGTGGACGCGCTGTCCTTTATCGTACATGCGGAATCCGCTTACGACCGGGGACGCCGGATGTGTGAAAAGCTGAAGGAGGAGATCCCGAGACAGCTGTTTGAGATTCCGATCCAGGCGGCCGTCGGAGGAAAGATCATTGCAAGAGAGACCGTCAAGGCCATGCGCAAGGATGTACTTGCCAAGTGCTACGGCGGTGACATAACCCGTAAGAAAAAACTCCTTGAAAAGCAGAAGGAAGGTAAAAAACGTATGCGCCAGATTGGTAATGTAGAGATACCACAGAAGGCATTTATGAGCGTACTGAAGTTAGATGATGAATAAAAAGAAATTGGAAATCTATGTGCACATTCCTTTCTGTGCAAAGAAATGCGCCTATTGCGATTTCCTGTCGTTTCCGGGTAACATGCGGATGCGACGGGAGTATACGGACAAGCTGCTGGAAGAGATACGCATTCAGAGCAGCTTTGTACGGGAGTATCAGGTTGATACCATTTTCCTGGGAGGGGGAACGCCCTCTGTCCTGGATGTGACCGATATTACAGCCATCATGGGGGCGCTTAAGGAACACTACGACATCGCGCCCGATGCGGAGATTACGATTGAGGTTAATCCGGGGACGGTGAAGATGGAAGGTCTCGTCGCCTACCGGGAAGCTGGAATCAACCGCGTCAGCATGGGACTTCAGTCGGCGGATGACACGGAGCTTCGCTATCTTGGAAGAATCCACACCTACGACGAATTCTTAAAGAGTTTCCAGAGGGTGCGCATGGCAGGATTTACGAACGTCAATGTGGACCTGATTTCCGCCATTCCGGGACAGACTCCGGAATCATGGAGGAATACGCTGAAAAAGACGGCTATGCTGAAGCCGGAACACATATCTGCCTACAGTCTGATCGTTGAGGAAGGAACGCCGTTTTACGACCGTTACGGCGGTCATGTGGAGATGGAGAGCTATGAGATGTCTCAGGAGGAGCGCCGCCGCTTAATGGCGCTTCCGGACCTTCCGGACGAGGACACCGAGCGGGAAATGTATTACATGACCAGGAACTGTCTGGCCGAACAGGGGTATGAGCGGTATGAGATATCCAACTATGCCAGACCCGGTTTTGAATGCCGCCACAATGTGGGATACTGGACCGGAACCGGCTATCTTGGGCTGGGACTGGGGGCCTCCTCCTATTTGGAGGGATGCCGTTTCCACAACACGTCCGATTTCCAAAGCTACGTATCGGCCCATTTCGATGATGAGGCAGAGTTTTGTCAGGCGCTCAGACAGGATATGGAGCAGCTGAGCGTAAAGTCCAAGATGGAAGAGTTCATGTTCCTGGGGCTTCGCCTGACACGGGGCGTATCGGTAGAAGGGTTTATCACCCGGTTCGGACAGAGTATACGAAACGTCTATGGCGGTGTGATCGACAAACTGGAGCGGGAGGGCCTGCTGGAACATAAAAACGGCTACTACCATCTGACCGAGCGGGGGCTTGATTTGAGCAACTATGCGATGAGCCTGTTCCTGCTTGACTGATGGAAATAAAGGGTACAGAAAACCGCTGTTAAATTAGAAGGATTCCCATTCTAATTTAACAGCGGTTTTTGTATCGTTCCTTTTAATACTATACAGGGTCTGCCCTGTCTTTAACTCTGCTTATTTCACAATGAACCCATAATTATTTTTCTTACTGAACCAGGAACACTTCCGCACTTCTGGTACCATATGCCCTCGTCTCCCCGTGTGTATTAAAGAAGATATCGACATGGTTTCCTTTCACTGCGCCGCCGCGGTCCTCTGCGGTATAGATCACACCGTTAATCATAATTTTGCTTCCGTAAGGTATCACTCTCGGGTCAACCGCGATCGTGTGGTTGGCGGAGGCGATGGCTCCTGTGCTGGTGTGGCGTCCCCAACCCTCGGAGCAGGCGGAACAAGGGCAGTAGCCGGTGGTCTTAAAGACACCGAGGGAGCGGAGCGTTCCTGCGCTTCCGTCAGAGCTCATGGCCTGCATGTCACCGACACTGTGTATCTTCGGACTGGAGAGCTTCATTCCTGACGCGTAGGCTTCAACGAGATAGGAACCGTCTTCATACGTTTCCCACGGTACGATTACTTCAAATCCGTAATTGCCGGTTCCGGTGCCTTTCCTAACCAGGTCTTCCCGGTAGTCATCGGCGGGAGCCGTGTACTCAGCCTCTGTCTGTCCCGTCGCCTGATTGGTGACTGTGACCTTGACTTCAACCGCGGAAGCGGGATCGGAGCTGTTCCAGGCCCAGCCCCGGACGCTGTCGCCCTCCACACAATCCAGAACTCCGGGTGTCTGCCCTGCGAGAGCCGGGACGGCGGTACCTAATAAAAATATCATCATAAGTAAAGTTCCGAAGAACAGTTGATTTCGTTTCAATCGTTTCATGTAATAAATACATCCTTTCTTTTTTACTAACTGTAACATATTTTAATATATTATATATATATGTAACAGTTTTGTAATAAATGAGGTACAAGTACACATTTTACACTATTTTCCAGATTTGTCAAGGATATGAATATGTGATAGAAGATATTTTTTATTTTTTAGAAAGAGATTTTAAATAAGGGAGCTCGAAGAAGTAAATGGGCCTTTAGAAAAGATAATTACTGTTCATAGAATTATTAACAGAAAATGGCTACCTATAATCATAATTATCAGAAGATATATGGTTGATGATTGATAGAACCTATCAATAAATGCTGATTTTTTTAAAAATTTATACAAATCTTTATTACTATATATCGGCAGATATTTTGAAAATATTATACAATATTTCATAATATTTTTTGTGGGCATAATCTCTTTTTTACAACTAAAAATATCAGGTACTCATACTAATAGGAATCAAAATCGGATGTCCATCATATTTGATGAATTATTGATAATTATGATTATAAGAAGTATGTTTGTAAGTTCCTGTATTATTTATGTGTTCTTTTCCGGTATAACGCTATTCTAAAATCAAAGGGGGAATGGTCATACGACATTTTAATTTACTCAATGGGGAGTTGTAAAAAAGCATAAAGAATCATGCATTTATCTGGGGCTTGCGTTTTGAAAGCGTTTAATGACAAACTTAAAAGAAAGGAAAAGTATGCGTTCAAATTTCTATGAACATCATACAAGTACATTTATGAAAAACACCTCATCCTTGAAAACTGCTTTTTTAATTCGTTTTACAAACGTTATCCTGTCAATTTTTATAACTATTTTTACTGTAGGCGGTGGTATGTTAAAAATTGCACAAAATAATAAAGTGGTTGAAAACCTGGAGAACGAAAAGACCATCCTGTTACAAGCAGAAATTGCCCATTACGAATGGAAATTACAATTAAATGATGCAGTTAACTGTGGTATTGATTTTAAGGGGCAGAAGGATCCCACAAAATGTACCTTTGGACAATACATATATACAGATATAAAAAACGATCCGGATATGCAGATATTTTACCAGCAGGCTGAGCCTGCTCACAGAGAACTTCATGCACTTGCGGATAAGGCACTGAAATTGTCGGAGAGTAACCGTAATGAAGCGCTTGAGTTTATAAGAAATGATGTGGATCAAAGTATTAATAGCCTGAGTAAAATACTGAATAAAGAAATATCCGTAAAGAGTGCAGCGGTACAGGCGCAGTTTGCAGCAATACACAGGCTTTTGATGGTAATTGTAATAATATCCCTATGTGCGGCTGTAATAATTGTATTCAGTGTATTCAATACTTATATCTATATTGAGAAAAAGGTTATTAAACCAATTGCGGGTTTCCAGGCCGAATGCAGGAAATTGTCAGAAGGAAAACTGGATTTGATTTATGACACAAGAATACCAAATGAAATTGGTGAATTGGGAGCAATTATGAACCGATCCATAGGGGAAATCCAAACATACATTAAAGCAATTGAATTTGGAATGACCGAATTTTCAAAAGGAAATTTTACATGTGTCTGCCCTATACAGTTTCAGGGAGATTTTGTGAAAATTCAGAGATCAATTGAGAGCTTCCAAAAATCTATGAATGACACACTCTTGCAGATTGACATGGCAGCAGATCAGGTTGAAATGGGGGCTGTCCAGGTATCAAATGCGTCTCAAATCCTGGCACAGGGAGCGGCGGAGCAGGCGGCAAGTGTCGAGGAACTTTCTGCAGCGGCAAGTGGCTTTACCAGGCAGATAACCAGCAATGCAGAATACTCACAGCAAATGAATGGATTTGGAAAACAGTCCGGTGAAATGGTTAAAAAAAGCCAGATGGAGATGGAACAGATGGTCAATGCAATCCAGGATATTGCGAAGACATCTAAGAGTATCCGTAATATCATAAAGACAATAGATGATATTGCATTTCAGACTAATATTCTGGCTTTGAACGCAGCGGTAGAGGCTGCCCGTGCGGGTAAGGCCGGAAAGGGTTTTGCGGTAGTAGCTGATGAGGTGAGAAACCTGGCACAGAAATCTGCGGAGGCGGCTCAGAGCACCAATTTACTGATCGAAAGCTCGCTGCTACAGATTGTTGAGGGAGAAAAGCTGGCGAACCGGTCCTATAGGTCATTTAGTGAAGTCGCGGGTAGTGCAGCACAGATTCTTGAAATGATTGAAAAGGTTTCCATAACCTCCCAGGACCAATCAGAAGCTATTAACAGGATGTCCCAGGAGTTGAAACAAATATCTTCTATTATACAGACAAATTCTGCAACGTCTCAGGAAAGTGCCGCAACCAGTGAGGAGCTAGGGAGTCAGTCTGTTATCATGAAAAAATTGATCATGCAGTTTCAGCTAAATCGCAGTTAGGACGTTTTTTTCATTACACGCATTGAATAACTAACTGGTTTCTTACACCCATGGCTTTAACTGTCTTATGTCCAGAATGCTCCACTGTATTCAATTAATTACAAAAGGCAAAATAAATAGAGACACCCGATGTTTCAAAGGCGTCTCTATTTGTTTTGCTGCATTGATTGAAAGGTTTTATTTCTTACATTATAATTCAGGATCTACCCTGCAATTGCCTGAAATACTTCCTGTTTTTTTACTCCATAGTCCAGTGCTTCCTGGTGGCTGGAGAAGTAGAGATCTACGGTGTGGCCGTCCACTCCGCTTCCGATGTCCTCCACCGTGTAAACGGTTTCACCGATTATCACCTTTGTTCCCAGGGGAAGTACGGTGATGTCTGCTGATATGGTGTGATTTGCCTGCGGCACGGTACCGGAATAGGTGAGGCCGCTGCCGCCGGAACACTTACTGCACCCACAGTATCCGGTGGTCTTGAAGATCCCGAGGGACTCTCCTTTTTTATATCCTTCGAAGGTTTCTTCCACTGGTTTCTCCTCTTTTTTCGGAATTCCGGGGCCGATCTCCTCGCTGGTGCTTTCTGTTTTCTTCAAGGCTTCTGGTGCCGGTTTGTATTCCAGGGAGCCGGCAAGAAGTGTTTTTTCATCACCGGTTACCAGGCAGGCCTCTACTTTATAAGTGGTTCCGCCTATCTCTTCCCAACTGATCTTATAGTCAAATGCACGGCAGCCGTCTCCATAGGACTTTCCTGCCTCTTCGCTGTAGCTTTCTTCCGGTACTGTGATGACCTTTGCCGCTTTGGCGCCTCCATCTTTGTAAATATGCAGTTCAACTGCTGCCGTCTCGTCGGATTTTGCATTGTCCTTCAGCCACCCTGTAATATGGTTTCCATCCACGGCCGTAAGAGCGCCCTTTTCTTCGGCAGCCAGAGCCGTCATGGATAAAAACAGAGTACAGAGGAGTGTCACGCACAGCATCAGAAGAATCTTTTCTGATTTCTTTTTCATGATTTACCTCGCAATATGATGATTTTTCCGTGAAATATGATAGAAAAATGCGTTGTTATGGTGTATCAATTTTCATTATATTACAAAAATGTTAAATGTCAAGGAAATACAGGCAATAAGTTTGTAACATTTGTCTTGAAAATGCTTTATAATTTATAAAGAAGAAGTTCACAGAAAATTCTCAAAAAATTTTCAATCGAATGTATTGACAAATGAGGGAAAAAAGAATATATTATGAAATGAAGATGTTAGCACTCCCAAACGTTGAGTGCTAACAGGAAGACTCAGAAAGGAAGTGTGGCGGGGTGAACGATAAGGACCAGTTGGACGGCCGTAAGGTTACGATCTTGAAGGCCATTATTAAAACGTACTTAGAAACCGGCGAACCGGTTGGTTCCAGAACTATTTCCAAGTACACCGATCTGAATTTGAGTTCAGCCACGATCCGGAATGAGATGTCTGATCTGGAGGAGCTGGGATACATTGTACAGCCGCATACGTCGGCCGGGCGGATTCCCTCCGATAAGGGATACCGTTTTTATGTGGATCAGATCATGCAGGAGAAAGAAGAAGAGTTTACTGAAATCAAGGACCTGATGCTAAAGCGTGTGGACCGGGTCGAGCTTCTGCTGAAGCAGATGGCGAGAATCCTGGCGCAGAACACGAATTACGCGGCTTTGATCAGCGCTCCCCAGTATCACAGAAACAAGCTGAAATTCATCCAGCTGTCCAAGGTTGATGATGGAAAGCTTCTGGTGGTCATCGTTGTAGAGGGAAATATGATTAAGAATACCATGATCCCCATCAGCCAGCAGCTAAGCGATGAAGGGCTTTTAAATCTTAATATTCTTCTTAATAATGCCTTAAACGGGCTGACCATAGAGGAAATCAATCTGGACGTGATCAGCAGATTAAAGGAGCAGGCCGGCATACACAGCGAGGTGGTCGACCGGGTTCTGGGCGAGATTGCGGAAGCAATCCGGGCGGACGACGATGATTTGCAGATTTACACCAGCGGCGCCACGAACATTTTCAAGTATCCGGAGTTAAGCGACGGAGAGATGGCAAGCCGTCTGATCGGTACGCTGGAACAGAAAGAACTCCTTCAGGAGCTGGTCGATGATGTGAACAGTTCAGAAAGCAGTTCAGGAATTCAGGTCTATATCGGCGAGGAAGCGCCGGTGCAGACGATGAGGGACTGCAGTATCGTCACAGCGAATTACGAGCTGGGCGAGGGCTTGAGGGGAACGATCGGTATCATCGGTCCAAAGCGTATGGACTATGAAAAGGTTTTGAATACGCTGCGGAATCTCATGACGCAGCTGGATTCGATCCTGAAAAAAGATGAAAGGTGAAGGGAAGAACAGTGAGCAGCGAAGAGACGAGAATAGAAGAGGAACTGGTAGAAGAGGCCATGAAGGCTGAAGACACCGGTTCCGTTGAAAAGGAAATAGAAAAAGGCGAAAAAGAGGCTGCGGAGACAGAAGCGTGTGCCGGGGACGCCGCTGAGGAAAAAAACGGAGAAGAAGAGCCGGCAGAAGAAAAGCAGGCAGAACCGGAGAAAAAAGGATTTTTTGGAAAGAAGAAAGAGAAGAAAGATCCGAAAGATGCCAAGATAGAGGAACTGACCGACCGTCTGCAGCGGAATATGGCCGAGTTCGATAACTACAGAAAGAGAACAGAAAAAGAAAAATCTGCCATGTTTGAAATCGGCGCCAGAGATATCATTGAAAAGATACTTCCGGTTGTCGACAATTTCGAGAGAGGCCTTGCAGCCGTTCCGGAGGAGGATAAGGGCGCTCCGTTTGCAGAAGGAATGGAAAAAATATATAAACAGCTTATGAAGACGCTGGAAGATGCAGGTGTAAAACCGATCGAAGCGGTGGGTCAGCCATTTGATCCGAATTTCCACAACGCAGTGATGCATATTGATGACGAATCCCTTGGCGAGAACACGATCGCCATGGAACTTCAGAAGGGTTATACCTACCGGGATACCGTGGTGAGACACTCCATGGTTCAGGTAGCCAATTGACTGTGAGCATTTAACGAGGTCTTTTCGAGTTTCGTGCGAACGCCGTTCACAAATCTCAGCGAGGTTCTTTCGAGCTTAGATGAGCTGAACATACCTTTATTAAATGATAAAATTGAGAGTAAAGACAATTATAGGAGGAAAAAAACTATGGGCAAGATTATTGGTATTGACTTAGGTACTACTAACAGCTGTGTGGCTGTTATGGAAGGTGGAAAACCGGTTGTTATTCCGAACAGTGAGGGAGTAAGAACAACACCATCTATCGTAGCATTTACAAAAAACGGTGAGAGACTGGTAGGTGAGCCTGCAAAGCGTCAGGCAGTTACCAATGCGGACAGAACCATCTCTTCTATTAAGAGACATATGGGTACAGACTACAAGGTAGCGATCGACGGAAAGAACTATACACCGCAGGAAATCTCCGCGATGATTCTGCAGAAGTTAAAAGCAGACGCTGAGGCTTATCTGGGTGAGAAGGTAACAGAGGCCGTTATCACGGTTCCTGCATACTTTAACGACGCACAGCGTCAGGCAACCAAGGACGCAGGCAAGATTGCCGGCCTTGATGTAAAGCGTATTATCAACGAGCCGACGGCAGCAGCGCTGGCATACGGCCTTGACAATGAAAAAGAGCAGAAAATTATGGTATACGATTTAGGCGGCGGTACATTCGATGTTTCTATCATCGAAATCGGCGACGGCGTAATCGAAGTACTTTCCACAAACGGCGACACCCGTCTGGGCGGTGATGATTTCGACAACCGGATTACCCAGTGGATGGTAGACGAATTCAAGAAGACAGAGGGCGTAGACTTATCCGGTGACAAGATGGCTATGCAGAGATTAAAAGAAGCTGCAGAGAAGGCTAAGAAGGAATTATCCTCCTCCACAACCACCAACATCAACTTACCGTTCATCACTGCTACGGCAGAAGGCCCGAAGCATCTCGATATGAACTTAACGAGAGCGAAATTTGACGAGCTGACACTCGATCTGATCGAGCGCACGGCTGTTCCGGTACAGAACGCATTAAGAGATGCCGGAATCACAGCTTCCGAGCTTGGAAAAGTTCTGCTGGTAGGCGGTTCCACCCGTATGCTGGCAGCACAGGAAAAAGTAAAACAGCTGACAGGAAAAGAACCGTCCAAGACCTTAAATCCTGACGAGTGTGTGGCGATCGGCGCCAGCATCCAGGGCGGTAAGCTGGCAGGCGATGCCGGCGCAGGCGATATCCTTCTTCTGGATGTTACTCCACTGTCCTTATCCATCGAGACCATGGGCGGCGTAGCGACAAGACTGATTGAGAGAAACACCACAATCCCGACAAAGAAGAGCCAGATCTTCTCCACAGCGGCTGACAACCAGACAGCGGTTGATATCCACGTTGTACAGGGCGAGAGACAGTTTGCAAGAGACAACAAGACACTCGGCCAGTTCCGTTTAGACGGAATTCCGCCTGCAAGAAGAGGCGTTCCGCAGATCGAGGTTACCTTTGATATCGACGCCAACGGTATCGTAAACGTATCCGCTAAGGATCTTGGAACAGGCAAGGAACAGCACATCACCATCACCTCCGGCTCCAACATGTCCGATGATGATATCGATAAGGCTGTAAAAGAAGCGGCTGAATTCGAGGCTCAGGATAAGAAGCGCAAGGAAGGCATTGATGCGAGAAATGACGCCGACTCCATGGTATTCCAGACAGAGAAGGCTTTACAGGAAGTAGGCGACAAGATTGACGCCAATGATAAGGCTGCCGTAGAAGCTGATTTAAACGCTTTAAAAGAAGCCATCAACAGAGCTCCGATCGAAGAGATGACAGACGCCCAGATCGAAGACATCAAGGCAGGAAGAGAGAAGCTGATGAACAGCGCTCAGGCACTGTTTGCAAAAGTATATGAGGCTGCCCAGGGTTCTGCAGGTGCCGGCCCGGATATGGGTGCTGGTGCGGATAATGCAGGCGGCGGAGCTTCCTATCAGGACAGCGATGTAGTTGACGGAGACTACAAAGAGGTGTAAGATAGTCTGGTCAGTTGACAGGGCTTTGGAAAAAGTGTTGTAGTGATACAGCACTTTTTCCGCAGTTTTTATATCTGGCTGTCCGGCAGGCATGAAGGGCCGGGACCAGGTAAAGCGATGAGTGAAAGGTAGACCTAAGATGGCAGAAAAGAGAGATTATTATGAAGTCCTCGGCATTCCCAAAGACGCAGACGATGCGGCGATTAAGAAGGCCTACAGGGCATTAGCAAAAAAATACAACCCTGTAAGAAACCCCGCCAACGCTGCCGCAGCGGGAAAGTTAAAAGAAGCTTCCAAGGCGAACAGCGGGCTCGGTGATCCCGTAAAGAACGGCAGGACCAACCAGTTGGGTCCCGCTGCGTTGGACGGA
>OJKJ01000634.1_pt1 | contig 17240 bp, 17 predicted proteins | sample 1596491 | NCBI WGS metagenome assembly OJKJ01 (sample SAMEA4350160, study PRJEB24818) | metagenome | biome: human; feature: gut; material: faeces | place: Denmark | collected 2013-09 | reverse complement strand
TACGGACCGCCCGGCGCAACCCCCGCGAGCACCGCAAGACATACGTGACTGATTGCGTTACAGGCACCCCCGGCGCTGCGGGGCAGAGAAATGACAGAAAGGCTTTTTGCGTTTGCCACCCTGGCGGCTTTTACCACATTTACGGAATGGCCGTAAGTACTGATTGCCGCCAGGGTGGCAAAAGCAAAAGGCCTTTCTGTCATTTCTCTGACCGGAAGCGCCGGGGGTGTCTTAAAGGAAATCAGTCACGTATGTCTTGCGGTGCCGGCGGTGGTGACAGCCGATGTCCAGGAACTGCATCTTCCCGTCTATCATACGCTGTGCGCGATGCTGGAGGAACATTTCTTCCCCGATGCACCTTCTTCTGACCTGTGTCATACTGGCACTGTCTTCCATAAAACTGGCACGGTGCATGAAGAATTCGCTGGACAGTATTCACAAAAAGGAACTGTTGTTTCTGCTGATGCCCAGCTTTACAGGCTTGATCGTATATCTCTTTCTGGAGATTGAAAAGAAGTTTCTGTTTTTCCAGGTGGCAGTGGATTGGGCGACGAAGTACGGGGTTGTGCTTTACCTGCTGATTCCTCTGCTGCTCCTGTCGGCCTTGATGGGAATTCTGTTTGCCTATGATATTTACCGGCAGCTGATGGAATACATAGAAGAAAAAGGCCGTGCTGTAATTTTGGAGCAGGAAATGGGACAGATACAGAACCACATAGGGGAGATTGAGCAGCTCTATACGGGGATACGTTCGGTAAAACATGATATGCAGAATTATCTGTTCGATATTAAGAGCCTTCTGGCCGTCGAGGGAATCGCGGTGGAGGAGGGAGACAGCGAGCTGGGGAATTACCTTGCAGGAATCGGGAAATCTCTTCCTATTACAAAAACAATATGTTCTTTACCGTGATTCGGAATAATTTTGACGGTGATGCTTCAGAAGAGAAGCACGGAGAAATGACGCCGGCAGGAGGTTATAAAGCAGAGGAGGGCTTTGACGCGGTTGCGTTTCAGCTGCCTCTGCTTTTTGGTTCACACTTTTATCACAGAAACATCAAAATATGAACACAGAATCAACACATTTATTTTTTACCCTATGTATTAACACCGAATATGCGAGGCGTGCGGTGAGGCCAGATGTCAGCGGCCCTTTCCCGCGCCCGTGTAAATATAGAAATCAGGAGGAGAACGAGTTGATAGAAGTAAAGAATCTCGTAAAAGATTACGGCGGCCATCTGGCAGTGGATCATCTGAACTTTACCATCGAAGACGGTCAGATTTACGGCTTTTTAGGACCTAACGGCGCCGGAAAATCGACTACCATGAACATCATGACCGGTTATATCGGTGCTACGGAGGGAGATGTCCTGATTAACGGACACAACATACTGGAAGAACCTGAGGAAGCGAAGAAATGTATCGGCTATCTGCCGGAGCTTCCTCCTCTTTATGTCGATATGACGGTTATGGAGCAGCTGGAATTTGCAGCGGAATTAAAACGGATACCGAAGAAGGAACGGAAAAGTGCCATCGGCGAGGTGGTGGCGCTGGCGAAGCTGGAAGACGTGCAGGGAAGGCTGATCCGAAATCTGTCAAAAGGCTACAGGCAGCGTGTCGGGCTGGCCCAGGCGGTGCTCGGTATGCCTCCTGTGATCATTTTAGATGAGCCGACGGTAGGCCTCGATCCAAAGCAGATTATCGAGATCCGGGATATGATCCGGGAACTGGGAGAAAAACACACAGTGATATTAAGCTCCCACATCCTTTCCGAGGTCAGCGCGGTCTGCGACCACATCCTGATCATTGACCGTGGAAAGCTGATTGCCAGCGACACGCCGGAGAATCTGGAGCGTCAGATGGCCGGGGCCGCCGGCATGGAACTGCTCGTCAAGGGACAGGAAGAAGAGATCCGGGAGATTCTCGAAGCGATTGACGGAGCAGAAGAAATCGCGGTGAGCGAGAGCGGCGAGGAAGGCGTGAGGAAAGTGACCTTCCAGCTGATGGGAGAAAATTGCCTGGAAGATGGGGCTGAGGAAGCGGAGAGAGAAGAGAGCGAAGAGAGAGAGGAAAGTGAAGAAATCGAAGACATCAATATCATTCCGCAGACGGACATCAGAGAGACTATTTTCTTTGCGTTTGCAGACCGGAGGATCCCGATTCTATCCATGCAAACGACAAAGGCATCTCTGGAAGAAGTATTCCTGGAACTGACTGCGGACAATGCTTCGGACGCGGCAGAAGAGGAAATCGATCCTGACAAAGACTTCACGGCGGAAACAGAAAAGGAGGAAGTATAAATGGCGGCGATTTATAAAAGGGAATTGAAATCGTATTTCCAATGCATGACCGGATATGTATTCATCGCGTTTCTGGTTCTGTTTGTCGGAATTTACTTCATGGCTTACAATCTGATGAGCGGTTATCCGTATTTTTCCTATACATTGTCCGGCATGGTAACGATCGTGATGATCGCCATTCCGGTTCTGACCATGAGAAGCTTTGCAGATGACAGGAAGACGAAGACGGACCAGCTGCTTCTCACAGCACCGGTTTCCGTACCGAAAATGGTTCTGGCCAAATATCTGTCCATGGTTACCGTTTTTGCGGTTCCGGTCCTCATTTCCTGCCTTTGCCCGCTCATCATAAAGATGAACGGAACGGCATACTTAAAGGCGGATTACGCGTCAATCCTGGCGTTTTTCCTTCTGGGCTGTGTTTACATTGCCATTGGAATGTTTATATCGTCCACGACAGAGAGCCAGATTATCGCGGCGGTGGGAACCTTCGGAGTCATTTTGCTGCTGCTTTTATGGCCCAGCCTCGTGAACTTCCTTCCGACCTCGGCCTCCGGCTCGCTGGTGGGCTTCCTGCTTCTCTGGACACTTTGCGTGGTGATCCTTCATCGGGTAACGAGCCATAACCTTCTGGCGTTTGTGCTGGAGGCGGCGGGAATCGTCGCCCTGGTGGGAGCGTATGTTGCCAAAAAGAGCATGTTTGACCGCGCTCTCGTAAATCTTGTAGAGAAGATCGCGGTTACGGATGTGTTTCAGAATTTTGCCAACAACTATATTTTTGATGCGGGTGGTCTCATTTACTATGCGAGCATTATTTTTCTGCTGGTATTTCTGACCGTGCAGTCCGTGGAAAAACGCAGATGGAGCTAATTACTCAAAACTAGGAGGCTGGAAATGACAAGAAAACTAAAAAAGGGCGGCTACGCGGCGATCCTTTCTGTGATCGTAATCGCAGCTGTCGTGCTGTTAAATATGATCGTAGGCCGTCTTCCTGAAAAGGTACGCCAGTGGGATTTGAGCGGTACACAGATTTATACGGTGGGAGATACGACGAAGGAGCTTCTCGCATCCCTCGATCAGGACGTAACGATTTACGTGGTGGCAGATCCATCGGCGGTGGATGACAGAATTACAAGCTTTGTTAACCGGTATGCGGATCTCTCGGATCATATTAAGGTAGAGAACGTGGATTCCGTCCTGCACCCGGACCAGGTAAAGCAGTTGAACGCAGAGAACAATACGATACTGGTGATGTGTGAGGATAATGGAAAAACGGAAACGATCCAGATGAGCGATATCATTAAATATGACCAGATGTCTTACTATTATTACGGTCAGGCAAAGGAGACGGAGTTCGACGGAGAGGGCCAGCTCACCAGCGCTGTCTCCTATGTAACAAATGATGTGCAGAAAAATATCTATGTGACGGAAGGTCATGGGGAGGCGGCGTTAGGTACGCTTACTTCCGATATGCTGGAAAAGTCAGGCCTTACGGTAAATACCATCAACTTACTGACAGGAGGCGGGATCCCGGAGGACTGCGAGCTTCTCATGATAAATGCACCGGCAAATGATCTTGCTGACGATGAGAAAACCATGGTGACAGACTACCTGGATGGCGGCGGAAATGTACTTTTAATTACCGGATATTCCGATAAGGACCGCCCCAATCTGAATGCCGTTATGAACGCCTACGGTCTAAATATGGAAAATGGCCTGGCGGCCGATACGAAGAGCTACTATCAGAATAATCCCTATTACATTTTCCCGACTCTCGTATCCGGCAGTGAGATTACGACGGGAGTTGACAGAAAGAGCACTGCTCTGATCCTTCAGTCCGCTGCATTTAGCCAGCTGGAAACACTTCCCGATGAGGTTACGGTAGAGCCGTTTATGGAGACAACGGATGGCGGCATGCTTGTCACGGAAAACGGGCAGACACCGGGCACCTACATTCTGGGGGCAACGGCGGTGAAAACACTGGATTCCGGCACTGCGAGACTGACGGTATTCGGTACGCCTTCTCTGATCGATGACGGATTAAACAGTACCTTTACGAATCTTACGAATCTGGACCTGTTTATGAACGCGGTAACGGCCAATTTTGAAGATGTGACCAACGTTTCCATACCGTCCAAGAGCCTTGAGGTGACATACAACACCGTGACTCATGGCGGCATGTGGGGAATCGTCTTTATTCTCGTTATTCCGGTGATAACTGTGGCGGCGGGCCTTATGGTGTGGCTGAAGCGGAGACGTTTATAGAAAGGAATTATTTAGCCGTGCGGCAAAATAAAAATGGAGGCGTGGCAATGAAGAAGAATTACGGACTGCTTACAGGCTGCCTGGTGGTCGCGGCGCTGGGCGTTATCTATGCCGGTGTCGGGGCGTATCAGGCTCATACAAAGGAAAAGGAACAGCAGCAGGCGGAAAACGAAAAAATATATATGACCGATTTCTCTGAAATAAAGGCTGTTTCCTACGATAATGACGGAAATGTGCTGGCATTTACAAAGGATGGCGATTCCTGGACGTATGACGGCGACGACCAGTTTCCGGTAAATACCACCCGAATGGATTCACTGGCAGGAACGGTAAAGAAGCTTCCGGCAGTGAGAAAACTGGAGGGCGGGGACGATCTGACCGCATACGGCCTGGATACACCGGTGCGGCGGGTGACCGTATCGGCGGATGAAGGGGATACGACCACCATTCTCATCGGTGATAAGACGGACGACGGAAACTATTATGCCGTTATCGACGGGCAGAATGTGGCTTATCTCATCAGTTCCTCCCTGTTCGATGAGACGGCTTACGGACTGGAGGATATGATGGCGCTGGAAGAGTTCCCGGCTGTCCTGGGGACGGATATCCAGACGATTACAATAGAGAAAAACGGAGTCAGCGAACATTATGTGAAGAAGACACTGGATAAGGACGGAACCATTGCCTGGTACCGCGGTTCGGACGATACGGAAGACAACAAACTGCCGGACAACGCGGCACTCAATGTGCTGGCAGATTCGCTGAGCGGCCTGGTGGTTAAGAGCTGTGCGAATTACAAGGTTACGGACGAAGAACTGGCAGGCTACGGGCTGGATCATCCACAGGCGGTGCTGACCTATACGTATGAGAAGGACGGAGAAGAGAAGACATTTACGCTGGCGGTAGGAAACACAGGCGAGGATGGAACCACTTACTATACGAGGACAGAGGACTCCAAATATGTGAACGAGATCGATAAAACGACTCTGGATAAATGTATGACGGTCGATACCGGGAATGAGGAATAAAAAAGGATAATGAGGATTAGAAAAGGATAAAAGAATAAAAGGATAAGCGATAATAAAATATAGAAAAACCGCTGATACCAGTTGATTATCACACTGCGCATCAGCGGCTTTTTATTTCTCCCCTCCCCCTCCGAATATCGTAAGAATAACTTAGTAAATAATTTCTTTCCGCAGTCTGCAAATGTAGTATGATAAAGATAGAAAAGGATAATCGGTTTTGACAGATGGAGGTGAGTCAATTACCCATGCCTAAAGGCACAGGCTTGTAACTCAACTACACGTAGTACGACATGTGATTCATGTCTCCTACCTCAAACGTTGGCTACAATAGGCTGATTGACGGCAGCCCGCCTGCTTCGGTTCTGCCTAACAGGCCTCTGCGAACAGAGTATTCCATCCTTTACGGTAGATGTTTATGGCTCCGGTACGGTCATCATTACTTCGGTAACCGCATACAGTACAGCAGAATTCATGCTTTTTTCTGTTACGGTTAGCCTTTGTCGTATTCCCACAGATCGGACAGCTCTGGCTGGTGTACTTCGGGTCTGCCGCAAGGACTTCTGACTGCGACAGCGCGGCTTTGTATTCCAGCATCTCACGGAACTGACAGAATGCCCAGGAGACCATTATATATCGGGATTTTAAACGGACGTGTTCCGTGGCTGTGCGTATTCCGCTTAAATCCTCTATAATAAAAAGCGTACCTGCTCCATACTGTGAGATAAGTGCCTTCGTAACCGCGTGATTTACCGCGGTTACGTAACGGGTTTCTTTCTCACGGAGCTTTTTCAGCTTCCGCTTTGCTGATTTTGTTCCCCACGCCTGCAGGCGCTTCCGCAGGGCAAGGGCTTTGGCGCGCTTTTCCTTGATCGCGCGGCCGGAAAAGAACAGGGTGTTCCCTTCATCATCAAAGGATACTGCCAAATGGTTTACACCCAGATCAATTCCAACGATATGGTTTAAGATATTCCGATTCTCTACTTCTAGGGTGACCGGAATATGCAGATAATATTTCCTGTTTTTCCGAATCAGTTTAGCAGTGCCAAAGTGTCCGCCGGCACGAAACCAGTGTTCCATCCCTTTTGATTCAAAGGGGATATGCAGTCTGCCGGAAAGGGTATTTAAGCTAATGGACTGACCCGATATGGAGTAATCCCGGTTCCAGACCAGATCATACTCAAAGTTTCGAAAAGATACTTTCGAAAAGGGGTGTCCATTACTTTTCATGGATTGATATTTTGCAAGGACAGTCTTAAATACACTCTGAGTCATCTGAGAGCGGAGCCCAAACTGCTGCCTGACCGGGTAGTATAAGGCATGGTCTAATTCGAGATATCGTATTCCTTCCTGTCCAAAAACGAATGCGGAGACAAAGTTCAGCACATCCCGGATAACGGACAGGGTCTTATTCAAAATAATCATCTGTTCTGATGTAGGGTATAGTTTGACTTTAGCAGTAATGGTAATAGATCTCATAGATTTTATACCTCATAATAGATTATGGACTGAGTACATTTTACCACATTTAGAAGTGAAAGGCAAACAAATGTTTGAAAAACTAAAAAACAAAAAGGAGAAGGAGCTTGCGAAAGAGTCAGGAGGGGCACAATTCCTCTCATGTCTAAAGGCACGAGTCTCCATGTGCAGTTTATGAAGATGATAAAACAGAAGCGGAAACTATCCCAGAAACAGGTTCTCCTTGTATTCTGTACAGTACTTATCATTCTGACCTATATAGCGGCCACATTTCCTCAGCCCTTTCTTCGAAGGGGGACTGAAATCTATGGAATCCATTTCGCCTATACGGAAGACGTTCAGAATCCGGATCATGGGAAGACGCCGGGATACCTGGCGGAGGGAAGCCGGCTTCAGCCCTGCATAGACATACTGGGGGCGTATCAATACCGGCCCTACGTTTATAAGCGCCGGAACGAGTTTGCAGAGGCGACGAAAGAACTGAGTGTTACCGTGTATTATACGGAATTCGATTACGATACGTATCTCTTCTATTCAGATGGAACGATTATGAAGTACCGGCAACGGGATAAATGGATGAAGCAGGTTCATATCGGTTATGGATTCAACGGAGAAAAGGGCCGGGAGCTGTTTGAACAGCTGGCCGGGATCGCAGTACCGTTTATATCGGAAGAATAGGGCCTTCCGTGAGGACGAAATACGTAAAGGTAGAGATGCCCCGGCCGAAACCATGAGCTGAAACTGGGGGAAGCGTTCCGGCCCCGGCTCCCTGGTGGAACGAAAAACCCGAAATCTATCTCAGCCTCATAAGGAACCACAATTCTTAATAATTCTGTAAGTTTACAAGTTTATCCTGAACACGGGCAAGGCCATATTGACAAACACAGGTCTTTCCACTTACAATAAAGGAACCAACAGGGAAGAGAGTGGGGCTATGGGCGTAGATAAACGATATGAATTATTTTGTGAACTGTTAAAAACAATGGATGAAGGCGTCGATGCGATTGATGAATACGATTCTCTGCTCCATGATTATCACGGAACCGTCCTCTACCAGGCAGAGTCTCAGATTATCAAGGCTGTCGGGGACCAGCCGGGAATTACGGCCTCGGAACTGTCCAGGGAGTTTCATAAGACCAACAGCGCCTGCTCCCAGCTGATCCGCAAGCTTAAGAAAAAGGAATGGATCAGGCAGGAGCGGAACGAAAAGAATAACCGGGAGTATAACCTTTATCTGACAGATGAGGGGAAAGTTATGTATAAAAAGCACGAGGATTTTGAAAATGCCTGCTATGAAAGGACGTATCATATGCTGGATGAGATCTCTGAAGAAGAGATGAGGACGTATATCAGAATCCAGAATCAACTGAACCGGGCGTTTAAGCTGGACGTGGAGGAAAGCCGGCAGCTGTCGGGAAACGGCGGGGCCGATTAGATGGCCGGTACAGTATTGTACAATGCTGTAGTACTGGGGCCGCTGCGAAAGAATATTTACTTTCGCAGCGGCCCTTTTGACTCTGTTACGTATGGATTAAGTGCGATGCTTTATCATAGTCCTTTTTTAGAACATAGATTCTGTATTCGGTGCTGGCAGTGATATTCTCGCCAAACTGCTGTATGGCGGGCCCGCGCGCTCCCATATTGCGCATGACTGTTCCCTTGGTGTCGATGATATAATCAATTCCTTCTGCGGTTAAGATATCGCGGATCCGTGCCTGCTCATTTGTGGAATAGGTAATGGCCAGTTCTTTTCGGTTAAATATGGTAATCATATCGGTATGTCCTCCATTCTCTGGTGACGGTTCGAAGGCTTCAAATGTATGGTTCATGCTCTGAATTACATGTATCATACCATGCCTTACCAGCAGATTCAAGCACTGAAAGATTTAGATTCAAACACAGATAGATTCCTGTTGACAAACGGCGGGAGATGTATTAATCTGATGATAGAATAAACGGTTAAGCAGATTAAATATTAATTGGCTTATACGAAGATGAATTAAAAAAGAAATCGGAGTAACAAGTGAGTAAATAACAACAGATGACAGGAGGCTGCAATATGAAGTATGATTTTGACACACTGGTAGAAAGAAGAGGCACACACTGCTGTAAGTTCGATACCATACCGGAGGAAGCCGGGAAAAACGCCATTCCGGTATCCATCGCGGATATGGACCTGCCTTGTGCAGAACCCATTATCCGTGCTCTTCATGAGCGGATCGACCAGAGGATTTTCGGTTACACGGTTTATGAAAATGAAGACTGCAAAGAGGCCGTTACCGGATGGTACCGGAAGCGGTTCGGATGGGAGATTGACAAAAATGATATATTCTTTAGTCCGGGTGTCGTTCCTGCGCTGGCATTTTTGATTCAGTTCCTGACAAAAGAAGGGGATGGAGTCATTATTCAGAGGCCAGTCTACCACCCATTTACGGGGAAAGTGGAAGCCAACGGAAGGAAAGTGGTCAATAGTCCTCTGGTTAGAAAAGGCAGCACCTATGAGATGGATTTCGATGATCTGGATAGAAAATTCGCTGACGAGAATACGAAGGGAATGATTCTGTGCAGTCCTCATAACCCGGTTGGACGTGTGTGGAGAGAGGATGAATTGAGGAAGATTGTCGATATTGCAAAGAAGTATGATAAATGGATTATTTCCGATGAAATTCACGCGGACTTAACGAGAATCGGAGTCACCCATACGCCGTTATTAAAGCTTGCGCCGGACTACAGTGACAGAATCATTGTCTGCACCGCCCCCAGCAAGACCTTTAACCTGGCCGGAATGCAGTTTTCCAACATTATTATTCCTAATAAGGAGTATCAGAAGCAGTGGACCGATGTGGTCTCTAACCGTTTATCCGTTGGCATGTGCAGTCCTTTCGGCCTGACCGCCATCATCGCGGCTTATACGGAAGGGGAGGAGTGGCTGGATCAGGCCAGAGCCTATATCGATGGAAATATCCGTTACATAGAATCGTTTGTAAAGGAGAATCTGCCAAAGGCTGCGGTAATGGACTGCCAGGGAACTTACCTGGTATGGCTCGATTTAAATGAATACTGCTCCGATCCTGAAAAACTGGAGGAGCTGATGGTCCAGAAAGCCGGAATTGTATTCGACGAAGGCTATATTTTCGGACCTGAAGGCAATGGATTCGAGCGGATCAACGCAGCGACCCAGAGAAGTACGGTGGAAGCGTGCATGAATAGAATGAAAGCAGCACTCGATACGCTATAAGGCAGAGATACATGAATACTGCACAGATGTATAAATAAACAGCTATGCCTGGCGTACTGATAACGCCGGGCATAGCTCAATTTTTCTGGAAATCCTAATTTCTGAGCAATTCTGCCAGCTGATCCACCGAAGGAATATCTCCCGCATTTTTTCCATAGTGCGCATAGAGAACCTGCATTTCTGAATCAATGATCAATGCCGCGGGCAGCTGCAGCTCGTCACCTTCGTATAATCCATGTTTCAGTCCCAGTTTTTCCGCACTGGCCAGTTTATACAACGCCTGTTTGCCGGCCAGTCCCAGCTTTGATTTCGCAGGCTGGATATCGAAGCGCCTGTACAGCGCCATTTGCGGATCGCAGATAATTTCAAATGGCAGGGCGTTGGGCCCGCCGGAAGAGGCTGCGATATTTTCCGGGTCGGACTGAAGAATAACCTTGACCTGGCCGCCTGCAAAGCGTATCTTATCGTAACCTTCTTTGAGCAGGTGTATGTCCAGCTGACACAAGGTACATCCCCAGTATCTCAGGAAGAGGAGGGCGGTCCGCGTCCCTTTTGTCTCCTGCTTCAAAGAGACATTAGTCCGGAAAGGCGTGTCATACCGAATGTCTTCTAAGATATCTTTTACTTTTACTCTCATGCATTTGCCCCTTTGACGGAAATTATGTCATTTGATGGATCGTTTAATGCTTCTTCCACGATCCGCGCCTTTGCGTTCTTTAAATCCTCCACCTTTACCGCCCCTGTTCTGATCCGGATCAATGCCAGGGCAAAGCAGAAGAGCACGATCAGAAATACCATAACGACTTCTTTTCCTGTCAGCATGGCGAACAGATTATAGGCCACCAGAAAATCACACCCCACACTCAAAAGCATCACAAACGTAAAGACCGGCGTTGGCATGTGAAGGACGCTTTCCTTCCATTGCTTCGGATATTTGTTCGGCAGCAGGATACAGTAAAAATTACAGCAGGCGCATAAAAGCATGGTCGGAATCATGATGAGCGATATAATAGAGTCGAAACTAAATCCCAGGAACACAGGAATCACGGATATAATGTAAAAGAGAAGCTGGCTTGCCCAGGGGTAACCCTGCTTCGTGGTCTTCTTAAAGATACCAGGCAGCCATCCATCCTCAGCTACCTTAAGAACCGGGTATTTTAACAGTGCAATTCCACCCATCAGGGAAGTGGCAATCGCGAATACCGCACCTCCCAGAATGAAAATGATATAGACGGGTTTTGGAAATATTTCAAAGGCTACGACGCTCAGCGTTTTACCGGCCACATCTTCCACCGGCAGAACACCGGAGGCAACCACGCCCATCAGGCCGTATACAATGGCCAGTGTAATGGTAATCATGAAAATCGCCAGAGGCAGTGTTTTCCTGGGATTAGCTGTATCCTTTGCCATGGCGACAGGGGCCATGGTGGTCCCCTGGCAGGCAAATCCCATTATGGCGACTGCACTGACCAATCCGCCAGGACCATTTAAGAAGAAATCACCATCTGTAAAAAATCCCCCTTTTACTTTGGGAATTCCTACGAAGATGAAGAGTGCAATGGAAAACAGGAGTACAATGGTCATAATATTCTGAATGATGGCAATGAACTTCGATCCTTTGATGGTGCTTGCAAAAAACAGCGTGGTAATTGTAATGGCGATTACCTTTGTGTAAGGCAGAATGCCTGGAAAGACAGAGCCGGCATACGATACGATTGATACGGAATACATGGCGAGGGCGAATCCGTTAAGAACTGTAAATATCCCGCTGACACCGGTCAGCAGAGGGGAAAATACCATTGCCTTCTGGCTGTAATCGCCGCCGCTTAACACAAACATGGAGGAAAACACCACGTTATACATATAAGCAAGAAGCATGATCACACATCCGCCAAGCAGCGCGATAACAATGGATTTTCCGGTATGTCCGATTCCCAGTCCCATCATGACAAAGATTCCGGAGCCGACCGCTCCGCCAAAGCCCAGTGAAAAAATATCAAATGTATTCAGTTTTTTCTTTTGTTCCATTCATAAACCTCCCCGGTTAGTATTACAGCCCCTCGAACTGGTCAGCGATTCTGGTAAACGCCTCGTTTAGAAGGGCTCGTCTCGTAGGAACACAGATCCGTTCAAAACCCTCTCCGAATTCAGGATCAAACTGAGGTCCGCTTTCGAGCAGCACATTGGCGTCCACATAGATTTTCCGGCGGATCTCCTCTGCAGACAGGCAGTAAGCTCTGAAATCCATCCACAGGATATAGGTTCCCTCGGGGCGGCGGCATTTTACCTTGGGCATCCTCTCCTTTAAGAATTCAAGGACAAAGTCAATACTGTCGTCCAGATACTCTTTCACCTGATCCAGCCATTCTTCCCCCTCGTTATAGGCTGCTATTACAGCGGCGACAGTGAATGGGCTGGGCAGAACCATCCCGCAGGAGTTCTTAAACTGTTCTCTTAAGCCAGGATCAGGAATCACCAGGTTTGTGGCGTGAAGACCGGCGAGATTAAAGGTCTTGTTCACCGCGGTGCAGGTGATCAGGCTGCGGTAACCGGTCAGTGTGGCCAGTGGTGTGAAGATGGTGTCCCTACGGACTAAATCGCCGTGTATCTCATCTGCCACAATCAGGACATGGTGCTTTTCGCAGATCTGTGCCATTTTTTTCAGCTCATCCGGAGTCCAAGTACGGCCTGTGGGATTGTGCGGATTGCAGAGAATAAACAGCTTCGTATTATCGTCAGCTGCCTTCTGTTCGAAGTCTTCAAAATCCACGGTATAGTACCCGTCACTGTTGACCAGCTGGCTGTTCACTACGGTTCTGTGAGTGTTTAATATTGTACTGGTGAACGGCGTATAGATGGGACGGTTGATCAGGACGCCGTCTCCTTCCTTCGTAAAGGCGAGGATGGCCTGTTTTACGGCTTCTACAGTGCCGTTGACATAGACAATCTCTTCCGGCTGGATCTCCCAGTGATTCCTCCGTTTAAACCAGTTGATAATGGCGTCGTAATATTCCGGCGTGTCATGAGGGCTGATGGCGGTATAACCGTATACATTGTGTTCCACGACCCGTGCCAATGCATCTTGAATGGGCTTCGCACAGTGAAAATCCATGTCCGCGGTAAAAACGGGAATGGTGCTGCCATCAAAACGCTCGGTCAGTCCCATTTCCTTCAAAAGGTTTCCGCAGTCCCATTTTGTACTGTAAGATCCTCTGCGTTCTACTTCTTCGTCAAAATTGTATTTCATGTTTATTCTCCCTTTCTTTTTGATTGATATTATGATTCCATAAAGTGCGTTGCAGAATCGACCGTACTGCCAGCTGATTGTTGCGTTCCCCCTTTCCTCGTTTTTTCGATATCTGCAGGCATTCATGAGCCTGGATGATAAGAGGGGGTTATGCGGTTGTATGGTCTGTGTCCTCCGCCCGCCGCGGGCACAGAAGGGACTGGGTATATTTGAGCGCTTTTAAAATGGAAAGGGCACTCTTCTGCCCATGGCTGTCCAAATTCAAAATAAGGCTGCTTAACTCCGCCGTCTTTTCCGGATTTTCTTTTCTTTGTGGTATATTCACAATTGACCTCCTTTGAAAGTGTTGTAAACATAATATACCATACTGAAAATGTGTTGTCAACGCAAAATAAAACAGAAAAATGTATTGTAAACACATTTTTAAGGTGAAAACGCGCATGAGGCCATGTACGCCGCGCTGTGTTGACAGTTCCGGCCGGGTGTTGTAATATAGATTTAATATTGAGAGGGGGAAAACCCATGTATGACAGGATTAAGGCCGTACGTGAAGCGTACAGGCTGACGCAGCGGGAGTTTGGGGAAAGGCTGGGAGTCAGCCGTGACGTCATCAGCAATTTAGAATACGAGCGTGTTCAGCCTAAAGATGTGTTTATCCGTCACATCTGTGAGATGTACAATGTCAATGAGCAGTGGCTGAAGACAGGTAATGGTGAGATGTTTCTCGGTGACCCGGAAGAAAAAAGCAGGTTGGATGAAGCACTGACGATTTTTGGCTCCCTGCAGCCGGAATTTCAGGACTGTGCCCTGGAGCAGATCAGAAAACTGGCTGTGCTTCAGAAGAGGATGGAGAATCGCGGTGAATAAGAGAGGTATCGTACCGGGCCGCCGCAGTGACACCGGTTTCCATGCCATGGCAGAAACATAAACGTGTTCTGAGCCCCATTTCTATAACTTCCATTTATAGTACTAATTCCAATCTCATATAGTATTTTGCAGAAAAATCCCGTAATATAGTTGAAAAATCCCTCTAAATGTTCTATGATGAAGAGAAATACATCAGCATGGTACAGTGACAGAACAGAATTGTGAAGAGGGAGATAGAAAAATGAATTATAATATAGCAGTAATTCCCGGGGATGGTATTGGACCGGAGATCATCAGAGAAGCTAAAAAAGTCTTAGACAGGGTCGGAAATGTGTACGGCCATGCGTTTTCCTATACCGAGGTTCTGATGGGCGGCGTATCCATCGACGCATACGGTGTCCCTCTTACGGACGAAGCATTGGAGACAGCAAAAAAAAGTGATTCCGTACTTCTCGGAGCAGTCGGAGGAGACGTGGGAAATTCGAGATGGTACGACGTGGCACCGAACTTGAGACCTGAGGCGGGCCTGTTAGCAATCCGCAAGGGTCTTAATTTATTCGCCAACATCCGACCGGCCTATCTCTACGAGGAGTTGGCTGAGGCGTGCCCCTTAAAGAAGGAGATTATCGGTGACGGTTTCGACATGGTCATTATGAGAGAACTGACCGGCGGCCTGTATTTTGGAGAGCGCAGTACGAAGGAAGTGGACGGCGTCATGACCGCCGTGGACACCCTTACATATAACGAGAATGAGATCAGAAGAATAGCCATTAAGGCATTTGATATTGCCATGAAGCGCAGGAAGAAAGTGATCAGCGTGGATAAGGCCAATGTGCTGGATTCCTCCCGGCTGTGGAGAAAGGTTGTGGAAGAGGTTGCCAAAGATTATCCAGAGGTGACACTGAGCCATATGCTGGTCGACAACTGTGCGATGCAGCTGGTAATGAATCCGGGCCAGTTTGACGTAGTCTTAACCGAGAACATGTTTGGAGATATCTTATCCGATGAGGCGAGTATGATTACCGGTTCCATCGGAATGCTGTCATCTGCCAGCATGAATGAAGGCAAATTCGGCATGTATGAGCCGAGCCACGGTTCCGCTCCGGATATTGCGGGACAGAACATTGCCAACCCGATCGCCACGATTCTGTCAGCGGCCATGATGCTTCGTTTTTCCTTCGATCTTGACCGGGAGGCGGATGCAGTGGAAGCGGCTGTTCAGAAGGTATTGTCCGAGGGCTTCAGAACGGGCGATATCATGTCGGAGGGCTGCAGGAAGGTTTCCACCAGCGAGATGGGAGATTTAATTGCAGAGCGGATTTAAGAACGTACAAAGAAAAGGAGTGACAGATTATGAAGAGTGATTCAGTAAAAAAAGGCATGCAGCAGGCACCGCATCGTTCCCTGTTCCATGCCCTCGGAATGACGGAAGAAGAGATGGAGCGTCCGCTCGTCGGCATCGTCAGTTCCTATAATGAGATCGTACCGGGCCACATGAATCTGGATAAGATCGTGCAGGCGGTTAAGATGGGAGTCGCCATGGCAGGCGGAACTCCGGTCATGGTTCCGGCTATTGCCGTCTGTGACGGAATTGCCATGGGACATATCGGCATGAAGTATTCCCTGGTTACGAGAGATTTGATCGCAGATTCCACAGAATGTCTGGCGAAGGCACATGCATTTGATGCTCTCGTCATGGTTCCCAACTGTGACAAGAATGTGCCCGGACTTTTAATGGCAGCGGCACGCATTAATGTACCCACAGTGTTCGTCAGCGGCGGACCAATGTTAGCGGGCCATGTGCAGGGCCACAAGACCAGCCTTTCCAGCATGTTCGAGGCGGTAGGCGCCTATACGGCCGGCACCATGACGGAAGAAGAAGTCAGGGAGTATGAGTGCAAGGCTTGTCCGACCTGCGGCTCCTGTTCCGGTATGTATACGGCCAACAGCATGAACTGCTTAACCGAGGTTCTGGGCATGGGCTTACAGGGCAACGGGACGATTCCGGCGGTTTACTCCGACCGGCTGAAGCTGGCAAAACACGCGGGCATGCAGGTCATGGAGATGTACCGCAGAAATATAAAACCGAGCGATATTATGACAGAGGCGGCCTTCCGGAACGCGCTCACCATGGATATGGCGCTTGGCTGCAGCACCAACAGCATGCTACATCTGCCTGCGATCGCACACGAGGCCGGAGTGGAGTTAAATGTAGATGTTGCCAATGAACTGAGCGCAAAGACTCCGAACCTGTGCCACTTAGCACCGGCGGGGCCTACTTACATAGAAGATTTGAATGAGGCAGGCGGTATTTACGCCGTTATGAAGGAGATCAGCAAGCTGGGACTCTTAGACCTGGACTGCATGACCGTAACCGGCAGGACAGTCGGCGAGAACATTAAAAACAGTGTCAACTTAAATCCGGAGGTGATCCGTCCGGTAGAAAATCCATACAGCAAGACCGGCGGCATCGCCATCTTAAAGGGCAATTTAGCCCCTGATTCCGCAGTGGTGAAGCGATCCGCAGTGGCTCCTGAGATGCTAAAGCACGAAGGGCCGGCGAGAGTCTTCGACTGTGAAGAAGACGCGGTGGCGGCAATCAAAGGCGGAAAGATCGTGGCGGGCGACGTGGGTGTGGTCCCCTCCCGGGGACCGGAAGGCGGGGCTGGGCCGGGAGGGGAGGTTAACCCAACCCCCGGCATCGCATGGACGGGACTTGGCGCGGGAGGGGCGCTGGTCACAGACGCCCCGTTCGCCCGCTCGCCGTGAGGGGGCGCCCTACCACCTTTGTGTGCCTGAGCGGTGCCGCGGGGGGCCCGGCCCGC
>OJKJ01000631.1_pt1 | contig 17308 bp, 18 predicted proteins | sample 1596491 | NCBI WGS metagenome assembly OJKJ01 (sample SAMEA4350160, study PRJEB24818) | metagenome | biome: human; feature: gut; material: faeces | place: Denmark | collected 2013-09 | reverse complement strand
TAGGAAAATCCAAAAGTTTAGATTTTCCCACAATGCTTATCTTTTGGTCTTTGGTTCGGAATAGTGTAGTGCTGGCGGTCTATCTCTTGTTTTCGGTTGCTTGCTTCCTTACCGTACATGAGCATTTAAACAGGGAGTATATCTGTGTAAAGGTGGATCGGGAGGAACGGCCGGATGTGGATGCTGTATACATGTCTGTTTGCCAGGCCATGAATGGACAGGGCGGATGGCCGCTCACGATTATTATGACGCCTGCTTGCAGACCGTTTTTTTCGGGCACGTATTTACCGCCTAAAGCACGGTACGGCCGGGTTGGGCTGGAAGAGCTGCTGACTGCGGTGGCAGGGCAGTGGAAAACGAACAGAGGAGATCTCTTAGACAGTGCAGGACGGATCGAAGCGTACTTGAAGGAACAGGAGCGGGCGACAGTGTCGGCGGAGCCAGGAATGGATCTGGTGCATCAGGCATTTCGGCAGTTTGCAGGCAATTTTGATAAGAAGAATGGCGGCTTTGGCGGCGCACCTAAATTTCCGACACCCCATAATCTGATGTTTCTGATGGAATATGGAATGAGAGAGAAAAAGCGGGAAGCTTTGACTATGGCGGAAACAACGCTGGTGCAGATGTACCGGGGTGGAATTTTTGACCATATTGGCGGCGGATTCTCCAGATATTCCACGGACGAAAGGTGGCTGGTGCCGCACTTTGAAAAAATGCTTTATGATAATGCGCTGTTGGCGCTGGCTTATGTGGAAGCCTTCGGCCTGACCGGCCGTGAGTTATATGGAGGCGTGGCGCGGAAGATTCTTGCATATGTGGGTGCGGAGCTGACGGATACACAGGGCGGATTCTATTGCGGACAGGATGCGGACAGCGACGGCGTAGAAGGAAAGTATTATATTTTCACCCCAAAGGAAATATGCAGGGTCTTGGGCGAAAACGCAGGGACGGCATTTTGTGACCGTTATGGGATTACGGAGCATGGAAATTTCGAAGGAAAAAGCATACCGAATCTGTTGGGAAATAAAGCGTATGAGGAAGATGTAAAAGCGGGATACGCAGAAGCGGAACACACAAAAGCGGGATACACAGAAGCGGAACACACAAAAGCGGGATACACAAAATCGGGATACGCAGAAGCGGAACACACAAAAGCGGAACAGGCAGAAAACGAACTGACAGTAGCTGACCTTCAAAAACTATATGAATACCGCCTCCAACGGACCCGGCTTCACAAGGACGATAAGATTCTGGTTTCCTGGAATGGCTGGATGATCTGCGCGTGTGCGAAGGCCGGAGCTGTGCTGGGTGAGACGGAGTATGTGGACCTGGCTGTGCGGGCGGAAGCATTTATCCGTAAAAACCTTGCGAGGAACGGTCGGCTGATGGTGCGCTATCGTGATGGCGATGCAGCGGGAGAGGGAAAGCTGGACGATTATGCCTGCTATATTCTTGCATTGCTGGAGCTTTACAGGGTGACCTTCCAGGAAGAGTATCTCGCGCGTGCGTCTGCCTGGGCGGAAACGATGATTGAGCAGTTTTTTGACCGGGAGCGGGGCGGATTCTATCTTACGGCAAAAGACGGGGAACAGCTTATCGTGAGGACAAAGGAGACTTATGACGGTGCGATGCCTTCCGGAAATTCGGCTGCTGCCCGGGGACTTCAGCAGCTGGCACAGATTACCGGGGAGTCAAAATGGCAGGAAATACTGGATCAACAGTTGCATTACCTGGCCGGCGCCATGGAGGGATATCCATCCGGGTACAGCTATGCGCTGCTGACAATGATGAATGTTCTGTATCCGTCAAAAGAACTGGTTTGTACGATTTCACCTGCTGTCCGCGATGCAGAGCAGAAAACACTGTTTAACCGTCTGGCATATCTGTCAGAAACGGTGCCGGGACTGGCCGTCGTGGTGAAGACTGCGGACAATGAAATGGAACTGGCAAAGCTGGCGCCATATACCAGAGATTATCTGGTGCCGGAAGACGGTATGCTGCTCTATCTCTGCAGCGGCAGCAGATGTCTGCCTCCTGTAGAGAAACTGGAGCAGTTGACGGAGAAATGGTTATGAGCTTAAAAGACAGAAATGAAAAAGAGATATACAGGGAAGGGCAATACAGAAAAATAGAATCACATCTCCTCCTGGACGACCGTCCATCCGAGTACCTGGAGAAAATAGGAGAAACGGAAGAATTTAATCATTTTCCCTTTGATCTTCTGAAACGAATGAAACAAACGAAGCAGTCACCGAAATACCATCCGGAAGGCAGCGTATGGATCCATACAATGATGGTGGTAGACGAGGCGGCTAAGCACCGGGAACAAAGCAAAAATCCGCAGGTATTTATGTGGGCTGCCCTTCTTCATGATATTGGAAAACCGTCCGTTACCAGATTCCGGAATGGAAAGATTACCTCCTACAATCATGACAGGGAGGGGGCGGAACTGGCGCGGGAGTTCCTTCTGGTCTTTACAGAAGATGAGGCATTTATTGATGCCGTCTGCGGGTTAGTGCGATACCATATGCAAATCCTGTTTGTGACAAAAGGGACAGCACGCGCACAGCTGGAGGAGATGAAGCGTTCCGTGGACATCCGGGAGGCGGCGCTGCTGGGACTTTGCGACAGGCTGGGACGCGCCGGTGTAGATATGGAGAAGGAGAAAGAGAGTGTCATGGCTTTTCTTCAGGTATGCGGCGTTCCAGGAAAGGATTTTGATTTCATCTAATAACCGGACTGAAGATAATACCTCTTATAAAAACAGCAAACAAAGCGGCATAGGCCATATGAGCTATGCCGCTTTGTTTGCTGCGGTATATCGGACTTGAGATTTAAACCGTGATCTGATATAGTGTAACTATTTAGAAAAACAAATTTCAGAAAGCTGTGATGAAACAAAAGATATGCAGGATGCCGCCTAAGCTGGATATGCAGGGCTCTGTTTGGCAGCTCTGTGGAAAAAGAAAGAAGGGAATATTGAAAATGGACGCTGTAAATGTCAATATTGAGGAGCTGGAGCACCTTCTCCGGCAGGTAGGAAACCTGTTTCAGGATAGAACGGCCGCAGGGCAGGTTCAGACAAAGGGAATTGCGGATTACGTAACAGCAGTGGATTACGCGGTCCAGCAGTATATCCAGGAACGTTTAGAGGCCTCTTATCCTCATATTCAGTTCTTGAGTGAGGAAAAGGCAAACCAGGAAATCGATCAATCCGGTCTCGTGTGGGTGCTCGATCCGGTGGATGGAACCACCAATCTGATTCACGATTACCATACCAGCTGCATTTCCCTGGCTCTAATGGGCGGGGGAGAGGTGGTGCTTGGCATGATCTACAATCCCTACAGCAAGGAACTATTTCAGGCGAAAAAGGGCGGCGGCAGCTATTTGAATGGGGAACGGATTACGGTAAGCGGTGCTACACAGATGGAAGAAAGTCTGATTGCCATAGGCACCTCGCCTTATCACAAAGAAATGGCAGATGAAAACTTTGAGCTGTTTAAACGCCTGTTCCTGGACTGCCAGGATATCAGAAGGAGCGGGTCCGCGGCCCTCGATCTTGCACATGTAGCCTGCGGGAGGCTGGAAGGCTATTTTGAAATCGGCCTGAAGATCTGGGATTTTGCGGCAGGTATGCTTTTGGTGCGGGAGGCTGGCGGAAGCGTCCTGGATTACAGCGGAGCCCAGGCAGATACCAGCATGGTTAATAACATTGTGGCGGGCAATTCTGAGATATCCCGTCTCTTGGCGTCGAAATACTTATAAAATTGAAAGCGTGCCTGCAGATGCAGCTATCGAAAATGAACGAAGCATTCTGTGTACAGCAGCGTATCCGGTTTAAAAGATCATGCGCACTTGATAAAATTGGGTTTGGAGGGATAACCGTGATTAAAAGGGCAGAAGAAAAAGATATAGCTGCAATAGCAAATTTAGCTGCCATGATGTGGAGCAATCATTCCGTTGAAGAGTTAAATAATGAATTTTCAGACCTCTTCATGAAAGAAGAGGCTCAATTCTTCTTAAAGTATGAAAATGATATTCCCGTTGGCTTTGCCCAATGCCAATTAAGACATGATTATGTGGAAGGAACAGAAACGAGTCCGGTTGGATATTTGGAAGGCATTTTTGTAAAAAAAGGCTTTCGCCATAAAGGGTATGCAGGAGCGCTGTTAGCAGAATGTGAAAACTGGGCGAAATCAAAGGGATGCAAAGAAATTGCCAGCGATTGCGAATTAGACAATGATGACAGCTTACAATTTCATAGAGCAATGAACTTTACAGAGGCAAACAGAATTATTTGCTTTACTAAGAAAATATAAACGACAGTTTAGATAAGAGTTAAAAAGTCCTGCAAATCAGCGAACCAGCGTCTGATTTGCAGATCTTTTTAACTCTTATTTTTTCGATTATATACTCATATAAATACCTACTTAAAAATTAAGCAAAAGAGAACCAAAAAAATAGCTAAAAATCGAGAACGAAATTTGTTTATAATATATAAAAACCTTCGCCTCGAATTCCCACCCACCCACTCCGGCTGTTATTATGAGCAAAAATAAATCCAAATTACGTTAAAAAACATACCGTTTGCGTATCCAGCGGTTCATTATCCCTAAGAAGTGATATGCTAGGATCATTCAAAAAGCTGTGAGGGGTAAGAACAATGGAACGGATTGATTTTAATGAAAACTGGACGTACAGGCATCTCAGCGGCGAAGCTGACGATAAAAAGGGTATTCCGGCCAGCCCGGCCCTTCCGGCCGTCCCGTAACACTTCCTCATGACGCCATGCTTGCCGAAAACCGATCGGAAAAAAGTGCAAGCGGTATCAACGGATGCTGGTTTGAGGGACACGATTATCTATATGAAAAGGAGTTCCATGTGCCGGCCGATTACAAGGACAAAGATGCGGTCTTTGAATTTGAGGGGGTCTACCACAATGCGGAGGTATTGATTAACGGTCAGCAGGCGGCGTTCCGCCCATATGGCTATACGAATTTTTACGTAGACGCAAATCCATATTTAAAATACGGGGAGACAAACCGGATCGAGGTCATTGCCCGCAACGCGGACCAGCCCAACAGCAGATGGTACTCCGGAGCCGGAATCTATCGGCCGGTGTCTCTGTATCTTGCTGAAAAACGGCACATTCTGATGAACGGCTTGAAGGTACGGACGAAGAGTATCCGGCCGGCGGTTGTCGAGGTGCTGGTGGATACCACAGATGCGGGCCGCCTGACGATTGAAATCCTGCGGGAAGGCCGTGTCGTGACGGGAGGAACTGCCGATACGGAGGGGCAGATCGGTGTGAGTGTGGAGATTCCCGATGCCCTTCTGTGGGACTGCGGCCATCCCAATCTGTATACGTGTCGCGTAAGCTATGAGGCGGATACCGCCGAGGTGACATTTGGAATCCGAACGCTGGAGTGGAATGCCGAAAAGGGTCTGACGGTAAATGGAAAAAGAGTCATACTCCGCGGGGCCTGTATCCATCACGACAACGGTATCCTGGGGGCCTGCGCATTTCCGGAGGCGGAGGAACGAAAAGTACGGATTATGAAGGAAAATGGTTACAACGCCCTTCGCTCCGCTCACAATCCCTGCTCCAAGGCGCTGCTGAACGCCTGTGACCGGCTGGGAATGCTGGTTCTCGATGAGTACGTTGACGTCTGGTATATCCACAAAACGGAGTATGATTATGTAAACTATTTCGCGAAATGGTGGAAGCAGGATTTGAAGGATATGGTTGAGAAAGATTATAATCATCCATCGGTAATCATGTACTCCACTGGAAATGAAGTGTCCGAGACGGCACAGAAAAAGGGGATAAAACTGACCTCCATGATGACCGAATATCTGCACAGTCTGGACGATTCGCGCCCGGTTACCTGCGGCATCAACATATTTTTAACTTCTTAAGCTCGGTCGGATTCGGCGTCTACAGCGACAAGAAAGCCAAAAAAGAAGCAGAGAACTCAGGGAAAAAGAAGAAAGCGGTAGGAAGCGAGTTCTTCAATAATCTGGCTGGCATTCTGGGCGGAACGACAATGAAGCTGGGGGCTGCCTTTTATGAATGCGACAGGAAGACGAGAGATGCATTTGCGGCGATGGATATCGCGGGCTATAACTATAGGATATTCCGTTACCGACACGATTTAAGTAAATACCCGGAGCGCCTGATTCTGGGAAGCGAGACCTTCTGATCGGACGCCTATGATTTCTGGGAAATAGCAAAGAAGAATCCACGGATTATCGGTGATTTCGTATGGGCCGGAATGGATTACATGGGGGAGGTCGGAATCGGCGCCTGGGAATACGAAGACTATACGCCGAAGGATAACGGTTGTGTCGTCTGGATGACGGCGGGCAGCGGCCGTGTGGATTTAATTGGAAATCCCCTTGCTGAGGCTGCTTATACAAAAGCGGCATTTGAGCTGGAACAGAAACCTGTGATCGGAGTGCGTCCGGTCAATCATACGAAGGACACGCATACGCCCTCTGCCTGGAAGAGTTACCGCACCAGCAGGAGATTAACTCTGGGGCCGATGGTACAGTTTAAACGGCGGGCAATCATACCCACAAGGACAGCGGCTACAATGGTTCCTTCCCTCACTCCGGCCAGTTCCCTGTAAAGAACGATGCCAATGATGGCGGCGGCAGCGGTGATTGAGGTATCGAAAGCCACCTTGGTTCTGCCGAAATCAGTATGGAATGTCCTGGAAATGGCATTGACGAAGCATTCGCCAGGCAGCATGACCACGCCTGCGGCCATTTCCATAAAGACTCCGAACCCCAGAATGGCACAACCCAGCAGCAGGCATACGACCTTGGCCGGGTAAGCAGCAGGTGAAAGGAATCCCAACAGTTCCATGGTCATGTCAATAAACCAGGAAAACAGAAAGGACACGGGAATCTGCAGCAGATACTGGCGGGGAAAATCTTTGCGCAGCAGAAGCATCTGAATCAGGATCAGCACAATACTCATATACAGGGTAAACATACCCAGGGTAGGGGAAAAACCAAGACTTAACGTATAGGGGACACTGGATATTGGCGAAGTCCCTAAAGCGGCCTTGGTTATAAAACTGACGCCGAACGAGTTAATAAAAAGTCCGGCGAGAAAAAACAGATATCGTTTGCACCATTCTCTGCGGGTCATTGCAGTACCTCCAAATCAGTCATATTGCGGCATAGGGCCGTCAGTGTTTCTTTGAGCGCTTCCGTCTGTGGAATGCTCAGCCCGCCGCAGATTTCTTCTTCACATTTTTGAAAAACTTCCATTACCTCCCGCTGCTTTTTCCAGCCAAGCGGTGTTAAATAGACGTGAAAGGAGCGGCGGTCACCGCCTTCGGTCCGGCGTTCGATCAGCTGCTTTTCCTCCATGCGGGTAAGAAGACCGGTCAGCGTGGCCGGATCGATCTGACAGCCCTGAGCGATCCGGCGCTGCACACTTCCGTCATGAAGCCCGAGATAGTCCAGAATCTTCGGCTGCCCGGGACCCAAATCGCTGAGCCCGCTGAATACCTTTTTTTGAAATAGTGAGTGGGTTGCCATCAGTAAATAGTGAAGACTTTTATCCATAAGACCTCCATATAATTTATTCAGATAAGATAGTTTGCATATGAAATGTTTGCATACAAACTATTGAGAGCCAGATATTAGTCTACCACAAATATCGGAATTGTCAAGAAATGCATGTGAGGAGTTAATTGGGTACATAAAAGGCAGCCGGTTATACGGCCGCCTCAGGCTGTAGACAAAGTTCATGTGCTTGTATAGCCGTGTATTTTCAAAAATAAGTATGCGCCGCTGTATTTCTGGTCTGAACTATTGTATAATTAAGCTAGTTGGAATTATCTGACGTCTCCATATATAGGATTAAAACAAATGCAGCTGGCCAAATGGAACGTAGTGAGAGCTCAGAAGGGAGTTATAATGGAAATTAATAATAAGAAAAATCATTTGTTTCGTATTCTAATCTTTTTCATTATGCTTCTTTTTGCTATGGGCTTAACTGTGAATGTGCTCTTTTGTAGTAATTATAATCTTTATGAATTATTAGCTAAGCCAACTGTAATTGAGACGATGGCAATTTCTGAAAGTATCGTTACCAGTGAAGACGGTGATGATACTACCCATTTTAAAGCATCATTTTTGAACAAAAATAATTCTCATACGGAAATGATAACAGCAGCTGTTCCAAACGGATTCGGCCCGCTTCTTTTTCTTATCATAGTTCTTCTGTTTTATTTTTCGGCCTTATTTATATTATTGCCTGATGAATGGACATTAATTAATCAAAAGGTACGTCTGGACGATTGAATCAAATCCTTTTCCAAGCATTGCGAGTGTGCTGGTGGTTGTAAGCCATTTTTAGAGTCAAACAATGGCTTTCTTTTTGTATGCAAACAGAGAGTGAGTATAAGCCACATACTTATAATGAGAGTAAAGAAAAGAAGAGATTTAATTGGAGGATTGAATGAAAGAAAAGATATATAAATTATTTCTCATCTTAATGGTGAGTCTGTCCTTGGGTTCGGGTTCCCTGGCCCAAAATGAGATACGCAAGCTGCTTGAAGCTCTTTCGGGAACAGGTGATATCCAGGTGGTTCAAGAACTCGATGAAGAAGAAAAACAAAAAGAGTCCGAAGAAATAAGAAAAAAGAAGAACTTTCTAAATTATTTTCAAGATATTCTATGATAGACATTGTTTAATTCCAGTTTAATGAATCGTATAAAGGACACCAGATAGTTTGAATTATCTGGTGCCCTTTCGTTTTATACATTATAAATATTATACATTTATCAAAAAGAAATTATAAAAACTGTGTTTGTCTGCAGTCTGAAGCGACCGATTATACGGCCCCCCTCACGGACACTTCCGCCTCCGATACCTCTCTCCACTATACCTCCCGCCGGTCGAACACCGACGGTTTATTTATACGTCCCAGAGACACAGCCCTAGAATCACGGCCAGTGGCCGCAGGGAGCCTCGCCGCCGTAACCCGGCTGTTATCGTAAGTCCTAAAAAAGTATTCCTGCGCAGAAAGGTTCATAAATGCTGTATACTGCGTATAATCAGGTGTGCCGCGGGAGGTCATGACGGCGCCTTTCGGAATGGTAACGCTGTTCATGATATGAAAACAGGTATTGACGGCTTCCTGTTTGTTTTCCGGAATCGGAGTATGGCACTTCATCCAGGCCGCCCTCACAAATCTCGAAGGAGGCGTGAAGTCACCCGGAAGCCCCAAGGTGCCGCCGCCCTGTCCGAACGGCGTAAGGCTGACAGAATCCCACTCTTTTTCAGGAGTCTGAACAGAAGTCACGTTCATAAAGTTGCGCAGGTTCGTCAGATGCCATGGGAGGTCGGGGCTGTTAGACAGCACCCCCATGGGATTATCCATTAAATGAAGCCCGGAGGCTGTCTTCTCCGCAACCATACATTTCCCGCTCTTATCCGTCAAAATCCAGTGGAGTGGGGCGATGGAATGTGTAATGGAGTCTTCTACCCCCACGATTCGGATGGTCCGGAGCAGGGAGGCGGCATGATCCACGGAAGCACACAGGCCCAGCAGAAATCCGACAAGCTCGATGGCGGCCACAGAGATTCCCTTCGAATCCGGGGCGGCGATGGGATCATACGCGGCATAATCCGGGAAATACAGAACTGCGGCTGCAAATCCCATCTCATTTACTCCGTCCGCAAAGAAGACCCTGGAAATATCCTGGCCAATCCCCATAAAACTATATTGGTTCCGGATTTTGTGCGTATTCAGAAGATTCTTCCACTCATATCCTTTCGGAATAAAATACAGTTCTGGATCCAGTGGATAAGAAAAATCCATGGTACGGCCAAAATAAACTTCTCTTTGCGGTGTCTGAACAGCGATTGCAGTGCACATATCTCTCCTCCATATTTTGTCCCAACAGATATGGTTAAATATATTCCTGCATCTCTGTAAATATTCAGTCGGCGGGGGAGTATGGATTATCTGCCCGTAACAGTATGATAGATCGTGATAAATCCCGTGATAGTAACGATCGCCACCATCACCGGCGTAATAAACTTAATCAGGAAAATCCAGGCTTTAGCCAGCTTAAACCGCACTCCGCCGTGTTCGATTTCCTCGACCAGCTTTTCCGGATTCCATTTCCATGCGACGTAGTAGCACATGAAGATGCCGCCCAGAGGCAGGAAGATATTGTCCGTCAGCATGCAGACGAAATCGAAAATGTTATAGTTCAGTATGGAGATATCCGCCAGCGGCCCAAAGGACAGGGAGCTGGGAATTCCAAGAAGGAAAATCGCCGTGGTTAAGAGAAGCACGGCCTTTTTTCTGCTCCAGTGCCAGGTTCCCATGACGAAGGAGGCGCATACCTCCAGGAGTGCGACAGCACTCGTTACGGCTGCAAAAAATACCAGTAAAAAGAAAAGGATTGCGAAAATAGATCCGCCCTTCAGTGCATCAAATACTTTTGGAAGTGTGACGAAGATCAGGCTGGGACCGGAGGCAGGCTCCAATCCGCTGGCAAATACAGCGGGGAAAATGGCGATTCCCGCGAGAACCGCGATTACGGTATCCAGGGCCGCGATGTTGATGCAGCTTTTAGGAATGCTGATATCTCTGTCCAGATAGCTTCCGTAGGTGATGGTGATCCCCATACAGAGGCTTAATGAGTAGAAAACCTGTCCCAGCGCTGCGCTGACGGACGTAATGTTAAATGCATCGAAACGCGGGGAGAAGATAAACGCAAGCCCTTCCCCGGCTCCTGGCAGAGTGACGCCGCGGACAATAATAATTATCAGGATGATAAACAGCGCAGGCATCATGAATTTACTGGCCTTTTCGATTCCGCTGACACCGAAGTAACAGATCAGGCCGGTAATCAGCATGAATAAGAAAAACCAGACCAGCGGTTCCACAGGCTTCGCCGTAAACGCACCGAAATCGGCCGGCGGCTGAAAGGTGGTGGCATAGCTGGCAAAGTATTTGATGATCCAGCCGCCGATAATGGCGTAATAGGATAAGATGACGAAGGCGGCGAGCACGCCGAAGCAGCCGACGATCCGGGCATGCGGATGAATTGTATCATACGCGAGAACGGGATTCTTCCCGGTCTTTCTTCCCAGGGACATTTCCGTAATCATAACGGGAACACCCAGGATGCAGATAAAAAACAGATAGGCGATCAGAAACGGAAATCCGCCGTTGCGCCCCATAAGATACGGAAATTTCCATAGATTCCCAAGGCCGATGGCCGCGCCGGCGGTAGCCAGGATAAAGCCCATCTTGCTGGCCCATTTATTGTTCGTTTTCATAAGTAAATACCCCCAATAATATGTTCTTTTCTCGTGTGTACACGCCGAAGGCCGGAGCCTGGAAAAGGGCGTACGGATACACAGCTTTTCTATTATACTGAATAATGGGGGAAATATCAATTCTTAAGACCTTTTTTTCACTGGAGGCCGGTCGCAGCTTTCCCTGACAGCCAGATAGAATGGCAGGTAGAGCTTCAAGGGAATGGTGTGCTCTCCCTCAATCCTGTCGATCAGGATTTTTGCGACCATCTGCCCCATCTCATCCACAGGCACATGGACGGTTGTGAGCATCGGCGATAAATACTGTACGGTCTCAATATCATCGATGCTGATCAGGGACAGATCATCGGGAATCCGGATCTTCGCTTCCTTCGCTGCCTTCATGGCGCCGATAGCCGTGATGTCATTTCCGCAGAAGAGCGCTGTCATATTGGGATTCTTTTCGAAGAGAGACTGGGCGCCTAAGTACCCGCTCTCTCCGGAGAGATGCCTGACTGTGTTTACAAGCTTCTTTGATATCAGCAGATGGTGTTTGGTCAGACTGTCCTCATACGCACGGTATAAATTTTCATTTTCCCGGTCTCCGATATAACCAATGCTGGTGTGTCCCAGAGACAGCAGATGTTCCATGGCACAGCAGCCCGCGCCGTAGGCGTCACAGATAATCTGGTCATAGTTGGCATCTACCGGATTCAGACCGGTATAGGCTACACAGCGAAAATGTTTCTTTAAAAATTGAAAGAGTTTCTTATCGCCGCGTCCGAGCACTACCACTCCGTCGACCTGATTATCCTCGATCATACTCAGTGTACTGGTGTTGTCGATGTCAAAGGCGCTGAAGGAGTATTTTATGATGTATCCCCGTTTAAATACCTCCTGCTCAATGCTGCGGGCCAGCGACGAAAAAAATATATCGGTAAAGGCGCTTGTACGCGCAAACAGACAGGCGATGTTCCCATTTTTCTTAAGAGGGGTGTCGTCCTGATTTTTTTTGCGCAGATTTCTTGCTGAATCGTTCGGGACATATCCGTATTTTCTGACGACCGTCCAGATTCGTTCCTGGACCTCCTTGCTGGCGGCATTGGTGTGCTTGTCATTGAGAACACGCGATACCGTAGATATGGATACTCCGGCCTCCTGAGCAATGTCTTTCAGTTTCATATTTCCTCACACTCCATTCTTCCGCCCTGCAGCGGTATCTTTCATACTATCTTTTTTTAGTATAACAAATGTTTGAAAAAACGCAATATGATTAAGCAAAATAACGAAAAAATATAAAGAAAATAAAACGAAAATGAAAATAAAATACAAAAACGTTTGCGTAATTCGCTAATGACTTGTGCAAAAATATGTGTTATTATAAAAACTATAAAGAGAGATAATTTTAATATTTTAACGAGATTTTAACGAAAATTATGCTGGTAAATACTGGAAAATCTTGAAACTAAGGGAAAATATTGCTTAAACGAAAAAGAAATACCTATTTATTAAAATAAAAAAGGAGGAAGCAACATGAGAAAAATGCATCAACGCAATCTTGCAATGGGTCTTTGTGCAATGCTGCTGTTAGGCAGCACCGGATGCAGCAAGCAGGGGGGAAATGCGGAGACAACGCAGGTACCACAGACGGAAAAGGAGCAGGCGGCAGAAACCACCGTCGCCGGGGAGGAGAGCAGCTTTGATTGGAAACAGTTTAACGGTACCACCATAGTTGCCAGTGTCCCCAACAATGTGCACTGGAATTCCGTCAAGGAGTACATACCGGAATTTACGGAACTGACGGGAATAAATGTAGAGCTGGATGTGCTGGCTAATAACAATCTGCATGATAAACAGCTTCTCGAATTCAGCAAACCGGAGTCCGATTTTGACGTAGTGGCTTATATTGTTTCCTGGAAGTCGGAATACAACCGTGCCGGTGGACTGGAAGTGCTCGATCCCTATTTTGAAGATCCCTCTATTACATATCCTGAATACGATATTGAGGATTTTGCTCCTGCCTTTTTTGAACTGGCCGGAAAAGTGGATGGTGTTAAGGACTATTTAGACGGTCCGGATGCAAAACTGGTAGGACTTCCGTTTGGAACGGAGACCTCCATTATGGCATATCGAAAGGATCTGTTCGAAAAATATGATATAAAGGTCCCGGAGACTTATGGGGAAGTGATGGAAGCGGCCCGTATCATTCATGAGAAGGAACCGAATATGTATGGGCTGTCCATGCGTACCTCCAGCGGTGCGGATTCCTGCCACAGCTGGTTTACACTGGGGAAATCGCTGGGAGCAGAGATGTTTGATGATAACTGGGAGCCGGCTTTTGATAATGAAGGTTCTCTGGCGACTCTGGATTTCATGAAAGAAATGCTGGTCTATTCGCCGCCAGGTGCTGAGAGCTTTGACCTGGGAGCCTCCGACAATGCATTTCTTCAGGGGCTGACCTCCATGATTATTGACCGGGACAAGCTTATCGGAATGTGCCAGGATCCGGAGAAGTCGAAGGTGGCCGATACGGTTGGATTTGCGCTCCAGCCAAAGGCGGATGATGGCTATCTTGAGACGGAGGCTGGTGGATTTGCCGTGGGGATTCCGGCTAATTCCCAGAATAAGAAGGCAGCATTCCTCTTCCTTCAGTGGCTGACAAGCAAGGATACAGACAAAAAACTGGCGCTTAAGGCGGTGACGCCTTCCAGACTCTCCACCTTCAGTGATCCGGACGTATTAGAAGCGCAGCCTGCGTTTGTAGTGGTAAAAGAAGCGGTAAGCCATGCGAATCCGGACTGGCGTCCGGGCATTCCGGAAATCACACGGATTCAGTCTCAGCTTCTCGGTGTTGCGATCAATCAGGTGATGACAGGGGCAAAGGACGCGAAAACGGCTATGGAAGAGATCAAAGAGCCAGTGAGAGAGATTATGGTTGAAGGCGGATATATAAAATAGGAGGATACTCAATGAAAAAAGGCATATCGAAAAGACTTGCTCCATACATTTTTTCGGCGCCTACCGTGATTTTAATGACCATTTTTATGGGATTTCCCATCTTGTATGGGTTAATTCTCGGGTTTTTCCAGTGGTCTCTGGTAGATTTAAAAAATGCCCCTGCTTTTGTGGGGCTGCATAATTTCAAAACACTCTTTCAAAATCCGCAGTTCTGGTCAAGTATGAAGACTACGTTGATTTTCGTGATATCTGTTATCTTTGTGCAGCTCCTTTTGGGAATGGTCATAGCGCTACTTCTGGAGAAGAACCTGCCGGGCATCCGTTTCTTCCGCAGTATTTTCATGCTTCCAGTCATGATTTCACCTGTGGTGGTAGGCGTTATCTGGAAGTATATCTACGATGCTAACTTCGGGATGCTGAACTATCTGCTTGGCCTTATTGGAGTGCCGGCGGGAACGTGGCTGTCCAGTGAGGGAACGGCTTTGCTGTCGGTAATCATTACGGAGATCTGGCAGTGGACTCCTTTTGTATTTTTAATTCTCCTATCGGGCCTGCAGAGCGTTCCCGGTGATTTGATGGAGGCGGCAGTGGTTGACGGGGCTTCTTATTTCCAGACGCTTGTCCATGTAAAACTTCCATGTATGAAGAATATCATACGCCTGGTACTGACTCTCCGTATGATTGAATCCATGAGAAGCATGGTGGTCATATTTATCATGACAAACGGCGGGCCGGGGATATCGACGATGACGCTTCCGATGTCTATTTACAAGGATGCATTTGTAAATCAGGACCTGGGATCTGCGTCTGCAACTGCAATTATTCTGATGATTCTGCTGATTCTGCTGACGGTGTTCGTAAAGGGCGGCAAAGAAGCAGATGACAGGCATTAACGGGAGGAGAGCGATTATGAAGACACGTTCCGCATTATGGACTATGCTGCGTCTGCTGGTAGTTCTTCTGATTGCCATAGTGGTTCTGTTTCCTGTCTATATTATGGTAATCACATCTTTTAAGACCAGCAGCCAGGCATTTGATATGCCGCCGGAATTTCTGCCGGCCCCCGCGCTGTTTAACTATCACGCGGTGCTGACAGAACTGAATTTTACGCGGTACCTTTATAACAGCCTCGTCATCTCCCTGGTCACCACGGCAGTCAGTATTCTGGTGTGCATCATGTCGGGGTATGCGCTGGCCAGATTTAACTTCCGGGGGGCAGGTCTCCTTTCCATGGGTACGGTGCTGATTCGTATGGTGCCGCCGGTAGTGGTCGCGGTGCCAATGTATGTACTGTGGACTAAATTTGGACTGACCGGAGGCCTTAGTGGACTGGTTCTGGCATATTTGGGGCTGACGATCCCGTTAAATGTCTGGATGCTTTCTATATTTATTAAAGAGATACCCTTTGAACTGGAGGAAGCAGCCGCGATTGACGGATGCAGCTATATGAGAATTCTTTGGGGAATTGTGGTTCCGCTTATTAAGCCGGGAATCTCCGTGACCAGCGTCTTTACGTTCCGGACGGCGTGGAATGAATTCCTTCTGGCAATTATTTTGAGCAACCGCAGCACGAGGACACTTCCGGCCGCAGTATCACTGATGATCAGCGATCTTGGAATCAACTGGGGACAGATTATGGCTATGGCGACCATTATAGCGATTCCGGCATTTATCGTGACCTTTGCGTGTTCGAAGAATCTCATAACCGGTATGACGGCGGGAGCAGTAAAAGGATAGAGGGGGATGAATATGAGCGATATCAGACTGCTTGAGGAGAAGGCAGGAGAGATCAGAAAACTGGTTATCACATCGGTCAGCAGGGCGGGAAGCGGCCATCCGGGAGGCGCGTTATCCTGCGCGGACTTATTGGCGGCTCTGTATTTTGAAGTGATGAACATCAGGCCGGAGGAGCCTCTGTGGGAGGAGCGGGACAGATTCGTCCTGTCCAAGGGACATTCCTGTCCGGCACTGTACGCGGCATTGGCGCTGCGCGGGTATTTCCCTGTAAAGGAAATGGACACGCTCCGTTCACTTGGATCCATACTTCAGGGACATCCCTGTGCGGAGAAGACACCGGGTGTCGATGTGTCCACCGGATCGCTGGGACAGGGACTTTCCATTGCAAATGGAATCGCCCTGGGGGCAAGGCTGGATAAAAAAGAGTTCTACACCTACTGTCTCATGGGAGATGGGGAGACGGAGGAAGGGCAGGTATGGGAGGCGGCCATGACTGCATCCCATTATAGACTGGACCATGTCATCGCATTTGTAGACTACAATCATCTGCAGATAGACGGCTCCATAGAGGAAGTCATCGGAAACCGGAATTTGGCGGCAAAATTCCAGGCGTTTGGCTGGAGGACGATCACGGTGGATGGGCACAGCATGGAGGCGGTTCTCGGTGGAATTCAGGAGGCGAAACGCAGCAGGGGAACTCCGGTCTGCATAATCTTAAATACCATTAAGGGAAAGGGCGTCTCCTTTATGGAGAATCAGGCCGCCTGGCATGGATGTGCGCCGACGCCGGAACAGGCCGCACGCGCACTCTCAGAACTGGAGGGAAATTAATATGGGGGAAATGATTGCGACGAGGGAAGCCTTTGGCAGAGCATTGGCGGCGTGCGGAGCAGAAAATCGTGACATTGTTGTTCTGGATGCGGATTTATCAAAGGCTACCATGAGCTCCGTATTCCAGAAAGCCTTTCCGGAACGTTTTTTCAATGTGGGCATCGCGGAAGGGGACTTGATCGACACGGCCGCGGGGCTGGCGGCTGCGGGGAAAATACCATTTGCGTGTACCTTTGCGGTATTTGCCGCGGGCAGGGCCTTTGAACAGATACGCAATTCGGTGGCGTATCCCAAACTGAATGTGAAAATCTGCGGCAGTCACGGAGGAATTGCAGTGGGCTGGGATGGGGCCACCCATCAGGCAGTGGAGGATCTGGCCATTATGGCGGCAATTCCCAATATGGTGGTACTGTATCCGGGCGATGCGGTTGAGATGGAGGCGGCGGTAAAGGCGATGGCACTCTATGACGGACCTGTCTATAT